>Ga0116141_10002860_pt1 | contig 14683 bp, 15 predicted proteins | sample AD_UKC097_MetaG_FD_89744 | JGI IMG/M metagenome (GOLD analysis project Ga0116141, IMG submission 89744) | Active sludge microbial communities of municipal wastewater-treating anaerobic digesters from USA - AD_UKC097_MetaG | ecosystem: Engineered > Bioreactor > Anaerobic > Digestate | place: USA...
CTTAAATGACAAAGAAAAACTAAAATATTTGCAATAGAGAGGTTCGATTCTCGAGACCGAACCTCTCTGTGTCTTGTCGAGAAGAGATCGAACTTGTTGTTGAGAATACCTCTTGCTATGAACAAAAAATTAGTCATGCTTTCAGATTTTATTTGTTAATTAATGAGCCGTGACAGGGGTTATGGCGCAGCTCATCAGGTGGTACTGAAATTAAAGGGGGAAATATGGACGAAATAACGGTAAAAATTAACGGGAAAGAATTCTGTGCCCACCAGGGACAAACCATTCTCGAAGTGGCACGAGCAAACGGGATTTTTATCCCCAGTCTCTGCCATCACAGAAAAACTCAGAATATAGGCGCCTGCCGCGTCTGTATGGTGGAAGTCGAGGGCGCCAGGTCACTTGTTGCCTCATGCTGCATGCCGGTCAGTCCTGGCATGGTTATCAGGACGGACACCCAGAAGGTCCGTGACGCCCAGCGCATGGTGGTTGAACTTCTCTGGGCTTCCGGGGATCACAACTGTTTAACCTGTGATCAGAATGGGTGTTGCGAACTTCAGGATTTGATCTACCGATTAAATATTGATGCCCCACGTTTCGCCATTACTCCTCCGGGATACGCTCATGATAAGACCGGGGTTATGATTTCGCGCGATCCCAATAAATGCGTGTTGTGCGGACGCTGTATCGAAGCCTGCAACAATGTCGTGGTCAATGAGGTGCTCAGTTTTGCTCATCGTGGAACCCATGTGCAGGTTGCCTGCGATTACAATTTACCCATGGGCACCTCCAAATGTGTGCAGTGCGGCGAATGCGTACAGATTTGTCCCGTCGGCGCCATCACCGATAAGAAAGCCCATGGCGGCGGGAGGCCGTGGGAACTTGAGAAATACGATACAACCTGTCCTTACTGCGGTGTCGGTTGTCAGGTGACGGTTCATGTGAACCGCGCGGAAAATCGCATTGTGAAGGTAACCGGACGGGAAGTGCCTCCCAATGACGGCATGCTCTGCGTCAAGGGGCGCTATGGTTATGAATTTCCATCCAGTCCGGATCGGTTGACTCAGCCCATGATCAAGAAGAACGGGAAGCACGTTCCGGTTTCCTGGGATGAAGCGCTTGATTATACGGCGGACCGCATCCGTAAAATCATTGATCGGGACGGTCCCGATGTCTTTTCGGCCTTTGGTTCGGGCCGCGTTCCGAACGAAACCAATTATGCCATCATGAAATTTACCCGGGCGGTGGTGAAAACCAACAATGTCGATCACTGTGCCCGTACTTGACACGCTCCCACCGTCGCCGGTCTGGCGGCAGCATTTGGCAGCGGTGCCATGACGAATTCCATTCGCGAACTGGAAGACGCCAAGGTGATTTTTGTGATCGGTTCGAACACGACGGAGGCACACCCCGTCATTTCTTACTATATCAAACGGGCGGTGAAAAGAGGTGCGATTTTGATTGTCAATGATCCGCGCCGGATCGATCTCACCGAATGGGCGACAATCCACGTGCAGCACAAACCGGGGACGGATATCGCCTACATAAACGGTTTGATGAACGAAATCTTTAAAAACGGCTGGGAAGACAAGGAATATCTCAAGGAACATACGGAGAACCCCGATGAGATCCGCGAATGGGTCAAGGATTATCCTGTAGAAAAGGCGTCCGAGATCTGCGGCGTCCCCGTGGAAACCATGAAAAAGGTAGCAAAAATCCTCGGTGAAGCCAAGGTTACCAGTGTCTGTTACACCCTTGGCATCACGGAGCATATCTGCGGCACCGACAACGTCAAAACCCTGGCCAACCTCCAGATGGTTTTGGGAAACATCGGCTCCTATGCCGGCGGCCTCAATCCCCTCCGCGGTCAGAACAACGTCCAGGGGGCCTGCGATATGGGGGCTCTGCCGAATGTTTACCAGACTTATCAGGCGGTCGACAACCCCGCGGTCAGGGAAAAATTCGAAAAAGACTGGGGTGTCACAGGACTGTCCGAGAAACCCGGTTACAAAATGCCGACCATGCTGCATAAAGCTTTGGACGGAGGGACCAAGATTCTCTACTGCATCGGCGACAACACCGTGCAGACAGAACCCCACATTGCCCATACGATCAAGGAAATCGAGGCGCTGGAATTCTTCGTCTGCGTCGATATATTCCCGACCATCACCACAGCTTATGCGGATGTTATCCTGCCGGATTGCGCGTGGGGTGAGGTGGACGGCACCTTCACCAACACAGAACGCCGGGTCCAGCGGATCCGGAAAGTTCTGGAACCGCCCGGAGATGTTCGTCCCCACTGGTGGGTCCTGCAGGAATTGGCAAAGCGGATCAACGGCTACGACCTGGGCTTTACCTCGGAAGAGGCGGTCTTTGAAGACATGAGGAGAGCGTCCACTTCGTATGCGGGAATCACCTATGAACGCATCGAGGACGTCGGTCTGCAGTGGCCCTGCCCGACCCTCGAGCATCCGGGCACGCCTCTGCTCCACACCTCCGGAAACTTTACCCGCGGGCGGGGATTGTTCCATCACACGGTGCATATTCCTCCGGCGGAAATGCCCGACGCGGAATACCCATTCTGCCTGTCCACCGGCCGCCGTCTGTGGCATTACCATTCGGCAACCCAGACCCGGAACTCCGTCGGATTGGAAGAGCTTTTCCCAGAGGAATTGATGGAAATCAGTCCTGTGGATGCAGAAAGACTGGGCATCAAGACCGGTGATGTTATCAAGGCTACGAGCAGGCGTGGTGAAATCACCCTGAAAGCCTGGGTCACGGACCGTTCCGCCCCCGGCGTATGCTGGTGTGCATTCCACTTTGTGGAAGCATGCGCGAACACGCTGACGATTGATCGCTTTGATCCCGTTACTGAAACCGCGGAATATAAAGTATGCGCCATTAAGATTGAAAAAGTGGCGGATGGTGTGGAACCGGTCAGTTGGGTGCCAAGACAGGCCAGGCCTTAAACAGTCGCCATCCATTGCGTGGAAAGCAAAAATACAAGAGATTATTCATCAGCTTATCTCGCATGTCATGAGGAAAGGATAATGAATATGGATAAAACACGATTGGATCAGATCTTTTCTGATGCCATTGAAAGGGAAATCGAGGCCTATGAGTTTTATCTGGCCGTCAGTCAAAAAGTTACCAATCCGGACGTGAAAAAGACCTTTGCGGAACTGGCACTGGAAGAATTGGGTCACAAGGAACTTCTTGCCCGGTTCAAAAGCGACCCGGTCCTGTTGACGAAAATCAATATTCCTTCTCAGGATTATAAGGTTTCCGAGGCGACGGAATTGCCGAAGTTCGATATCAATATGAAGCCCGCCGATGCGATTGCCCTGGCCATGAAAAAAGAAGAAGAAGCCGTCAGGTTTTACCGGGGTATGGCCGCCATCAGTGAAGATGCAGAGGTGAAAAGTCAGTTCGAATATCTGGCGGGAATGGAGTTGGGCCACAAAACCCGGCTGGAGAATGTATTTATAGGAATCGGCTATCCGGAGGTTTTTTAATTACAGAAGTCTCCTGTTTGATAAGCAAACATAATTTCTCATTTGTAAAAAAGGCGGACTTCATGTCCGCCTTTTTTACCGGGTGTCCCGGAAAAAATCGCTTGTATTAAATGATTTGTTTTTATAATATTTTGCCATTAACAAAATAGTAAGATTTATGCCATGAATAGCATCTAACTATATTATATTCATAAGAAAGGATCAGCTCATGAAAACAGTTAAGGATGTTTTAGAAGCAAAAGGAAACGGTCAGATATGGTCAATTTCTTCCAATGCCTCGGTGTTTGAAGCCGTCAACATGATGGATGAGAAGAACGTGGGGGCGTTGCTGGTGATCGACGGTGGGAAACTGGTCGGCATTATCGCCGAAAGAGATATTGCCCGCAGGCTGGTGCTCAAGGGTAGATCATCCCGGGATACGATCGTTAAGGATATCATGACATCCGATCTGTACGGTGTATCATCGGATACGGCGATTGAAAAATGCCTGATGCTGATGACGGAAAAAAGAGTCCGCCATCTGCCCGTTTTCGAAAACGATCACCTGGTCGGAGTCATCTCGATCGGCAATATCGTCAAGTCCGTCATTATAAAACAGGACAGCATTATCGAAAATCTGCAGGATTACATTCTGGGCAAGTATATCTAATTCAATTCATTTCGTGTATAGAAAGCCAAGGGACCTGATGTTCCTTGGCTTTTTTATTCCTTCGTCAGCAGGAAGAAGGAATAGTATTTTCCCAGATAATGGTTGCACACGAGAGCGGTTTTTAAGGGACCATGGGTTGGGGAAGGAGAGGCCAGGGCAGCCTCGGGAACGGTCTGAGTTTTCAGGATCTTGGCCCCAAGCCACAGGCCGAATGACGCTGCCGTGTCGTATTCACCGGTCAAGTGCTTGAATCGCACGGCGGTGGCATGGTCGAAGTAATTATTCTGAAGGTCAAGATTCCACCGATCACGGACAACATCCCCACTCACGCCGTTGACCAGGACATCCACATCGCCCGGTGTCGCGCCGTTTCCCCTTAAAAATTCTATCAATTCCGCAGCTAAACCGGCGTAATCAGAGGGCCGGTAAACCATGTGCAGGTTTTTCAGACGGCACCAGCTTTGCGGCTTTGGCTGGTCCGACATGATGAAAAAGGCCATTCCCTCTCCCTGCAGTGTGCCCTCCGTCTCTGCCTCAAAGACTCTGAAATTGTTGGTCTTTTCTCGTTTTATATATCCCAGTCTGACGTAGTCGGTATATTGTACGTGGTACACCTCGTCGAAGGAGCCGACCAGCACATGCTGTGCTTCTTTTTCCTGTAAAAGCAGCAGGGCATCGTGGAGAGCCGTTTCAAAAGCGAAGCCCCGGCTGGTGTAGGTACTGTTGTACCCCATGCACTTGAAGAACAGGGCAATGAGTCCGGAAAGGGCGTTATGGGTGCTCTGCATGAAATAGGTGGGGGTGAGCTGCTGCTCCTGCTGTTCCAGAATTTCCGTCAGAAACTTGCCCATGTCCCACTGAAATCCGAAGCCTGTGGCGGTGATGATGGCATCGGGTTTCTTCAGCCCGGCTTCGCGGAGACAGATCGTGGCGGCGGAGAGCCCCATGCGCAGCATCCGGCTCAGTCGCCTCATTTGAAACGGATTAAGGTAATCCTTGAAATTGGGCAGGATGCAGGTCAGGATATTATCATCATAGTGGGTCAACTCTGAGAGAAAATCCCCGTTGTCGTAGGTCTTCTGCGGTGAGATGACGCCTGCACCGTTAATATGGCATCCGGCTATGGTTTGATCTGTCAGCATTTTGCGAAGAGCAGCGATGTCGTGCTGCCGCCGAAACCAAGGGAGTTGGTCAGGATGTTTTTGAGTCCCGCGTTTGTCTTGAGTGCCGTGGTGGGGCGAATATTTAATTCTTCCATCGGTTGTTTGAAGTTGATGTTGGGGTAAATGATGTCGTTTTCAAAGGCCATCAGGCAAAAGGCAGCCTCGACGCTTCCGGCGGCAGAGGTGGTATGCCCCGTGTAGGGTTTGGTGGAACTGAAAGGGGGTACGTTGACACCAAACAGCGTTTCAAGAGCCAACCCCTCCGAGAGATCATTATTTTCCGTTCCTGTGCCGTGGGCGTTTATATAATCAACGTCGGAAGGATTTATCCCCGCCATTTTCAAAGCTTTTCGCATCGCTTTGAGGGCGCCCGCTCCTTCCGGGGAAGAGGCGGTTTGGTGGAACGCATCATTGAAGTTGGCGTAACCGGTCAGCTCGGCAATCGCTTTTTTCCCGTAACGTTTCAGCGATTCTTCGGCTTCGAGGACAAGGTAGGCGGCGCCTTCCCCAAGATTGAGGCCGCAGCGGTTCTGGTCAAAAGGTTTGCAATGTTCGCGGTCCAGAATCATGAGGGCATTGAAGCCGTTGATGGTGATCTTGGCTAAAGCCTCGGCACCTCCACAGATCATGCAATCCGCCAAACCTGTTTTAATGAGCCGGGCGCCGAAAAGCAGAGCATTGGCCGATGAGGAACAGGCTGTGCTGACCGTGGCAAGGTACCTTTTCATTCCCAGGATGTCCGCCAGACGCTCCATATGTTCCCCGGGGTCCACCGTGTCCAGAAAAGTAATGAAATCACCGCTGCTCTGCAGATCCTGTCTTTCAAAGAAATGTTTTTCCAGTTCGCGGATACCGCCGGCGGTTGTGGCTGAAACCAATCCCGCGTTTCTTACCTCCTGTTCGGTCAACCCGGCGGAGGCGATGGCCTCACGAATCGCGATCAATCCGAGAAGCGTGGTGCGGGTAAAACCGCAGCCGGTTGAAACACCGGCTCGGCGACACAATGCCTCGTCCGACAATTTGATTTCACAGCAGTAAATATCATCCTGATACCGGGTTTCCAGAAACTCCAGCCGGCCGTAACCGCATTTCCGATCCCGGAGTGAGGCGAAGTTTTCCGGTCCGTTTCCGCCGATGGCCGTGATAACGCCGTAGCCGGTAATGAAAACACGCCGGTTCATATTTCCCGGTGCTCGTAAACGTATTCGGCAATGGTGCGTACGGTCATGAGAATCTTTCGCGCCACCTTGGCGTCGGTAATCTTGATGCCGTAGCACTTTTCCAGCATGACGACCAGTTCCAGGGCGTCGATCGAATCCAGGCCGGTCACTTCACCGAACAGAGGCATATCTTCATCAAGTTCTTCGGGGTCCATGCCCTCGATAACCAGGCGCTCAAGTATCTGGTCTTTCAGTTGGGGAATCAGTTCTTCAATGGTTTGGGTTTGCATCGTTTCTCATCTGTTAAAAGGTTACGGGTTAAGAAACGGTCCTGGATTTATAAATCAGGACACTGGCCGCTAAAGTAACAAGGGAAAAACATACCAGCTTGACCAGATCGGGAAGAATAACCGACGTGGATGCGTTGCGCAGGAAGAGATCGTTAAAAGCCTCCAGCCCCCAGTTCAGTGGAGAGTAGGGGCTGATACTCTGCATGATCTGAGGCATGGCAAATGTCGGCACCCAGACACCGCCCAGGGCGGCCAGGATCACGACGGAAATGGAGCCGAAGGACAGGGCCTGCTGGGGGGTCCGGAAGTAAACGGCGATGAGCAGGCCGTAACCCGTCGCGGCCATGGCAACGGCCAGCCCTGTCAGGACGACACCCAAACCGTTCGTGCCCAGGACCAGTTTGCTGAGGCCGATTACCGGCATGACGTAAAGACCGACGCCGATCATTGACACCAGTTGCAGCAGGCAGACGAACAGGTAAAAGATAAATTTCCCGGAGATGACGGGGAACTGAGAACCCGAAATCAGGCGGAGGCGCAGCATGCTTCCCTCTTCCCGTTCCTTGATGAAGTTGCCCGCCAAAGGGAACAGGATGAAGAACATGGCAAACATCGACCATGCGGGAACGTTGTGCTGAACGGCGTTAATCGCCAGGCCTGACTGAGTATTTTCTGCGGCAATCATCTGGTTCACATGGATCATCCGGGAAAAATCAATTTTGATCTTCTTTTTGGGTTCCGTTCCGCCGAATTGTTCCTGAATTGTATCGGTCAGCCATTCGGCCTGCACGCCGGTCACCATCTTTTCGACAGCACTGGTCAGGGCCTGCTTATAGTTTGCTTTGATGGCCGGGTCGAAGAGAAGCTGCAATTCCACTGCCGGACTGTCGTTTGCCGGTATCGCGGGGCCGAAGCCATAGTAGGCAAATAACTCATCCACCGCCTGCTTGGTTTTTTTCCGCAGGGTGACCGTGGCCTGGGCAGGAATAATTATTGCCGCCTGGTAATCGCCGCGCTGAACGAGTTGCCGCGCCGCCTCACTGGTTAGAGGTTTTCCGGATTCCGTCTTGATAAGATGAATGTTGGGCGACGCTTGAAACGAACCCTCGATATTTCCGCTCAGGGCGTTACGATCCTCATCGACAAAAAGGACGTCGATACGGGTTTCCTGGAACTCGCGGAACGTGTTGTTCTGGATGAGGGCCATGACAATGACCAGGGCCACGGGCATGATAAAAATCAAAGCCAGTCCCCCCGGATCACGGATCAGAAGGAGAAACTCTTTCCAGATGGTCGCCAGGACTTTCAATCGCGGATCCCCTTCCCTGTGAGATGAAGAAAAAGTTGCTCCAGGTTTTCGCCGCCGCCGTTTGCGGCCAGCATTTCGGCCAGTGTTCCGGCGGCGATCAGACGGCCTTCGTCGATAATGGCAAAACGTGAACAGAGCTTCTCCGCTTCTTCGAGCAGGTGCGACGAGTATAGAATGGTCACGCCTTCCATGCGCAATTTTTTCATATAATCCAGAATCATATTTCGGGATTGAACATCCACCCCCGTCGTCGGTTCGTCAAGCACCAGAAGGCGTGGATGGTGCAGCAGGGCTGCAATCAGGTTGAGACGCCTTTTCATGCCCCCCGAAAAATGCGAAACACGCATGTTCACCTTGTCGAGCAGCCCGAACGCCTCCAGGTAATGATGTACAACACCATGGATGACGTGGCGCTTCAGACCGTACATCCGGCAGAAATAGATGAGGTTTTCACGGGCCGTCAGATTTGGGAAGAGGGCGATGTCCTGGGGGGCCACGCCGATCTGCCGGCGGATTTCGGCGCCTTCCCTGTTGACATCAAGCCCAAAAACCTGGATGGTGCCCGCGCCGATTTTTAAAAGTCCGCAGAGCATCATGAGGGTTGTCGATTTCCCCGCACCGTTCGGTCCCAGGAGACCGAAAATTTCCCCTTCCAGTACACTGAAGCTCAACTGATCGACGGCGGGTTTCAATGAACCTTGATAAACCTTCGTTAATCCGGATACGTGTATAATCGGAGCGGTGCTCATGAGACGGCTTTTTTCAGTTCGGAGAAAAGATGCTGTTCCCGGTCCGCGATTTCCATCAGGATGACGGACATGGCCGTGTAGGTTTCCTGGTCATTGTTCCGTTTTTTGATGATCCGTCCGCCGATGGCGGCGAATTCCCGCCAGCGGTCGCCGATGCCGGTCATATCCTGCGAGAGTTCCCGGAGACGCGGCTTGCTCAATACCTTTGCGGCTTCCTGCAGAAAGGCGCCATAAATGAAACGGAAACCACCGCCGCCTGTTCCGATTTCCTCCTGCATCCGGATGAAATTCCCCAGGTAAAGGGAGGCCTGTTTTTCTCCCAGTTTTTCCGGCCATTTTTTCATCTGCCCGGCGACATACCGGATACCCCGGATTCCGAAAAAGGGCAGCGGGATTGACAGCATTTCACGGCAGTTCCGGCGGATGCCCTTGATGACGGCGGCTGGCAAATCGATCTGCGCGGGTATTTTAACAGGATAGTACATGTGTCCCCGGGGTTCGAACATGCCCCGGGCCCAGCGAACCCGCATCAGTTCATCGTAACTGAGCGACACTGCCGTTTCCATGACGGGATCGCTGATCAGATATCGCCCGTCTTCCTTGCCGTAGACGACCAGATTGTGGGCGTTGAAATGGAACCGGTACGGCCGGGGAAAATACGTCAGATGAAACACGCCGACCTGAAGTCCCACGGGGATGTTTTGAGCCAGGACGGCATCAAGGGCCGCCATGGACGCAATCTTATCGCGGAATTTCTTTTGAAAGATCTTGACGCCGAGGGTTTTGGCGGTGCGCTTGAAGATCATGCCGGGCATCGGCCGAAAAGACGTCACCGGAATGTGGTTGATGCGAATAAACGGCAGGTAGGCGAAAAACAAACCGGAACCGATCCCGAACGCCAGGGATTCATTGATGTCCACGCCGTAATAACGGAGCAGGTTTGCCGTGGAACCGTTTTCGCAGTGGGCGGACTGGCTGTGCTGGAAATGGATGGTCATGCATCACCGTTATGGCGTGAATTATCCTGGATGGATTTGCGCTGTTTCTCCCCGGGAAAAGCATCGGTCGTCTTCGGTCCGTTGACCAGTTCTTCTATGGATATGCTGAACACTTCCGCATATTTGGCAAGAGTTGTTTCATCCAGGTGCCGAAAAGTTTCCGGATCCAGATGGGCCTTGATTTTTCGTTTCGGGATATCGGTATAGTCGGAGAGCAGGGCGACGTCGAACATGCCCTGGGCCATGTAAAAGGCCAGGGGACTGACCTTTCCCGCCTTGATCCGTTCCAGGGCTTCCTTCGCCTCGTCGTTGATCTGTTCCCATGCTTGCAGCAGGGCCGCGTTTTTGGGTTCCCATCCTGAACTCAGGACCTGGATGTAGTCACCTTTTTCGTCCACAGCGTAGCAGACTTCCCGCGTCCGTCCTTCCATGAGATTTTCATCGTCCTGAGGAACCTGTTCCCGCTTCATGTCAGCATACCGTCATGAGCATAAAAGCATAGGAAAAACGTGCACTTTCCGGAACCATGGTCAGGATTTTCATCCCTTTGTCGAGCTTGCCGGAATAGAACAACTCTTCCAGCATCAGATAAATGGACGCGCTGCCGATGTTTCCCACCCGGGACAGATTGGTAAACCACTTTTCCTGCGGAATTGGCAGCCCCTGCTTTTTCATTTCATGGTCCAGGGGTTTACGGAAGTACTCCGAAGAGATATGGGGCAGAAAATAATTGATTTCTGTGGCTTGCACGCCGTGTTTTTTAAGAGACGCGCCAAGGGTTTCCGTGGCCAGCCGGACGATGTGTTTGTCCAAAAGTCCCACATCCTGTTTGATGGCAAAGACCGAATTGATGAGCCACTGCTCGGGAGAAAACGATTTCCAGCTCACCATGCCGCCGGTTGTACTCCGGTCTATCCCGGCGTACATGCAGGTATCGATCTTGCCGGCAAAGGAATAGGTGTCGATCCAGTCGATCCGCAGGGAAATGTCGCTTCCGCCGTTGGGTGTGTTTTTAAGCAGGGCGGCGCCGGCGCCGTCGGAGAGCATCCAGCGGAGAAAGTCTTTTTCAAACGCCAGGATCGGATTTTCCTCCAGTCGGTCGGGATGGGCCATCTCGCCTTCAAAATGACGCGCATGCAAAATCGGTGATACCAGTTCGGATCCGGTACAGACGGCATTTTGGCTGTTGCGGCCCATGATCGACAGCATGCCGTACTTCATGGCGTGCATACCGGAGCAGCAGACGCCGGCTGTTGAGATGATTTCAACACTCGCACATCCCAGACAACCCTGCACCATGGATGCATGAGAGGGGAGCAACTGATCCGGTATGGATGTACCGCAGCACAACATTTCGATGTCATCGGTGCCGAAGGAAGGGCTCAATAGATTTCTGACGGCCGCCGCGGTTAACTCTGCGTTGGTATGGGTCAGGTTCCCCTTGCCGTCAATGGCGTAATGCCTGTTTTTGATCCCGTTCTGCCTTAAAACGATCCGTCGGCTGCGCGATGGTTTGCCGTTGATCATGCCAAGGATTGTCTCCATGCCGTCGTTCGGGACCGGTTCATTCGGTAAGAACTTCGCTAATTTTGTGATAAACGCTTTTTCTGCCATCAATGCCTGTTTCGTCGTTTATGAAATTGATTGAACAAAAGTCCCAGCAGGGAATTCACCGGGGAAACGATCGCCAGGGCCAGAATCAGCTCCACGAAAAAGATGTTCAGCAGCCGTTTCCTGATCCGGGGACGTTTTGTAATCGCATTTGCCCAGAGAAAAAAAACCTTCTTAGCACGATTTTCCAGCCTCGCCAATGAAACATTTATATCGGTCACGCCAAGTTTTTGCAGGGTTTCATCAAGCTCGTCCATACGATCATGCTCAAGTAAAGAACCGATGGCCTCTCCGAATTTTCCGGCGGCGGCGATATCGGCATTGGATACCCCCGGGGGGGGGAAAACGCCCAGGCAGCGGTCTTTCTTCCCCGTGAACATCCAGTAACAGATCGTCACGACACTGACAAGGTTAGGCGCCCGGTCGACCAGGACGATATTGCCGCGAAGGCGGCCGCCGAGGTTTTCCAGCCGCTCTTTCACCCGCTCAAAGGCCTTGACCCACATGTTGCGCGCCCCGATCACGGTCAGGACGTCGGCGCCCCGGATGATTTTCTCCGCCTCCGGACTCTGGAGAAACGCCGTCACCGGCAGCGACGGCGACAGGTACCAGGGCTGAAACGCCAGAATCACCAGATCGTGCTCGCCGGGATTTTCAGTTGTCCAGGGTTTTAATCCGATCGGTTTCTCCAGCACGGATTCGGGAAAGACCTCCAGAAATTCGCTTCTCGTCCACGGGAAGGGGTAAGCCGCGGCCGGTTCAAGTTCCAGGTATTCAACCGAGAACGCCGGACTGTCGGTCAGCGGACGCAGCAGGCTATCCAATATCCGTTTTAACTGTCCCGTCTGGCTGTAATAGATCACCAATATTTTCTTCATAAAGGGAAATCACACCTTCCGCGAGATCCCGAACGAGAAGTGAAAATCTGCAAATCGACATGCGGGTTTCGGGCGCGGAATATATAGCAAGCACGGCCGGTTATGTCAAAAAAAAAACTGGCAGGCATGTGTGAAGAAAAGGGCGTTGTTTTTGTTTACTCCCCGTTTTTTTTCTGAAACAAGTCTTGGATGTTTTGCCGGTGACTGCAATAGATAAAAAGTGCAGTTGCCATAACACCGATTGTGGCGATCGCCTGATATGCAAAGGCGATGATCGTGCCTGCGGCAAGCATGGCAATCATCAAAAAAGAGGCCATAAAGGGAAGTCGGGTCAGACCGTAGATTACCGCCCAGGCCAGGGCTGAAAGCGCCGCCGCAAGGGGGGCAATGGGGATGGTAAAACCGAGATAGGCGGCCACGCCTTTGCCGCCCCGAAAACTGTGGAAACAGGGGTAGCGGTTGCCCAGCACCAGGGCCAGCCCCACCCAGGGAACCTGGGCTTCGGGCAGAAAACGCAAGGCGATCAACGCGAGGCCCATCGCCCGGATCAAATCCAGCAGGAGAACCAGGGCGGCCCAGCCGAGGCCGGTCTGGCGCCAGACGTTGGTTGCCCCGGCGTTGCCGCTGAAACGGGAGCGGGGGTCCCCTTTTCCCAGAGCAGTGAAAAGGAGGATGGAGAAATTGACGGAACCTGCCAGGTAAGCCCCCGTCAAAATCACAATCAGCATGCTCATTTCTCTTTATTCCTTCCCCGGTGTGGCTTCAATCTTATGATACTCTTTTTACGAGCGTGAAGACGTGATCATCCACCGTATCATGAAAAGCCCAAAATTTTTGATCATCGACGGTCAGGCGGCTTTCATGGAGACCAATATCCGTAACATGGACCTTTTTCCAGGACTCTCCGATGGGCATGTTGACGGCCTTGGTTACGCCTTCCTTGATGGACCAGATTCGGAGCGCGGCGGGAAGACGGCCCAGGGGAGAGGCATCGGACAGGGAGCGTTCCTCTTCGTTCATGTACAGATGCCGGGCTTTGAGGGCCCTCTCGGAGAGCATTTCCACATCGACGCCGATTTCCTCATCGCTTCCGACAGCCACGGCGAAACGCCGGTCATGGGAAAGAGAACAGAAAACAGGTGTTTTTCCGGTCAGATCGGGACAGAAGGGCCGAACCCGATCTTCCATCATGGTATGAATGTTCTCCGCCAGGGTCAAACAGTCATTATCCGTCAGTTTTCGCGCCAGGGCCTTGAGGGCCAGGCGGCCTGTGAGAAAACCTCTTTGCCGCCGTTTACCCATTTTAGCAAAACGCGTCGCTTCCACCGGCGTCAGAGCCCGGTCGGCAAAGTCTAAAACGGCGGCATCTTCCACCACCGTTAGGGCGCGGCAGTGGCGCCGCAACGTCGCCAGGGGATCGCCGCCGTCATGGCGCACCCATTGCGGCGGCTTGATCCTCCCGCCCGACACATCCCTCATCTTGACACCCCGGATGCACTCCCGCAAATTTCCCGCCTGGTCATAAATCGCCATGTTGAACGACAGGACGTCCTTTTCCGCCGAAACCGGCGTGACCCGGCAGAAATACGTTTCCCCCGGCACGGTCGGTACCAGGACCCTCCGTTCATCAAATCCGACTGGGAAGGCGACGATGCCGTGAAAACGCTGGCTCCAGGCGCAGGCGATATGCATCATCCCATCGAAGGGGAAGGTGGAACCCAGAGGGCTTGTCGGCGCGGGATATGTTGCGGCCAGAACCGGGGCGATCCCGCCGTTTTCGGTCAGGATCACCTCACCCTGAAGACTCCGGAAGGCATGTCCGAAGGGGACCAGCTCGTCGTAGAGCCTTTGGGCGAGAATCCGGAAGCCCACGCCTTCCAGGGACGCCGCCATGTCGTAAGGAAATCCCGGTGCCGAGTTTACCGGTCCGGCGAAATCAGCAACGGCGTGGATCTTCTCCCGTCTGATTCCGGATTTCCCCGACGGGGTAACGGTCACCAGCCGAACCGACATCCGGCCGTTTTCCCCTGCTTTCAGGTCATGAAAGACCTCGATTTCACGGTCGTCCGGCCCGATTTCCAGAAACCGGTCGAAAGCCGCATTTTGCATCACTTTGACACCTGCTTTCGGCTGCCTCTCCAAAACGGTTGCCCCCAGGCGCTGAAGAATTTCAACCGCGGGCAAAATCGTTTTTCCGGCGAAATGATGATCCCGCAGATAGGGCAAAACGGAGATCTTTTGCGGGTAACGAAGCCACGGTTCTTTGTTTTCTGTTCCTGGGGGAGAAGGTATTTTGGTCATGCGCCGGCCCCTTTTCCCATCAGGCTGTGCGCCTGGGCCATGACTTTTGACAGGGAAAAC
>Ga0116141_10002866_pt1 | contig 14663 bp, 11 predicted proteins | sample AD_UKC097_MetaG_FD_89744 | JGI IMG/M metagenome (GOLD analysis project Ga0116141, IMG submission 89744) | Active sludge microbial communities of municipal wastewater-treating anaerobic digesters from USA - AD_UKC097_MetaG | ecosystem: Engineered > Bioreactor > Anaerobic > Digestate | place: USA...
CAATTACGCATGATGTCATCGCTCTGGTAGCCCTCGGTTTTGGCGGAAGCCTTATTTCCATATTCGCCCGTCTAGGAGGCGGCATCTTTACCAAGGGGGCTGATGTCGGGGCGGATCTCGTCGGAAAAGTCGAAGCCGGTATTCCTGAAGATGACCCTAGAAACCCGGCGGTCATTGCCGACAATGTAGGCGATAATGTGGGCGATTGCGCGGGAATGGCCGCCGATCTTTTCGAAACCTACGCCGTAACCGCTGTTGCCGCAATGCTTCTCGGGCATCTTCTCTTTCCCGACCATCCGATTGCAACCGAATTTCCTCTGGTTCTGGGCGCAATTTCCATTGTCGCTTCGATGATTGCTGTATTTTTTGTCAAACTGGGCAAAAAAGCCTATATTATGGGCGCTCTGTACAAAGGAATGTTCGGTGCCGCCATCCTTTCCGCAATCGTATTTGCCTTTTTTTCCCATAAAATGATGGGAGGACTTCCTGGTTTATCCGCAGTCTCCATTTATCTTTCAACACTGGTCGGACTTGTTTTAACTGTACTGATCGTCATCATCACGGAATATTATACCGGTATTTATCCCCCCGTTAAATCAATTGCCGAGGCTTCCACGACCGGTCATGCCACCAATATCATCGCAGGTCTTGCTGTAGGTATGAGGGCAACTGCCGCTCCGATTCTGGCCATATGCGTCGGAATACTTGTTGCCTATTCTTTTGCCGGTCTCTATGGCATTTCCATGGCTGCAATGTCCATGCTTTCCATGACCGGAATGGTAATTGCAATTGATGCTTATGGGCCTATTACGGATAATGCCGGCGGTATTGCGGAAATGGCTGAAATGGATGAAAGCGTACGTGCCGTAACAGATCCACTGGATGCAGTTGGAAACACTACCAAAGCAGTGACTAAAGGGTATGCGATCGGATCGGCCGCACTGGCCGCTCTCGTCCTCTTTGCTTCCTATGTTCAGGAATTCTCACTTCACGGGAAAGAGGGATTAATTCATTTTGATCTTGGAGATGTAAAGGTCATCATCGGGCTTTTCATCGGCGGACTTCTTCCTTATCTTTTTGCGTCCATCGCCATGCAAGCGGTTGGAAAAGCCGGCGGTGCGGTTGTGGAAGAGGTAAGACGCCAGTTCAATGAAATCCCGGGGATTATGGAAGGCACGGCAAAACCGGACTATCGCAGATGCGTTGATATTGTAACCAAATTCGCGCTTAAAGAAATGATTATTCCGGCTCTTCTCCCCGTTGCCGCACCCATCCTGGTCGGTCTTATTCTTGGCAAAGTCGCCCTTGGAGGACTTCTTATTGGAAGTATCGTAACCGGAATTTTTGTGGCCATCTCAATGACTACCGGTGGTGCAGCATGGGACAATGCAAAAAAATACATTGAGGATGGCAATCTGGGAGGAAAAGGAAGCGATGCACATAAGGCAGCGGTAACGGGAGATACCGTCGGAGATCCTTATAAAGATACTGCAGGCCCCGCGATCAACCCCATGATAAAAATTTTAAACGTCGTCGCTCTGCTGATGGTTCCATTTCTTCTTTAAATCACGCGACTTACGTTTTCTTTCTATTTAGAAAATCATACAAAGCTGGGGCGCATTCAGCGCTCCAGCTTTTTTTATTGATTGTTTAAACCAGCAATGATATATTTATGATTAATCATTTGGTCGCGGTTCACACATAAACATATCATGAATGTTATTTGGTGATAACATGGAAGATAAAGTTTTGCATGGTAATTCAGATAGTCCAGAACAACAATATCGGTCCTTCCGCGCAGGTGATCTCGCCGTATACCCGGCACATGGTGTCGGGCGAATTGAATCCATCGAAAGCAAGGTAATAAACGGCGAAAAACATGACTTTTATATAATGAAAGTCTTAGAAAACAATATGGTCATAATGATTCCGATCCGAAATGTCGATTCGGTCGGCTTGAGAGACCTTATATCTGATGAGGATATCCCACGAGTTTATGAAATCATGAAGCAAAAACGCACCGCAACGAATGATAACCAGACTTGGAATCGCCGGTATCGCGAATATATGGATAAAATTAAAACCGGATCTCTTTATGAAGTGGCCGAGGTATACAGAGATCTTTATCACCTTAAACTGACAAAAGACCTATCATTTGGAGAACGCAAGCTCTATGACACTGCGCAGGGTCTTTTGGTAAAGGAATTGTCGACCGCAAAAAACACGGATGAAAATACGATTATTACGGAAATCCGATCAATATTTTCCCCTCAAGCTTAATACTCTCCCCCTCCTGACATGAGCGACACAAATGCCTTTCGTTTATTTGCCGATGAATCAAATTCCGGACAACGACTGGATACGTTCATCGCATCGCATATTGTAAATTGTTCGCGTTCCCGGGCAGCCTCCCTTATCCGAAATGGAATTATCGATGTAGACGGAGGGAAAAAAAAACCGGGTTATCGAATAAAAACCGGTGACAAGATTTCTGGATACATTCCTGCTCCTGAATCCATTCAATATGAGCCTGAAGCAATTCCCATCGATCTTTTATATGTTGATAACGATTTAATTGTGATCAATAAACAACCGGGACTCGTGGTTCATCCAGCAGCGGGCCATTATAACGGCACCCTTGTAAATGCACTTCTTTACCATTTTCCTGAACTTCAGGGAATCGGAGGAAAGGTCAGGCCCGGCATTGTTCATCGGCTCGACAAAGATACCTCAGGCACCATGGTAGTGGCGAAAAATGATCTCAGCCATAATTTCCTCTCGTTGCAGTTTAAATCCAGGAAGGTCAAAAAAGAATACCTTGCGCTTGTCCACGGCGAGATTTCGGATGATTCGGGTGAAATCTCTCTACCGATCGGCAGACATCCGATGGATCGAAAGAAAATGAGCACAATCAGCCGTAGAAGCCGCCAGGCTTTTACCTTCTGGCAGGTCCAAGAACGTTTTTTCTATATTACTCTTTTGAAATTAAATTTAATGACCGGTCGAACGCATCAAATCCGAGTCCATTGCTCGGCGATCAATCACCCGATTCTCGGTGACCCAGTATATTCCAGCCGCAAAAAAGAAAGGGATATTGTTTTAAAATTAGGGTGTTCTGAGTCTGCCAGTTCTATTTCAAGGCAAATGCTTCATGCATGGCGAATTAGTTTTACCCATCCGGTTACCGGAAAAATCATGTCTTTTGAATCTCCAATTCCGCCTGATATGCAAGGATTGATTAATGAGCTAAGAAGAAAAGCCTCAATTAATTAAAAATCCCGCTTCACTCAATAGACAACGAGTATTCGCGGGATTTTTAATCTATACTATATTAAAATACTATTTTTCTATATTTTTTAAACCTCTTTTATGTTTTAAACGACTAAATCTCTATCATAACATGTCCTGCAGCAATTTAGGCAACGCCCGGCTTCATATAACGCATCCTTTTCGCTGATAACCAAATCGCTTTCAATAAAAGACTTGATTCGTTCCTCAACAGGAAGTTCCGGCATGGGCGTTCGAGCCTTTTTCGTAACTCCCTCCACACTCTCAAAAATCGATTCCGGTATATGCTCTTTATAAAGAGATTTTTCCGGAGCGGTCACTTCTTTGCCGCTTAAATATAAATGGATGGATCTAGCGGCCCTTCTTCCCCCCCCGATCGCCTCAACAACTAATGAAGCACCCGTATAAGCATCACCGGCGGCAAAAACATATGGGATATTTGTCTGCAGGGTTTCGGGGTCAAGCGCATCAATCGTGCTCCAACGGGTAATTTTAAGATCAGACAAACGTTTACCGTCTTTCACAAAGCTGACATCCGGCCCCTGCCCGATGGCGCTGATCACCATATCCGCTTCCATAATAGTTTCAGAGCCTTCAACCGGCACCGGTCTACGCCTGCCGCTGGCATCGGGCTCCCCCAGTTCCATTTTAAGAAATTCAATCTGTTTCACCCTGCCGTTTTCGTCGCCGATACATCTCGTCGGTGCGGCCAAAAAGTGGAAATTAACCCCTTCATGTTCCGCCGCTTCGATTTCAACCATGTTTGCAGGCATTTCTTTTCTGGTACGGCGATAAAGGATTGAAACATCATTAACACCTAGACGCCTCAGCGTTCGCACACAGTCTATCGCCGTGTTTCCACCTCCGACGACCACGCAGTGCTTCCCGATCGGAATCGGCTCTTCAGTCGGGGCATCTCCCTGCTGTTTCTTTGCAAATTGTGTCAGAAAGCTGATCCCGGTATATACGCCTTTCAGATTTTCTCCTTCAACTCCCAGGTCATAGTCTCTCCAAGCACCGATGCCGAGAAAAATCGCATCAAAACCGGCGGCAACCAGAGAACCGAGTTCAAAATCCCGACCAAGCCTCACATTGGTGTGCGCGTCAATCCCCATCTTGAGAATTCCGTCGATTTCCCATTGCAATACTTCTTTGGGAAGCCGATACTCAGGAATCCCGTACCGGATCATCCCACCCAGCTTGGGCATCATTTCGTAAATGGTAACGCTGTGGCCAAGGCGTCGAAGGAAAAATGCGCAGCTCAACCCGGCAGGTCCCGCACCGACAATCGCCACTTTCTTACCGGTATCCGGCGCACAGGTTACCGGTAAACGCGCACCCGAATTCATTTCCCAATCCGCTGCAAATCGCTTCAACTGGTTGATTGAAACGGCTTCGTCTTCAATCGCCCTTCGGCAGTAATCTTCACAGGGATGAGGACATACCCGGCCGCATGACAAAAGCAAGGGGTTTCTTTCTCGTATCGTAGTCACCGCACCCGCATAATCTCCGGACTTGATCTGATGAATATAACGGGGAATATCGATTTGAGCCGGGCATGTTTGGGTACACGGCGCAATCCGATCATCCTGCCGGTTAAAATGAAGCAGTCGATCGGACATGGTTTGAACCTTCAGTATTCCCTTTGGGCAGGCTCGTTCACACGCACCGCAACCTACGCACTTTGTTTCATCGACAACAGGAAACCCATCCGGTCCCAGGTGAATCGCATCAAACTGGCAAGCCTTCACGCAGTCACCATAACCCAGGCATCCGATTTCACACTCCCGCTTGCCTCCAAAAAGCATGGAGACCGCCCGGCAGCTGTCCAGACCGATATAATCGTATTTTTCCGGCGCCCTCTCGCCTCCCCGGCACGTATTGTATGACCGCAAAGGTTCGGCGGCACCAACCTCCATTCCCATGACCGCGGCAACGTTTGCCGCCGCCTCTGCTCCGGCGACGATACAAACGTTTGGAGGCGCCTGCCCGGCAACGACCGCAACCGCAGCAGCCGAACAACCGGCAAATCCGCATCCACCGCAGTTTGCACCCGCCAGGCATGATTCCACCTTCGCAATCCGGGGATCTTCATACACGTAAAAGACCTTGGAAGCAGCGCCCAGTATCGCACCAGCAGCGGCTCCCAATCCTAGCATTACAAGAATGGCTTCTACCACAATTACCTCCTTGGCATATCGATTTTTATTTAAAAATTAACATGCCCAAACTAAAAATAGGTGATTTCGTATATCATTACATACATATAAAATCATAAGTATGTCCAAACTGCATGTCAATATTTTTCCTGCTTAATCCGTCCTCTTTAAGCCATCCCCTTGAAAGCAAAAAATGTAAGGGCCAAAATACCGGCTGTCACGAGAGCGATCGATGTGTCCTGAAGCGGTTTGGGTACCCTGGCCAAAAGAATTTTCTCCCGCACACCCGCAAACAGAATCAACGCAAGGCCGAAACCAACGGCAAAAGCAAATGAAGTCAGCAAGGATTCCAAAAAGCTGTACTCTTCATTGATATTAATCAGGCATAGGCCCATAACCGCGCAGTTGGTTGTAATCAGTGGCAGAAATATCCCAAGCCCGGCGTAAAGCCCAGGGATGCTTTTTTTCAGAAACATCTCGACAAACTGGACCAAGGCTGCAATAACCAATATGAATGTAATTGTTCTCAAAAATTCAATACCGAAATTTACTAATAGGTACTTGTTTACAAGCCATGTAATGACCCCCGCCATAACTCCGACAAAAACAACGGCCATGGCCATACCCACCGCAGTCTCCATTTTTTTGGAGGTACCGAGAAACGGGCAGTTTCCCAGATACTGGGCCAGCAGAATGTTGTTTACAAGAATACAGCTGATCGCAAGGAGTATATAATCCCCCATCTCTTACCTCCTACTTCTTTCCTGCAAGGTTCATAATCGCCAGCATCAATCCGAGGCTGACAAATGCACCCGGAGCTTCCACCATGAATTTAAAGGGCTCAAAAGAAGGGCCGAATACCGGAATCCCCAGGATGGTTCCAGCGCCCAGCACCTCCCTTACCGCACCAAGAGAAGCCAGCGCAAGGGTAAAGCCGATACCGATCCCCAAACCATCCGCCATTGACTTCGCGATTCCGTTTTTCGATGCAAATGCCTCGGCACGTCCCAGAACGATACAGTTCACAACGATCAGGGGTATAAAAATGCCAAGAGTCAAAAAAAGCGGGTAGGTATACGCCTGCATCAGCAGTTCGACGACCGTAACAAACGTTGCTATGATGACGATATAGCATGCAATTCTTACTTTGGAGGGTATAACGTTTCGCAACGCTGAAACAAGGATGTTGGAGCCAAGCAAAACGAATGTTGTCGCAAGCCCCATGCCGATTCCGTTTTCCACGCTTTTGGTTACCGCCAGAGTGGGGCAGAGACCAAGAACCAGCCGAAACGGCGGAATCTCATCCCATAGACCTTTGGTAAATTCTTGGACGATAGTCTTTGCCATCTTTTTCTCCCTACTTATTAAATTCTTTTATTTTTTCAGAGACTTGGGGTTTTAAACGATTATAAATACCAGCTACGTCGGTTACGCCGGCGGCAACCGCTCGTGATGTAATTGTCGCTCCGCTGATGGCATCAATTTTACCGCCGTCCTTGGTAACCTTGTAGGATTCCTGGATCGGAACTCCTTTGAACTGTGAAACAAAGCTGGGGTCTTCTTTCGCCTTGGCGCCCATCCCGGGAGTCTCCGCGTGCGTAGTTACCCCGGCCCCCAGAAGCTTACCGTCATCCACATTGATTCCCACCATGACTCCTACGTCACCGCCGTATCCTTTCCCAAAGCTTTCAAGCGCAACGGCATTCGCCTTTCCGTCAAACACCCCGACAAAAAAGCTCCTTTCGACATCTCCGTCCATCAGCTTGAAACGATCAACAATCGGATCATTGGAAGCTCCTTCCAGGATTGCTTTTATAGCAGGCCCCTTCACGAACTGAAGCTGCTGATTTTCAATCTTTTCCTTTGTTCCGCCCCGAATTGCGGCGAGCAAGCCCCCTGAAAAAGTGGTCAATATTGCCAGAATCAGGATCATTCTTATTATTTCACGCATCTTAAACAACCTTTCCAATCGCTTGAGGTCGGATCTTGTCCAAAATCGGGCTGACAAGATTCAAGACCAAGATTGCAAAAATCACTCCATCCACATAGACGCCGATATTCCTGATGAGAACAGTCATCACCCCGGCACCGAACCCGTAAATCAGCATGGGTATAAAATTAACCGGAGAGGATGAGTCCTCAGTTAATAGGAAGAAAGCACCAATCAAGGTATAACCGGTAAAAAGATGGAAAACCGGTCCTGCGTAACGCGCGGAATCAGCGATATTAAACAGCAGGGCGGTGACAAAAATGCCGACCAAAAAGGATACGGATATTTCCCAGCGGATAAATCCCCTGAGCATCAGATAAATGCCTCCGATGAGAAGACCGAGGCCGAACGTTGCTCCGATGCCGCCCGCCTGCTTCCCCATCAGAAGATCTCCCGCGCTGAAGGACTTCACAATCTCCGACACACTGAATAAATCGGTATGCTGGGCTGCGTGTTTCACTGCCGCAAGCGGAAAGATCATCGAAAAATCGAAGTCGTAATTGACAAGAGCTGCCTGAAAATCGAAATAATCTTTCCAGGATAGTGTGAGAATCGCAATCGCAACCACCACCGGATGAAAAGCGTTTGCACCGATTCCGCCCCAGATCTGTTTGCCGATAATAACGGCAACAAACGTGCCGATGATTACAAACCACCAAGGAACGGTTGCCGGCAACAACATGGCAAACACAAGACCGATCAGCGCGGAATTACCATCACCGATGGCATTGGAACGTTTTGTCACAACGTTCCAGACAAGTTCCCAGATAACGGCAGAGGAGATAGCCAGCGCCACAACCCCCAAAGCCGGCATTCCGTACTGGAAAAGGCCGAATATCACGGCAGGTAGGGTCGCAAGCATTATATTGTAACTTCGTATGGATATTTTACTCCCATCCAGCCAGAATGGGGCATGGGATACGATAAACTTTTTCTGATTGCTCATTCCGTTGCCTCCGCTTCTTTGATCTTGGCAAGCTCATGTTTTGCCAATCTTATGTATTGAAAGATCGGGATTCGTGATACACAGACATAACTGCAAAGACCACATTCAACGCACGAATATAAATCGTAACTTTCCGCCCCTTGTTCATATTGTCCGGCTTCCAGAAATCTTACCAGCATGTTCACGGGTATTTTTGCGGGACAAATTCTTACACATTCGCCGCAGTTGATACACGGGTAATCCGTCGTAGGCTGTATGTTTCCTCGATCCTGAACGACGATGGTATCCGTATCCACCTGCAGCGGTTGGTCCTCGGTATATACGGAAGAACCCGTCAAAACGCCGCCCATGATGATCCTGTCTTTATCATTCACGGCTACGTCACATGCCTTGAAGATGTCACGGATCGGTGTCCCGATCCTTGCCGATACCAAAATTCTGCTCTCATCTTTTTTGACCAGGGTAAAGGTTTTTGTAACCGGAACCTGGCCCTTTTCAAATGCCGTGCCGATGGATGCAACGGCTTCCGCGGTCAAAAAACATACGCCGCTGTCTTCTAAACTTTTCCCTGCGGGAACGATCTGGTTTAATACATCTTTCATGATCAGATGCGGAAGACCTGCGGGGTATTGGGAATCGACGATCCTCACATTCGCGCCCGTCGTGCTTGCCGCCTGCATCAGATACTGGGGGACGATCATAATGATGTTGTTCACACCGGTTAACTTCATCAGGATTCCTATTCCTTTTTTAACTGAGGCGGCTTTGGATTTTAGAATATACTGATTGGTGATCGTCAACAGGTCGCTGTCAGCCCCGCTGATAACAATGGTATTAATCGACTTTTCCGGCTGAAAACAGGACTTCAACGGCGGGTTTCCCGGTACACCGGCAAGGAAATTGATCGTGTCTTTTAGATTTGGAGTTTTACTGATTTTTGCGAACTCTTCATCAATCTCCTCTTTTTCGGCCACATCGATTGAAATTGCCGTGTAAGCCTGGCCGAGCCCGCCGGAAAAAGAGGTGATATAGGATACGGTTCCGGTAACCGATGAAATGACATACTCATCGCTGTCCGGAGAGATGGATAAACGCTGCCCAGTCTTGACCGTATCACCGATTTTGATGAGATCCGATTCCCTTTTAATGTATGGATCAAAGGGGACGTTTAATAAAAGTGTAACCTTCTTTGACGCTGGAATCTTGACTGGCTCCGACTGCTTCTCTTCTAAAAACTGATTTTCCAGCCGGGGCTTTGCTAAACCGATAAATGATCTTTTTATCATAGTTCAACCTTTTTTCTTTTGCCGCATTGACGTGAAAGGTCACAAAAAAGCCGGGAGCAATAAGCATCCGGCTTACATGACATGACATCCTGCACAATCCTGGGGACCGGCATCACCTTGCTTATGGCAGTCGATGCATTGTGAGTGAAAGGCATCCACCCGCTTCTGCATCTCGGTGCCCTCGATATCCTCCGGCTCGTGGCATTCCGCGCAGGTCTTAAGCGCTTCTTTTGCCCCTTCATCCGTCTGATGATGACAGTCACCGCAAGCCCTCAGACCTGTTTCATCTTCCGGGTGGTGATGGCAGTCAGCGCACGAAATGCCATAACCTGACTCTACGGTATGGGTTTTATGGTCAAAAAGTACGTTTCCCGCAACATTTTTAAACACCATCCTTATCGGTTCCTCCGGAGCCTTTGCAGGAAATGCTGCATAGCTTAAGATACCCACAACCAATAAAATAATCGCCAGGCCGTAAGCCACCTGCAGTTCTTGCTTTGAAGTCATTTTGCATCATTCCTTTCGAAATTTGGTGGAAAAAAAATGGGCCCCTAAAAACAAAAATCAAGATGACCACCTACCACCATGCAAAACCGATTTCAAGTCTTTTTTTAAGAACAACAAAAAAAGTTCCAAGCGCACAAAAGATTACTGATTTGGACGGTTTGTTAGAAATTTGATAATAATTTAGCATGCGTATCCGGCGGCCATTATTTGCTTGACATACGGTGGCTGAAAAAGTAAACAACTTATCGTAAAATACCAATAATTATATAAAATCATGACAGAAGCCACCGGCGAAATATACCAACGGATTAAAAGCTCCAAACACTTGCCCAGCCTTCCCCAAGTGCTGCTCAAACTTATTGAAATTTGCGGTAAGGAAGAAACAACCCCGAACGAATTATCTCAAATCGCCGCCCAAGATCCTTCCATCAGTTCCAAAGTCATGCGGCTCGTCAATTCGGCCTATATGGGTCTGGCCGTGAAAGTGAACAGCCTAGAAAAGGCGATTTTATACCTTGGATTGGATACGATTAAAAATGTTGCCATCAGTGCCTCCGTGCTCCAGGCCTTTAGTCGAACGCAGGGAAATTCATCATTCCAATTAAGGCAGTTCTGGTGGCATTCCCTGATGTGCGCTTCGATTTCAAGGAGGATTGCAAAAAAAATATCTTACGGGTCTCCTGAAGAAGCCTTCTTATCCGGGCTTTTGCATGATATCGGGAAATTGGTGCTATGGGTGAACTTCAAAAAAGACTATGCTGAAATTTTAAAGCGCTCCGGAAGCAATGCCGATTTGCTCATTGCCGGCGAGAAGGAAATAGGAGCGACCCACTATGAAGTGGGCGCATGGTTGGTTCGACACTGGAATCTCGATTCCTTTATGGCGGATGCGATATTATACCACCACGAACCCCCGGAAAGTATTTCAGGGGCTTTCCCGCTCGTTAAAATCGTATATGTAGCCAACACGCTGTCTAAGCGGCAGGCCGAAAATTCGGAAATCCGACTCGGTATCGCAAAAACCGTTTTCGGTTTCAGCCGGTCTCAGACCGAAGAATTAACAGCCGAAGCCGCTGAAGAAGTGCTGGAGGTAGCTCGATCCCTGGAAATCGCCGTAGAACCGCCCCCCGGTGAAGAATTGGCCGAGCCGGAAAAAGATTTCAACCGGTCCGAAGCGCTGTTGCGGGAGATCAGAAATTTTTCTCTTCTTTACGGAACGTTACAAAATCTTTTAAAAGCCGACAATAAAGACGCGATTCTTAAAATTGCCGAACACGGCCTGCAGATTTTGTTTGATGTCAAGAAAGTTCTTTTCTTTCTGTATAACGCCGAAAAAGATCTTCTCATCGGAAATTTACCCGCAACAAACCCTTATTATGATCTGTTAAGTTCACTAGAAATTAGGACAAAAAACGAAAAAAATCTTCCGGCCCGATCGCTTGCCCGAAAAGAAATCATTGATTCTTTCGGCTATCTGGCCGGTGATGTCGAAACAATCGCCGATGAACAGATTATTAATTTGCTGGGTACCGACGGAGTATTGTGCCTTCCGATGATCGCCCAGGAAAAACCCGTGGGCGTTATCATCGCAGGCATATATCAGCCGCAGTTCGATCGGCTTTCAGATCAGCTGAAACTTCTGAACATGTTTGCCGGCCATGTTGCAATATGTCTTCATGTCTATGACGTAAAAGAAAATCAGGCAAAAACAATCAAATCGGAACGAATGGAGGCATTTTCAACAATCGCCCGGAAGGTTGCCCATGAAGTAAATAATCCTCTGGGAATCATAAAAAATTATCTTACCATTTTAGGTCTCAAGCTTCCGGAAAAACATCCGGCGCAGGATGAACTCGGCATTATCAGGGAGGAAATGGACCGGATCGGCCATATCATCGCTCAATTGTCGGCTTTTTCGCAACCGGCGATAAAACACACCGAATCGGTTGATATTAATCTTTTAATAACCGATCTTCTTAAAATCCTTGAAAAATCCATTTTACTCCCATCCGGAATAGACATTCATCTTTCTCTGGATTCGGCCCTTCCGGAAATTGATAGTGAGAAAAACAGCCTCAAGCAAGTCATGATCAATCTGATACAAAATGCGGCGGAAGCCATGCCGAACGGCGGAAACATTTTCATCGAAACCGAACCTATTCGAAATCCCATGGAGAAACCGGCCGACGGCCCGCCGAAACACCCCCCGGGAAACATAAAAATTACCATCCGCGACGATGGCCCGGGTTTGCCCGAAAGCATTAAATCACATCTTTTTGAGCCTTTTACCAGTTCAAAAGGTGCGGGGCATTCCGGGCTCGGGCTTTCCATCGTACACGGCATCATAAAGGAATTAAAAGGAACCATTGCCTGTAAAAGCGAAAAGGAAACAGGTACATGCTTTCAAATTTGGCTGCCCATATCGAAAGACTGAAATGTTAAACTTCGGAGGTATCAATGGTTTTCAGCTCCAGGGTTTTCATAGTCGATGATGAGTCAAAAATGTGCGAAAGCCTCAAGTTTTTACTGGAAAGAGAGGGGCTTAACGTCGAAACGTCAACCAATGGGACGGAAGCGCTGGAAGTCCTGTCCAGAAAAAATTTCGACTTGTGTCTTCTGGATATATGCCTGCCTGAAATGAATGGATTTTATCTTCTGGAACAGATCCTTCAAAAGGATCCGGACACTCCGGTCATCATGATGACGGGGAAAGTGTCGATTGAATCGGCGGTAAAGGCCATAAAAAAGGGCGCATACGATTACCTGCGAAAGCCTTTTGAATATGAAGACCTGATGAAAACGGTAAAAAATGGGCTTGAACAAAAAAAACTGAAAGTTGAAAACCGGCTGATTCAGGGTAGGCTGAAGCTATCCGAGAATCGTTACCAGTATTTGGTTCAAAATTCACCGGATTTAATTTATACCCTGGATCAAAATGGAAAATTCACATTTGTCAATGACGCCTTTAAAAGACTGCTTCGCTATGAGAGCAAACAACTGCTTGGAAAACCCTACTATACGGTGGTCCACAAATCCGATCATGAAAAGGCGAAATGGCTTTTTAACGAACGGAGAACGGGTGAGCGCGCAGCAGCCGGCGTTGAATTGAGATTGGTTTATCCCGAAGATTCGGAAAATTTCAAACAATGCGAAGTCAATCACATCACGATCGAATTAAAATCGACAGGCATGTACGACCTCCATTTGGAAGATGAGGGGAAAGAATTTTTAGGCACCTACGGCGTAGCCAGGGATATCAGCGCCCGCAAGCAACTTGAGGCCCAGCTTCATCAGGCCCAGAAGATGGAGGCCATCGGGACGCTGGCCGGCGGCATCGCTCACGATTTCAATAACCTCCTGATGGGCATTCAAGGCTATGTTTCCCTGATTCTGGCCGGCCTTGATCGCACGCACCCGGATTACAAAAAGCTCAATTGCATCGAGGAACACGTTCAAAGCGGAGCCGAGCTTACCCGGCAACTGCTTGGATTCGCCAGAGACGGCAAGTACGACATAAAACCGGTAAACATCAAACACCTGCTGGAAAAGACGGCGACCATGTTTGGCCGAACGAAAAAGGAAATTAGCCTGCACAAACAATTTGAACCGAATCTTCGTTCCGCAGAGGCGGATGAAGGGCAGATATCCCAAGTGTTGCTGAATCTTTATGTCAATGCCTGGCATGCCATGCCTCAGGGGGGGCATATCTATATCAAGGCCGAAAATTGTTTTATCGACAATCGCAATTCTACCGGCATTGGACTGAAACCCGGCAATTATATCAAGATTTCTGTCAGGGATACCGGAGTCGGAATGGATGAAGATATACAGGAAAGGATATTCGAACCCTTCTTCACCACAAAAAAAAGAAGTCGGGGGACCGGACTCGGATTAGCCTCCGCATACGGCATCATCAACAATCATGGTGGAAAGATCCGGGTTTTCAGCGAGAAGGGCCAAGGAAGCACTTTTGAAATTTACCTTCCGGCGACAATGAAATCGGCGGTAGAAGTCAAAAAGAATCCTCAGAAAATTATCAGCGGAGAAAAAACCGTTCTCCTGGTGGACGATGAGGAAAACATTATCGAAGTTACCCGCAAGATGCTGGAGTGTATGGGGTACAAGGTCATAACGGCAACCAGCGGCAGAGAAGCGATTGAAATTTTCAGAAAAAGAAGTTCCGGTATTGACCTTTGCATTCTGGACATGATCATGCCGGATCTGGGAGGCGGAGAAACGTTTGATTTTATAAAAAAAATCAATTCGGATGTAAAGGTTCTCCTTTCCAGCGGATACAGCCTCAAAGGAAAGGCACAGAAAATAATTAAACGCGGCTGTAATGGTTTTATTCAGAAACCGTTCAGACTGGAAGATCTTTCTGAAAAAATAAGCGGAATTTTCGAAAGAAAAACAGGATAACCGGATCGCGGATTGTGATTGTTTGAGCCGCTTCTTTTCCAATCCGCGGGACTCGCAATCGAAAATAC
>Ga0116141_10002873_pt1 | contig 14632 bp, 14 predicted proteins | sample AD_UKC097_MetaG_FD_89744 | JGI IMG/M metagenome (GOLD analysis project Ga0116141, IMG submission 89744) | Active sludge microbial communities of municipal wastewater-treating anaerobic digesters from USA - AD_UKC097_MetaG | ecosystem: Engineered > Bioreactor > Anaerobic > Digestate | place: USA...
ACCGAGACCACGACGGCCGAGGATATCGCCGCCTTCGCCAAGGCCCTTCAAGGGAGGACCCTCTGATGAGCATGTTGAACGTGGGCCGTCCGACCCAACCCCAGGCCGGCGCCTCTGTCGCCGTCAGCTCGCTGACCGGCGCGCGGGGCCTGATGCAGGACGAGGCGCTGATCTTCGAACTGGGCGGCTGGGACAAGACCGGCGTCGACCTGGAGCCGGCCGAGCTGGACGCCTCGGACCTGGCGGGCCTGACCCGCACGGCGCCCATCGGCCTGCCGGGGCTCTCCGAGCCTGAGACCGTGCGCCATTATGTGCGCCTGTCGCAGAAGAACCACGCCATCGACCTGGCCCTCTATCCGCTGGGCTCGTGCACGATGAAGCATAACCCGCGGCTCAACGAGAAGGCCGCCCGCCTGCCGGGCTTTGCGGACCTGCACCCCTTGGCCCCGGTCTCCACGACCCAGGGCGCGTTGGAGCTGATGGACAGCCTGGCGCATTGGCTCAAGACCCTGACCGCCATGCCGGCCGTCGCCCTGTCGCCCAAGGCGGGCGCGCACGGCGAGCTCTGCGGCCTGCTGACCATCAAGGCCGCGCACGAGGCCAAGGGCCAGGGCCATCGCCGCACGGTGCTGGTGCCGACCTCGGCCCACGGCACCAACCCGGCCACCGCCGCCTTCGTCGGCTATGACGTCACCGAGATCGCCCAGACCCCGGACGGCCGGGTGGATCTGGCGGATCTCGAAGCCAAGCTGAACCCCGACGTGGCGGCCATCATGGTCACCAACCCCAACACCTGCGGCCTGTTCGAACGCGACATCATCGAGATCGCCAAGCTGACCCACGCCGCAGGGGCCTACTTCTACTGCGACGGCGCCAACTTCAACGCCATCGTCGGCCGGGTGCGCCCGGGCGACCTGGGCGTCGACGCCATGCACATCAACCTGCACAAGACCTTCTCGACGCCCCACGGCGGCGGTGGGCCGGGCGCGGGCCCGGTGGTGCTGTCCGAGGCGCTCGCCCCCTTCGCCCCGGCCCCCTGGGTCGTCTCAGGCCCCGAGGGCTTCAAGCTGGTCGAGGACTGCGCGGACGAGGCCGCCCAAGGCTTCGGCCGCATGGTGGCCTTCCAGGGCCAGATGGGCATGTTCGTGCGCGCCTACGCCTACATGCTGAGCCATGGCTCGGACGGCCTGCGCCAGGTCGCCGAGGACGCGGTGTTGAACGCCAACTACATCAAGGCCCGGCTGTCCGGCGCCATGAGCCCGGCCTTCCCGGACGGTCCGTGCATGCACGAGGCCCTGTTCGATGACGCCTGGCTGGAGGGCACCGGCGTCACCACCCTCGACTTCGCCAAGGCGATGATCGACGAGGGCTTCCACCCGATGACCATGTACTTCCCGCTGGTGGTGCATGGCGCGATGCTGATCGAGCCGACCGAGACCGAATCAAAGCAGGAGCTCGACCGATTCTGCGACGCGCTGCTCGCCCTGGCCGAAGCGGCCAAGGCCGGTGACGCTGAGCGGTTCAAGGGTGCGCCCTATCTGGCCCCTCTGCGGCGGCTGGACGAGACGCTCGCGGCCCGGAAGCCCAAGCTGACGTGGCGCCCGGAACCCACGACTGTGGCGCCGGCGCCTCTCGCGGCGGAATAGCGCAGCCAAGGGCGGCATGGACGAAATTTAACGGGTCAGTCGGCTTTACGGGGCGCAAATGCGTTCCAATATCGGACTTACGCGGCCACCGCCCGACCTCCCCTGACCGGGCGCGGACCGCAACCCTCAGGATCGACTGTGACCTTCGCTGTGCCCAGCGTGCCATTCCTGCGCGCGTCAGACGCCCCCGCCCGTGAGATGCTCGCGAGGATCGGGCGCTTCATGGCGACGGTGCTTGGTCTGTTCATCATGCTTGTGGGCCTGGTGACCGCGCCGCTGCCCGGTCACCTGGGCCTGCCGATCCTGGTGCTCGGTCTGATGATCGTGCTGCGGAATTCGTTCAAGGCGCGTCGCCGGTTCGTCCAGATCCAGAAGGCGCACCCGAAGATGGTCTTCCCCCTGCGCCGCCTGCTGCGCCGGGAGCCTGAAGTGGCCGCCGTGGCCTGGCAGCAGCTCCTGCGCATGGAGCGCCTTCTGCTGCCGGGGCGCTGGCGGGTGGCCAAGCGCTCGCGACTGTGGCTTGTGCGCCGCCGCCGTGTTCGCGGCGCCACAGCTTCGCGTATTCCTGCCGCCGCACCGCCCATCGCCGCGGAATAGCAGCGTTAAGGTTCAAATTTAACGGGCGCGTCGCCTTTAAGACGCAAGGTCGCGCCCAAATATCGGGGGAGCCCGTTAGCGCGGGCGCTTCCTTCAACCAGGTCCGACGCCTTGACCATGGCCCTACCCAGCCCGCGCGTTGAACGCGCCTCCGACGCCCGCGCCCGCGCCGCCCTGGCGCGCGTGTTGCGGTTCGCCGGTGTGGTGGTCGGCGTCCTGCTGGTGATCATCGGCGTGGTGCTGTCGCCCCTGCCAGGCCCCGGCGGTCTGCCGGTGGTGGTGGTCGGCCTGATGCTGGTGCTACGGAATTCGTTCAAGGCGCGCCGTCAGTTCGTGCGCTTCGCCCAGGCGCATCCGCGCGTGGCCTCGCCGATCCGGCGGCTGCTGCGGCGGGACCCGAAGCTCTTGAAGATCTTTTGGGAACAGCTGTTGCGGATGGAGAAACTCATCCTGCCACCGCGGCTTCGGGTGGCTTCGCGGATCCGGCGCTCGCTGTTCAAGCGCCGGACCGCTAAAGCGTAGAGACTACTGCAGTCGGGTCGAGATCTGGCTGATCGCCGCGTCGACCTGAGGGTCGGTCTTGGCGCCGGCCAGACGCTTGGCCAGCACGTCTTCCGCCATCTTGGCGGCCAGCTCGGCCGCCGCAGCCTTCACGTCGGCCTGGGCTTGCGCTTCGGCGTTGGCGATCTTGCGTTCGGCGAGTTGCTGGCGACGGGCCAGGCTTTCCTTGAGCTTGGCTTCCGCGTCCTGGGCGAACAGGCGGGCCTGTTCCTGGGCGGCGGAGAGCATCTCCTTGGCCTGAGCCTCGGCTTCCGCCCGCTCAGCCTTCAAGGTGGCCAGCAGGGCTTCGGCTTCCGCACGGATCCGGGCGGCCTCGTCGAGGTCGGTCTGGATGGCGACGGTGCGCGCGTCCAGCGCCGCGGCGATGGCCTTGGGGGCCTTGGCGACGAAAACGACGATGCCGAGGAAGATCAGGAGGCCGACGCCAACCCAGAACTCAGCCTCGGCGGGGTTCAGGAATTCAGGCATCAGGCGGCTCCTTGAGCGGTTGCGGCCTTGACCTGGGCGGCGGTGACCTTGTCCCCGGTCAGGTGCTCGACGATGGCCTGGGCGGTCTCGACCGCAATGCCTTCGACGTTGGACATGGCGGCGTCACGCAGGCCACGGATACGTTCCTCGGCCTTGGCGAGTTCACCGGCCAGACGCTCGTCCTCGGCGGCCTGGCGCTGGGCCATTTCCGCGTTGGCCTTGGCCTTGGCTTCGGCGGCCACGGCGCGCGCCTGGGCGCGGGCCTGGTCGATCTCGGCCTTGGCGTCCGCGGCCTGGGCGTCAGCCTGGGCCTGCACCGACTTCGCCTGCTCCACCGCCGAGGCGATGGTTTCGGCGCGGGTGTCCATGATCTTGCGGATCCGAGGCGTGAAGACCTTGGCCAGCAGGACATAGAGGACGGTGAAGATCAGCAGCAGCCAGACGATCTGACCACCCCAGTATTCAAACTTGAACTGGGGCAGCCCGCCACCGCCGTGTTCGGCGGCTTCCGTCGAGGCCCCCGCATGGGCGGGCGCTGTATCGGCGGGTTGGGTAGTGGGTTCGGCGGCCATAAGGCTTGGACGTCCTCAAAGACAGAGGGGCGGCCGGACGCTGAGCGCCCGTCGCCCCTTGCTGCGGATCTTGGCTTAGCTGAAGAGGATCAGCAGGCCGAGCACGAAGGCCAGAATGCCCAGGGCTTCGGTCAGAGCCGCGCCGAGGATCAGGTTGGTGAATTGGCCACCGGCGGCCGACGGGTTACGCGTCGCGCCTTGCAGGAAGCCCGAGAAGATGGTGCCGACGCCGATGCCCGCGCCGATCATGCCGAGGGTCGCGAGGCCCGCGCCGATGTACTTAGCCGCTTCCGCTTCCATTTGATCTAGTCCCGTTGAGAAGTTGAGATTTGAGGGTTGGCCGTCAGTGGTGATGGCCGAGATTGACCACGTCGTTGAGGTAGACGCAGGTCAGAACCGCGAAGACGAACGCCTGGAGGAAAGCCACCAGGAATTCGAGCGCCGTGAGCGCCACCACGCCGCCCAGAGACAGGGCCGCGCCGGCGTAGCCGAGGGTGGCGATGCCGCCGGTCGCGGCGAGCGCGCTCAGCGAAACCACGAAGCCGGCGAACACCTTCAGGGCCACGTGGCCGCCGAGCATGTTGCCGAAAAGACGAAGGGCGAGGGTGACCGGGCGCAGCAGGAACGAGATGAACTCGATCGGGGTCACCAGGATCAGCATGTACCAGGGCACGCCCGCCGGGACGAACAGCTTGTACATGTTGGCGCCGTTGCGGATGAAGCCGATCAGCAGCACCAGCAGGATGGTCATGCCGCCGAGGGTGGCGGTGACGGCCAGCTGCGACGTCGAGGTGAACATCAGGAACAGGCCGAGGAAGTTCATCGCCAGGACGAACAGGAAGACCGTGAAGACGTAGGGGAAGAAGGTGCGGCCCTCGTGGCCGATGATCCCCGTCACCAGGTCGTCGATATAGCTGAAGATCCCTTCGGCCATCACTTGCAGACGGCCGGGCACCACGGCCGACTTGGCGGTCGCGATGGTGAAGAAGGCCACGATCAGCGCCGCAGCGATGAGCATGGACATGATGGAGTTGTTGATCGACAGGTCGATCGCGCCGATGCCCGGGACATTGACGGTGGGCAGGGTGAGAACCGGCTGGATCTCGAACTGATGCATCGGGCTGGCCATGCCGCCTCAAACTCCTTCAATCGTCCTCGTCGTCGGGCGGCAGGTCCGTGACCGGACCCCACTCGCTCGCCGCTTCGGCGCTCATCCGCTGGGCCGAACGAACGGCCATCCAAATCGACATGCCGAAGCCCGCAAGGACCCCGACAATCATTCCGAAGGGCGCCGTGTGGGCCAGGACGTCGACAACGGCGCCGAACCCGATCCCCACGAACGCGCCGCCCAACAGCACAGCCATCAGACGGTAACCGTAACCCGCTGCCTTGGAGCCGTAGTCCGGCGTGATTTTCGCCGTCCGGGCCGCCAGGGCGTCGGCTCGCTCGTCGAGGCTTTTGATCGCCTCATCGCGCGAATTGTCCGGATTTGGCATGCGTCACGCGGTCTGGCGACCATGACGTCTCCGCCACAGCCCCGGGCTTCAAGTCGCGCGGAACCTATAGGCGTGGGTGCGGTGCGTCAAGGCTAGGCAAACCCTATTTAGAGCTTTGAAAATATTGAGAATTATGGCGCGCGTCGCATCTTCCGCAACGACAGGCGCAGATTCCCCATGGCTTGCGGCGCAAAGCGGGGCGTGCGGAGCGCCCGAACCGGGCCCTATTGGGCCGCCATGGCCTCGGCCTGCCGCAGGTCGACCGACACCAGCTGGGAGACACCCCGCTCGGCCATGGTCACGCCGAACAGCCGATCCATGCGCGACATGGTCACCGGGTTGTGGGTGATGGCGATGAACCGGGTCTCCGTGCGGCGGCGCATCTCGTCCAGCATGTTGCAGAACCGGTCGACGTTGGCGTCGTCCAGGGGCGCGTCCACCTCGTCCAGCACGCAGATCGGCGCCGGGTTGGCCAGGAAGACGCCGAAGATCAGGGCGCAGGCGGTCAGGGCCTGCTCGCCGCCGCTCATCAGGCTCATGGTCGCCATCCGCTTGCCGGGCGGGCAGGCGAAGATCTCCAGGCCCGCCTCCAGCGGATCGTCGGATTCGACCAGGCGCAGTTCGGCCTGGCCGCCCTGGAACAGGGCCTCGAACAGGGTCTTGAAGTGGTCGTTGATGACCTCGAAGGCGGCCAGCAGCCGCTCGCGGCCCTCGCCGTTCAACTCATCGATGCCTTGGCGCAGCTTGGCGATGGCGCCCACCAGGTCAGCGCGCTCGCTCTGGATGGTCTCCAGGCGCTGGGCGTATTCGACCGCCTCTTCCTCGGCCCGCAGGTTGACCGGCCCGATGCCGTCCCGCTGGCGCTCCAGGGCGTAGAGGTGGGTCTCGATCCCGCCGGCCTCGGTGGGAATCGCCACGGCCTCGTCCGACAGGCGCTGGGCCAGTTGCTCGGGCTCGACCCGGGCGGTCTCGCGGATCTGGTTGGTGACCTCGGCCAGGCGCTCGGCGGCGGCCTCGAGCCGGGCTTCCAGGGCGGCGCGCAGTTCGCGGGCCTGGCCGGCGGCGCCGTCGGCGGCGCGGGCGGCGCGGTCGGCTTCGCCCCGGGCGCCTTCAGCCTGGGCCAGGGCGTCCGCGGACAGCTTGCGGCGGGCCTCGGCGGCCGACAGCTCGTCCAGCAGCTTCTCCAGGCGCACCTGGTGCGTCGCCGGCGCCTCATGGGCCTTGTCCAGGGCGGCCTGGGCCTTGGCGCGAGCCTCGGCCAGGGCGTCCAGCCGGCGGCTGGCGCCGGCCTTGCGACGTTCCCAGTCCTCCAGGTCTCGCTTCAGGTTCTCGAACCGGCGGGCGCGGCCTTCACGCTCGCGGGCCTCCATCTCCATGGCGGTGCGGGCGGCGGCGGCGGCCTCGCGGGCGGGGCCAGCGGCGGCGCGGGCGGCGGCCAGGCGGGCAGGCAGATCACCCATGGCCACGTCCTCGCCAGCCTCGGCCTGGGCGACGCGCAGGATGCTCTCGGCGTCGGCCAGCTCGGCCTCAAACCGTCGGATGACGTCGTCAAGGGACTGAGCGTGGGCTTCGCGGCGGGCCGCCTCGCGCTCCAGCTTCTCCAGGGTCTGACGGGCGACAGCGACCTTCTGTTCCGCAGCCTGGGGCTGGCGGCGGGCCTCGCGCTGGGCGTCGTCGGCGGCCTTGGCCCGCTGGGCCGCGGCGACCTGGGCCTCGCGGGCGGTCTTGGCCTTGGGCGACAGGGCCTCGATCTCGGTCTCCACCTCGGCCAGGCGGGTCTTCTGCTCCATCCGCACGGCGGCGGGCTTGGGCGCCTCGGCGCGGGCGGTGAAGCCGTCCCAGCGCCACAGGTCGCCTTCCTTGGAGACGAGACGGGCGCCGACCGGCAGGCCGGCCTGCAGGCGGTCGCCGTCCTGGCGCTGAACCAGGGCGGTGAAGGCCAGGCGCGCGGCGAGCGCGGCGGGCGCCTTGACCAGCGGGGCCAGGGGCTGGGCGCCCTCCGGCCAGGCGGGTGGGGCGGCGTCGCGTCCACCCCAGAAGGCCGGGGCCTTGGGATCAAGGGCGGCGTCCAGGTCGTCGCCCAGGGCGGCGGCCAGGGCGGCTTCATAGCCACGGTCAGGGGCGACCGAGTCGAGGGCCGGGGCGAAGCCGCCGCGGCGCTGCTGGGCCACGATCTGGGCCAGGCCGCGGGCCTCGGCGGTCAGGCGGGCGAGGTGGTCTTCCTGCTTGCGGGCCGCGTCACGGGCCAGGGCCTCGGCCTCCTGGGCCTTGGCCCGTTCATCCTCGGCGGCCTCCAGGGCGGCGCGGGCGGCGGCCAGGCTGGCTTCAGCGCGCTCCAGTTCGGCGCGAGCGTCCTCGATCTGCGGCGTCGCGGGCGGGCCCAGCTGAGCGCGCTCGGTCTTGGCCTGGTCCAGGGCGCGGCGGGTGCGGGCGACGCGGGACTCGGCCTCGCTGACCCGCTGGGCGCCGGCCCGGCGGCGGGCCTCGTCGGCGGCGGCCTGGGCGGCCAGGGCTTCGACGGCGGCGTCGGCCTCCACGCGGGCGGCCTCGGCGGCGCGGGCGGCCTCGGCCAGTTCCGGACCCCGTTCCGGGGCCTCGGCGATGGCGGCCTCCAGGGCGGCGAGATCGTCGGCCAGGCGCTTCAGGGCGAGATCGGCGTCCTCGGCCATCTGAGTTTCGCGGCCCCGGTCGGCGTCGATGCGGGCCAGGTCGGCGGTCAGGCGTTCGACCTCGGCGGCCAGGGCCTCGCCCTCGCGCTCCAGCCGGTCCTTGTCGATGGCCAGCCGGTTCAGCACAGCGGCGGCGATGGTCTCGGCCTCGCGCAGGGGCTTGATCTGCTCGTCAGCCTCGGCGGCGCGGGTGGCGGCCACGGCCGCCTCGCGGGCGCTATCCTCCACCGCGCGGGCCGCGTCGTTCAATTCGCCCCGCAGCCGCAGGGCGGCGTCACGCGCCTCGGTCCAGCGCGAATGCAGCAGGGCCGCCTGAAGGGTGCGAATCTCGGCCGACAGCTTCTTGTAGCGCTCGGCCTGGCGGGCTTCCCGGCGCAGGCGGTTCAGCGCGGTGTCCAGCTCGCCGGTGACGTCGTCGAGGCGGGTCAGGTTGGTCTCGGCGGCGCGCAGGCGCAGCTCGGCCTCATGCCGGCGGGAATGCAGGCCGGACACGCCGGCCGCCTCTTCCAGGATCATCCGCCGGTTCTGCGGCTTGGCGGCGATCAGCTCGGAGATCTGGCCCTGGCGCACCAGGGCCGGCGAGTTCGAGCCGGTGGAGGCGTCGGCGAACAGGAGCTGGACGTCACGGGCCCGGACCTCGCGGCCGTTGATCCGATAGGTCGAACCTTCCCCCCGGTCGATCCGGCGGACCACCTCCAGGACCGGATGGTCATTGAAGGCGGCCGGGGCGGTGCGATCGGCGTTGTCGATGGTGAGCGTGACCTCGGCGTGATTGCGCGAGGCCCGGCCCGAGGAGCCGGCGAAGATCACGTCGTCCATTCCGCCGGCCCGCATGGCCTTGGCGGAATTGGCGCCCATCACCCAGCGCAGCGCTTCCAGCAGGTTCGACTTGCCACAACCGTTCGGCCCGACGATGCCCGTGACTCCGGGCTCGATGCGGAACTCGGTCGCATCGACGAAGGACTTGAACCCGGAAAGGCGCAGCCGCTGGAAGTGCACGTTGGGGGAGACCCCTCCTTACTTGCCGGCGGAGGCCGCGGCGACGGCGGCGTCGAGCTGCTCCAGGGTCACTTCACCCGAGGCCACTTCCTTGCCGTTGATGAAGAAGGTGGGCGTGCCCGAGATCTTCTGTTCCTTGGAGGCCTTCTCGACACGGTCGTTCAGGGCCTTCAGGGCGGCTTCGTCGGTGATGCAGGCGTTGAACTGGGCTTCGGTCATGCCCGACGACTGGGCGATGCGCAGCAGCGGGCCGCGGATGTCGCCGGTCTGGAACATCTCGGCCTGGGCCTTGAACACGGCGTCGAGCACCGAGAAGTACTTGTCCTTGCCGGCGCAGCGCGCGGTCAGGAAGCCGGCCGCGGCCAGTTCGGGCGGCGCGGTGATGAATTCCTTCAGGGTGTAGTGGACCTTGCCGGTGTCGATGTACTTGGCCTTGAACGCCGGGAAGACGTTGTTGTTGAAGGCCGCGCAGTGGCTGCAGCTGGCCGAGGCGTACTCCACCATCTCGATCTTGGCCTTGGGGTCGCCCATGGTCATGTCGTCGGTGTTGGCCTTGGCCCCGCCCTTGGAGCAGCCGACGAGGGCGAGCGCGCCCAGCACGGCGACGGCGGCGAGAGAACGACGGCTGAAGTTCGACATGGAGCCCTCTGGGAAAGTCTGAACGAAAGATTAAAGCGCGATTCCCCTGCGGCGGGGGGAAAGTCAACGGGTGCGACGATCTCGCAGCACGCCGCGACCCAAGCTCAACAATGCGGCCTTCAAGGGGCCGTCCGGCTCGCTGGCCAGGCTGGCGACCAGGGCGGCTTCCTGGGCGGCGTCCAGGGGCGGGGCCTTGCGGCGGGGCTTGGGCGCGTCAGGGACCAGATTGCGCAAGGGGCCCTGGACGATCCGCAGCTTGTTCACCGCCCCGGCGCCCAGGAACAGGTTCACCCGGCTGACGATCTCGGTGGCCTGGTGCTGGATCAGGGCCGCGCCGGCGCCGGCCACGCGGATCTCCAGCGCGCCCGGGCCGCCGCCGCGCGGCTTGGTCAGCTTCACGGGCTCGGTGCGCCGGGCGATGTCCTCGCCGACGATCTCGCGCCAGCGGGCCTGCAGCGCGCCCGGCCCCTGGCCGAACCGCTCGTCCAGGGCCTTCAGGGTCTTGTTCAGCGCCCGCCCGGCCGGCGGCGCGGCGCGGTGCTGCGGCCGCGTGCGCTTGTGCGCCAGGATGGCGGCGGCTTCGGAGACGCTGGGCAGGGACCGGCGGGGCATGGCTCCTCATATAGCGTCATCCTCCGGCCGCGTCAGCGGACCGGGGGATCCGAGCGGCGTCGCGATTGGGCTTGGGTCCCCGGATCGTCCTTGCGGACGCCCGGAGGATGACGACATTGGGGAAGATGACCCCTGACACCCTCCGCGCGCACCTGCTTGCCTGGTACGACGCCCAGGCCCGCGACCTGGCCTGGCGGGCGGGGCCGAAGGCCGGCTGGCGGCAGGACCCCTACAAGGTCTGGCTGTCCGAGGTGATGCTGCAGCAGACCACCGTGCCGCACGCCACGCCCTATTTCCTGAAGTTCACCGCCCGCTGGCCCACGGTCTCGGATCTGGCCGCCGCGCCGGACGAGGAGGTGATGGCCGCCTGGGCGGGGCTTGGCTACTACGCCCGAGCCCGCAACCTGCTGAAATGCGCCCGCGCCGTGGCGCAGGATCATGACGGGGTGTTCCCGGACGCCGAGGAGGGCCTGCGCGCCCTGCCAGGGCTGGGCCCCTATACGGCCGCTGCGGTGGCCGCCATCGCCTTCGACCGTCCCGCCAATGTCGTCGACGGCAATGTGGAGCGGGTGAGGTCGCGGCTCTACGCCGTTGAGGCGCCCCTGCCGGACTCCAAGCCAGAGCTGAAGGCCCTGGCCGCGGACCTGGTGCGGGACGACCGCCCCGGAGACTGGGCCCAGGCGCTGATGGACTTAGGCGCGACGGTCTGCCGGCCGAAGTCGCCGCTTTGCGACCGCTGTCCGGTGTCTGAGGCCTGTGCGGGCCTGGCGACCGGCGCGCCGGAGACCTATCCGCGCAAGACCAAGAAGGCCGAGCGGCCCCGGCGCTATGGGGTGGCCTATCTGCTGACCCGTGGCGACCAGATCGCCCTGGTCCGTCGGCCGCCCAAGGGGTTGCTGGGCGGGATGCTGGCCCTGCCCACCAGCGACTGGCGGGATCGGCCCTGGGGCGCGGCGGAGGCTGTGGCCGCGGCGCCGGCGGTCCTGGACTGGCGCAGCGCCGGTGAGATCGAGCACGTCTTCACGCACTTCTCCCTGACGCTGACCGTGCTTCGGGCCGAGGGCGCCGCCGACGAGGTGATCTGGTCGCCGAGGCGGGACCTGGACGGCCTGCCCTCGGTGTTCCTTAAGGCGGCCAAGGCCGGCCTGACCAGCCTGCTCTAGTCCGCCGTGACCGGCTTCGGCTGGGGGCGCGGGAAGACGAAGGCCATGGTGGTCAGGGCGGTGAGCGATAGCAGCAGGGCCGCGCCAGGGATGGCCGGAACGCCGAAGGTCGCCAGGGCCGCGCCGCCGGCCGCCGAACCCAGGGCCTGGCCCAGCGAGATCACCGAGCCATTGAGAGCCAGCGCCACCGGCGCGCCATCGGTGGCCTGGATCAGGCTCGCCTGGATCACCGGGGTGATGGAGAACAGGGCCACCGCCGCCAGCAGGATGGCGAAGGCCACCAGCCCCATGCTGGGCCAGCCGCCGGGCAGGGCGTGGTGGGTGGCGGCGAAGTGCGCGGCCATGGCGGTCGCCTGGATGATGAAGCCCTGCAGGATCCAGCCGCGGCCCAGGCCCCGGTCGGCGGCGCGGGCGCCCAGGGACAGCCCGATCAGGGAGCCGAAGCCGATCATCGACTGGAAGGCGCTGACGCCCGCCCCGGTGACGCTCGCGCCCACCCGCACGATGGGGGCGATGTAGAGGTTCAGCGTCATGTTGGCGGCGAAGGTCAGGAAGGTGGTCAGGTAGAAGGGCCAGATGCCCTTCAGGTCCAGGCTGCCGGCCGGACGCGGCGGCGGGGCCGGGACCGAGGGCAGGAAGAAGATCACCGCGATCAGCGGGATCGCCGACAACAGGGCGGCGAACAGGAAGGTGGCCCGCCATCCGAAGGCCGCGCCGATGATGCTGCCCAGCGGAATCCCCACCACGAAGGCCAGGGTCATGCCGCCCGCGACCATGGCCACGGCCGAGCCCCGGCGCTCCGGCGGCGCGAGGGTGGCCGCGGCGACGCTGGCCGCCGGGCCGGACATGGCGCCGGCCAGCCCCGCCAGGGCGCGCAGCACCAGGAGCACGCCGAAATTGGGGGTCAGGGCGCAGGCGATGTGCAGGATGAGGCCGGTGGAGAGGCCTGCGATCACCATGATCTTGCGATCGACCTGCCCGAACCTCCAGGCCGCCAGCGGGCCGAGAAGCGCCGAGGTCAGGACGAAGGCGGTCTGAAGCTGGCCGGCCACAGCTGTGGTCACGCCCAGGTCGGCGGCCATCTGCTCCAGCATGCCGGCGAAGATGAAGGCGCCTGATCCGAAGGCGAAGGTGACCAGGGTCAGGACGTAGATGCGCGGGTTCATGCCCCAAGCCTAGCCGTCCCGGCCGCCATCGCCAGATAATTTAGTCACAGGCCGTGCCAGTATTTCTGGCTTCCTCCCCCGCAGTTCGGAGAAGGATGGCTAGGCCGCCATCTGGCTGCGGACCTTGGCGCGCAGCACGTCGATGGGGGCCAGGCCCTTGTCGGACTTGAAGTGCCAGTAGGTCCAGCCGTTGCAGGCCGGGGCCGACTGGACCATGGCGCCGACCTTGTGGATCGAGCCGGCCATCTCGCCGATCACCAGGCTGCCGTCAGCGCGCACGCGGGCCGCGCGCTCGCCCTTGGGGCAATAGAGGGTGTCGCCCGGACGCAGCAGGCCGGCCTCGACGATCTGGCCGAAGGGCACGCGCGGCTCGGCGCGCTTAGAGCCCATGACGTCCAGGTCTTCCGGCGAGATCGGCACGACCTTGGCGATCCGCTCCTTGGCGAGCTTGGCGTAGCCCGGATCGCGCTCCAGACCGATATAGCGACGGCCCAGACGGCGGGCGGCGGCGCCCGTGGTCCCGGTGCCGAAGAAGGGATCCAGGATGATGTCGCCCGGCTTGGTGGAGGCCAGGATCACCCGGTGCAGCAAGGCCTCGGGCTTCTGGGTCGGATGCGCCTTGGCGCCCGTCTCGTCCTTCAGGCGCTCTTCACCGGTGCAGAGCGGCAGCGTCCAGTCCGAGCGCATCTGCAGCTCGTCATTGGCCATCTTCATAGCGTCGTAGTTGAAGGTGTAGCGGCGCGCGCCACGGCTCTTGGAGGCCCAGATCAGGGTCTCGTGAGCATTGGTGAACCGGGTGCCCTTGAAGTTCGGCATCGGGTTGGACTTGCGCCAGATGATGTCGTTCAGGACCCAGAAGCCGGCGTCCTGCAGGGCGGTGCCGACGCGGAAGATGTTGTGATAGCTGCCGATCACCCAGATCGCGCCGTCGTCCTTCAGGACGCGGCGGCACTCGGCCAGCCAGGCGCGGGTGAACTTGTCATAGGCCTCGAAGCTCTCGAACTGGTCCCACTCGTCATCGACCGCGTCGACCTTGGAGTTGTCGGGACGCAGCAGGTCGCCGCCGAGCTGCAGATTGTACGGCGGGTCCGCGAAGACCAGGTCGACCGACCGGTCTGGCAGCTTGCGCAGCGACTCGATGCAGTCGCCCAGAATGATGGTGTCGGGGGTAACGCCCATGTCCGCCTCACGAAGACCAGACCGGAATCCTGAATCTTCGTGGTGAAGCAGTGGTGAGCAAACGTGGTTAATCCGGGAAAGGATTCATTCTTTCCATGCGACCGATGCGCCGTGGGGGTGAACCTCGGCCAGGATCCGGGTCTCGCCGCCGGGCCAGAGGGTCAGGCGGACCTCCATGATGGTCAGGTTCTCGGGCGACGGCTCCATGCGCAGCCAGGCGAAGGGGGCCTGCGCCGTGGCGCGGGCGCCCAGGGCCTGGAGGGTGCGGGTCAGGGCCGCCTGGCTCTCCGGCGGCATGTATTGCCAGAAGACTGAGTGATAGAGGCAGGTCACCGCACCGACCCGCGGCGCGGCCCGGGCGGAGGTCCAGGCGACGGCGTCGGCGGTCTCCACCTCGACCTTCAGCTCCAAGGCCAACGCGATGGCGGCGCGGATGCGCTCGAGCCTCTCGATCTGGTCCGGCCAGACATAGGCGAGCAGGCGGCGGCGCTCGGCCGGGTCGCTGAGGGCGATGGGCCGGCGGTCGCAGGCGGCGCGTTCGATCACCTGAACCTGGGCGTCGACCGGCGGCGCAGGGCCCGTCCAGTCGGTGTCGAGCCGCACGCTCGCCGCCGCATCGCCCCAATGCGCCTCGCCGAAGTCATAGTGGAAGCGGTCCCAGTTCAGGTTCAAGCCGGCGCTGGCTGCGATCTCGAAAGCGCGAATCGGCAAGCCGGTCTCGCGGGCGATGGTGAGAAAGCCTGGCGCCAGGCAGATGGCGCGCCGGACCTCGTTGGTCTGGGGCTCGTGGCCCAGGAAGTGCGCCAACCGGTCGCGGTGCTCCACCATCGCCGCCCGCGCCGCGGTCCAGGCGGCGACCGGATCA
>Ga0116141_10002875_pt1 | contig 14626 bp, 10 predicted proteins | sample AD_UKC097_MetaG_FD_89744 | JGI IMG/M metagenome (GOLD analysis project Ga0116141, IMG submission 89744) | Active sludge microbial communities of municipal wastewater-treating anaerobic digesters from USA - AD_UKC097_MetaG | ecosystem: Engineered > Bioreactor > Anaerobic > Digestate | place: USA...
ACTGTTTCATAACCTCATCCACGGTAAAACCGCGTAACCGCTCTACCGAAGGGCTGAGATATTTAAACTCCATTGTTATTGGATCCATAATCCAGATCACATCTGTCATATTCTCCGTGATGAACCGGTATGTCTCCTTGCTTTCTTTCAATTCAATCTCGGTTTGCACCCTTTTGGTAACATCCCTCGCCACACAGTAAACAAGATCACCCTCGAGGAATGCCCGCCACTCGATATAAATCAGTTCTCCCGTTTTGGTTACGAAGCGGTTTGTATAGTCAACCAACTCGCCATTGGTAAGTATCCCTTCGAACGCGACTTTTGTACGCTCCCTGTCATCCGGGTGGACGAAAGACAAAATGACCTTTCCCGTCATCTCTTCAGAGGTGTAACCCAGACGACCCTCCCAGGCCCGGTTATATCGCGCAACATGCCCGGTGGTGTCCAGCACAACAAAAAAGTCGAGTGAAAGGTCGAAAAATTTCCGGAAAACTTCATCTATTGTATGAGCCGGTTTTTCATCTTTGTTCATGTTTCGATCCCGTCTTAGAGTTGGTAGATTTTTCCATAACCGTCGAGGCGTTAGCGCAATTTTTCGAATGGTATATCCATCAGATCAAACTTTTTCCAATCCTTGTAATCATAGTGCCACCATTCGCTGTCATATACAACGAATCCGTGTTTTTCCATTACACTTCTCAAAAGTGCCCGGTTGGCCCTTATTTCGAGGGAAAGATCGTGATAAGAATGACCCGCTTTTGGAGTAAACTCGTCGAAAACTGTGGGCATCTCGAGCAGATCACCGGTTTTGATGTCATACAACCCCAGATCTATGGCGCACCCCCTGTTGTGCCTGCTGCCGGTTTTTGGACTGGCAGCGAAATTGTCGTCGAGAACGAATTCCCAGATCTTTTTGGTGACCGCGTAGGGCCTGTAGCCGTCATAAATCACCAAGCCGATCCCGTTCAGCGCGAGTTCTTCAGCCACTCTCTTAAGGGCGTAGGCGGCCGGTGACCTCAAAAACACCCCGGGGGTTTCATAAAGAACATGCTTGGTAACATTATCGGTGGTCGCGTATTTCACATCCTTTTTCAAGTTGGGGATGATCAATTCGAGGTCAAGAATCGCGTTGTTACTGTCGAGTGAGACCAGTTCATGATAAATCGAATTGTCGCTTACGACGTTCAATCCATATTCATTCAGAGGAATTTCAGGTTGTGCCTGAAGTGCTCCCGCAAAAAACGCGATCGCGACAAATAGATGTTTGAAAGATGCCCGCATCAGTTAATCACCTTCAATATTGGATAAACACAGTACTTTTTGTCGAAGTAGGGTGACTTCCGGTAGAGCCAAAACAGTCTCGCGTCAGGATCATTTTTGAACTTCTCATCCTGCTCAAGTTTCTTCTCAAACTCCGCTTTTAAAGCCGTATCCTTCGCCAGCATTTCGAGTGCAACCCTCTCCATTACATAATCTTCGTAGTACTCCTTCATCTCGAAGATCTGATTGAAGTAGCCCCACGCGAGATATGAGTCATCCGACTTTGGCTCGAGCAGTGTGGCGATAAGTTTGTATAATTTCTGCCTGCTCTCTACGAAGAAAGATCCGGCGGGTACAACAATTTCTTCCACATTTGTGTCATACTGATACGAAACCCTTGGACGGCCTTCATACGGGCGATCGGAAAATTTGAAATCACGGAATGTGGTAACTTCAACTTTTGCCTTCTCCTCTTTCTTCACTTTTTCAACTTTGATACCGTGGAGAGCCACTTTCTCAGCAATGTGGCCGTACTCTGCCGGAATGATGTAGCCGGCGGGGAGTTTAACCGAGTCGACAACCTCGATCATATCGTAGTGTGGCACCTCTTTTTCATACTTCTTACCGGTATAAACGGTTTTATCCGCCCCGGACACTCTGCTTTTTTCCGTCACAGATTCGATCCCCTTCCAGAGATATGTTTTTGAAGTGCTCTCCTTTAGTTTGAATTTCAGCGGCAACCAAGAGGCATTCTCTCCCGTAAAGAGGGCCACATTTTTGTCGGCTTTCCTGTTCTCTTCGATAACGATCTTTCCGTTCATCGCGAGGAAATACCCGGTGGCTTTTATGCACTCGAGGGTGGCATAAACCCTGTCTTTAAAAGGCTTCATCATATGGGTTTCCACGCAGAAACTTATTCTGTTCCGGGTGGCCGAATATCCGTTGGTAAATCTCGGAAGTGAAGCCCATTCCATTATTCCGTCTTCAACTCTGCCGTTTTTGAATCCCACATAGGGTGAAACAAGCCAGCCGGCACCTTCAACTTGTTCGATTATGTAGGGAAGAAAACTCTTTCTTATAAGTTTCGCCAGGTTGGGAGCCATGTTGTTGAAATACTCTAGACCGTAAGAGACTGTGTACTGAAAGTCAGCACCATTCGTTGTGTGGTTATCCATCACCATGTCGGGGTCCCATGCATTAAAGAGTTTTATCATCGCCTGCATCTCCGGGGCTTCAGCTTTCGTCCAGTCGCGGTTCAGATTCAGATTTTGGGCTGTTACCCGCCATCCCATGTTTTCGGGACCCACCTGGTTAATTCTGTTGTACGGGGAAGATCTCTCATGTCCATCGACACTGAATATTGGTACAAGGACTATATTCACATTCTCGTACATTTCACGGTGCTTTCCTTCAACCAGCATTTCGCGCAGGAAGATCATCGAAGCATCCTTTCCCTCGATCTCACCGGAGTGGATCCCGTTGATAACGAGCAAGAGTGGCTTACCTGTCGCTTTTGCGGCGTCGGGGGTGAAAGCTGTGTCTTTGGACACAATAAAAACTTTCAACTGCCTGCCTTGCGGCGAAATGCCAAAAGTTTCATATTTTACAGCACGGGAAATTTTTGATAACCGGGTAAAATAGTCGTCGGTCTCGGCATATGTTGAAGTTGCTTTAAAGCCTGATCTTTCAAAGACGGTCTCCCATCCGCTTTGAGCGAAGGTGACAGAAGAGAGCAGGATTATTAAGAGATAAATCCGGAATGTGTGCATGGGTACCATATTATTTTTAATTTAGATTCACAATTTAATTTACCCAAACGGAATGACATGAAAAAAAACATGCTTGTTTCCGGACTATTTAATAGCCTTGATAAAGGCGGCTTTTTTCGTTATGTTTCAGGATCATTTTAATGAATACTGGAATGGGAGATCAAATCGTGCTGACAACTTTGGATAAAAGTAACTATCTGAAAGGTATGCTGATAGTTGCAAGACTCGACAATAAATTAATAGAACGCGAAAAAGAAATTATCAGAGATGTAGCCACCCGCCTCGGCTTCAGCCGTGACTTCTACGAAGATGTGCTCAAAAATCTGATGATCAATGAGAATATAAGCGACAACCCACTGGCGTTCAGTTCACCCGCAATTACACAAATCTTCCTTGAGGAAGCCCTTCACTTGGCATATATAGATAATGAACTCGCTCGCTCCGAGATCGACTGGCTTCGTAAAACAGCTGAGATCAACGGCCTGGGCCACACTCAGTTCAATGACTTCATGAACGAGTTCATCGCGAAGAAGAAGGAAGAAGCCGCTTGATCAGTTGTTAACGGTTAGTGGTTAGTGGTTAATTCCATCTACATTATCATGTTTTAACCTCACAAGTAATATTTAAGATCACTAACCACCAACCATTAACCACTAACCACTCCTTTCTTCCTTTCGTCACATTTGAACGATTTTAAGCAAAATTGTTTTATAAATTAATATTTATCATTGTTCACTAAAGACGGAAGATAATATGAGAAAAACCCTCTTTTTCCTTTCTTTTCTTCTTGGGGCGACGATTCTGCACCCCCAGGAAGCAAGACTGCTCAGATTCCCGAACATTCATGGTGACAAGATCGTCTTCAGTTACGCCGGCGATCTTTATGTCGTGAATTCAAACGGTGGAACCGCGCGGAAAATAACCACGCATACCGGCTATGAGTCGTTCGCGAAGTTCTCCCCTGACGGAAAAAACATCGCCTTTACGGGCCAATACGACGGAAACACCGAGGTGTATCTGGTCCCCTCCGAAGGTGGAGTACCGAAAAGACTCACTTATACCGCCACCCTCGACAGGGATGATGTTTCAGACCGTATGGGTCCCAACAACATTGTTATGGCATGGCGCGATAACGAAACTGTTATGTTCCGCAGCCGCTGGATCGAGCCAAACGACTGGAAAGGTCAGCTTTTTGTGGTGAACACAAAGGGCGGGATGGCAGAACAGTTACCGCTTCCACGAGGTGGATTTGGTACTTTCTCACCAGATGGTAAGAAACTTGCATACAACCGTGTTTTTCGCGAGTTCAGAACCTGGAAAAGATACCGTGGCGGTCAGGCCGATGATGTCTGGATTTACGATTTCGTAACGAAAAAGACCACCCGCGTTCAGGAAAACCCTGCTCAGGATATCTTCCCAATGTGGGCAGGAAACAAGATATACTTTGCCTCCGACAGAACAGGGACGATGAACCTTTTCTCGTTCGATCTGAACACCAAAGCAGAGAAGCAGATAACCTTCTTTAAAGATTTTGATGTTAAATTCCCTTCCATTGGGGGTAACTCCATTGTTTTTGAAAATGGCGGTTACATCTGGAAACTGGATGTTGCCACCGACAAATTTGAAAAGGTTGAAATCTCGATTCAGGATGATTTCGCTACCGGTCGTGATAAGATGATCGAGGTTGGCAGATCGATAGCCGGTTGGGATATAGCCCCCGACGGCAACAGGGCCGTATTTACTGCCCGTGGTGATATTTTCACCGTACCCGCTAAAAACGGAGCCACCAGAAACCTGACTGCCACCCCCGGGGTGCACGAGCGCCAACCGAGATGGTCGCCTGATGGTAAATATGTGGCCTACATTTCCGACAAGTCGGGTGAGGACGAGATTTACCTGATGCCACAGGACGGCAAAGGCGAAGAAATAAAGCTTACCAAAGGCGGCAACGCTTACAAGTTCTCGATAGCATGGTCACCCGATGGAAAAAAGATCCTCTGGCACGACCAGAATTACACCCTCAACTTCGTCGATATTAACTCGAAAGAGATTGTTCAGGTTGCCAAATCAGCCGTTTCGCCTATCGGTGCCTACGATTGGTCGCACGACAGCCGCTTTATTGCTTACAACCTTTCGGAAGATAATATCGTCGCCCGGATCCATATCTACTCGCTTGATACAAAGATCAGTAACCCTGTAACCGATTCATTCTTTGATGTCGGGCAGCCGGTTTTCTCGAAAGACGGTAAATATCTCTTCTTTACTTCGGAGAGAACATTTAACCCCACCTATGGCTGGACCGAGTGGAACCATGTCTATACCGACATGACCAACATCTACCTCGTTACACTTCAGGCCTCCACCAAATCACCTTTTGAACCGAAAAGCGACGAAGTGACGATTAAGGAGGAGAAGAATGAGGAGAAAAAGGATGAAAAGCCTGCCGGTGACAAAAAAGAGGAAAAAAACCTCACAATCGATTTCGACGGCATTGTTAACCGCATAGTTGAGATACCAACCCCCGCGGGAAGCTACGCGGCCCTCTCCACCACGGCCGACAAGATCTTTTATTTTAGACGCGGACCGAAGGATGAGAAATTTAACCTCTATTCGTACAACCTGAAAGACCTCGAAGAGACAGTTCTTGGCGAATCGATGGGTTACGCGATCTCCGATGATCAGAAGAAAATGCTGGTGCGGGTCGGGCAGTCTTATGGAATAATATCACTCCCAACCGCGCCGATTAAAATTAAAGACGCGCTGGATCTAAGCGATATGAAGGTTACACTCGACCGCAAAGCGGAATGGGCTCAGATCTTCAACGAGGCATGGCGACAGATGCGCGACTTCTTCTACGCGAAGAACATGCACGGAGTCGACTGGAAGGAAGTGAAAGAACTCTATTCACAGCTTCTCCCTTATGTAAACCACCGGGCCGATCTCACCTACATAATTGGTGAGATGATCGGGGAACTTAACGCGGGCCATGCCTATGTCGGTGGTGGTGACTATCCTCAAGCAGCACGGATCGCCCTTGGCCTCCTTGGAGCCCAACTGGAAAAAGACGGTTCGGGTTTCGTTAAAGTTAAAAAAATTCTTAAAGGCCATAACTGGGAAAAAGAGCTCCGTTCACCTCTTACAGAGATCGGCGTGAATGTTAAAGAAGGCGACTACATTATCGCGATAAACGGCCGATCTGTTAAAGAGATGCAGAACATCTATGAAGCGTTGGTCGACAAAGCCGGCAAGCAGGTGGTATTAACGGTCAACTCGTCAGCGAGTGAAACCGGCACCCGTGATGTTACTGTGGTGCCCGTTGCCAACGAGCAGAACCTGTATTACCTCGATTGGGTTGAAGGAAACATTGAGAAGGTAGCAAAAGCAACCAACGGCAGGGTAGGATACATCCACATCCCCGATATGGGTGTTAACGGTTTGAATTGGTTCGCCAAATACTACTATCCCCAGCTCAACAAAGAAGCCCTCATAATCGACGACCGTGGAAATGGTGGCGGCAATGTATCGCCTCAGATACTGGAGCGACTCGCAAGAACACCGGTCATGATGAACTACAGAAGAAACTCGATCCATACATTCAACCCGACCGGTATGCATGTTGGGCCGAAGATCCTCCTGATGGATGAATTCTCCGCTTCCGACGGTGATATCTTCCCCTACCGCTTCAGAGCAAACAAGCTCGGCCTGCTGGTTGGTAAAAGATCATGGGGAGGTGTTGTGGGTATTTCAGGTTCGCTTCCATTTGTTGATGGTGGATATCTTAACAAACCGGAGTTTGGCCCATACGACCTCGCGGGCAAAGAGTGGATTATGGAAGGTCACGGTGTCGATCCCGATATCGTGGTTGATAACGATCCCGCGCTTGAGTTCGCAGGAACCGACGAGCAGCTTAACAAAGCGATCGACCTGATACTTAAAGATCTGGAAAAGAACCCGGTTAAGAAAAACCCGGTTCCCCCGTTCCCCGATAAAAGTAAATAATTAAGCATAAAAAAAGGCTGCCGATCGGCAGCCTTTTTTTTGTAGCAATTGTTAAGAAGTTTTACTTCTTTGGAGCAGGGATGGCTTTCAGGTTATCCTTGGCAGCCTGGTTGTTAGGATCAAGAACGAGGATGGCTTCATATGCTTTCCTGGCGTTCTCTGCCCAGATATCCTTGAACTCCGGCTTATCAGAATTTACCATGTAGTAGTATCCAAGGTAATCATACGAGATGATCAGTTGCGCTTTGAACTTGTCAGGTGTGGCTGAAGCGATCTCGATGAACTTCTCATAGGTCGGTTTGGCAAGACCAAGTTTGGTGCTGTCGAGAACTTCGATCTGCGACTGGCAATTGCCTTTCCAGTAGTAACCCATCGCGAAGTCTGCTTTCTGGCTCAAGAGGCTATCGAAAGCTACGATTCCTTCCTCATATTTTTTACCAAAGTAATAAGCACGACCAAGGGCATAATACTCAACTTGTGAGAGGCCGTTCTCAAGTTTTTCTTTTTGCTTGTAAGCTGCCGTTGTGGCATCCCAGTCTTTCTTCTTGAAGTAGTAAGCAGCAACATCGGCGAGAAGAAGCGATTTTGTTGAGTCGAGATCAACAGCTTTCAGGTAAGAGATGGCGGCGATTGAGTCCTGGCCAAGTTTTTTCTGGTTGTTGCCGTAGAGCTCGAAGTCATAAGCTTTGGTCTTTGCGGGATCAACAACGGAGAAATATTTGTCGAAGATGGCAACCGCGCTCAGCGAATCGCCCAGGTTATTGAAAGCATAAGCCTGAAGCTGCAGCATGTCTGAATTTTTCGGATCCACAGCAAGAAACTCATTGATTGTCGAAATTGTGCCTTTGAAGTCTGACCCGTTGTACTGAATGATAGCAAAACGACGAAGATTGATGAGAGTCTTTTCAGATCTGGTAAGGTAGTCTTTGTAGAACTGAATGGCTTTCGCGTAATCTTCGATCTCGTTGTTCATTTCAGCGATCTCCCTGTATGCAGGCGCATAGTCAGGATCGAGTTTAAGAGCATCCTGGAATTTGATCTCCGCGGAGCCGAACTGCTTGATGAGTCTGTAAACCTGGCCGTAACCAACATGCGCGGCCGGGAGGTCACTCTTGATATCAAGGGCGTTTTTATAAAACTTCAGAGCGTTTGTACCGTCAGGCACAGTGTAGTATATCTTACCGGCAGCAACGAGAAGTTCGTAGTTCTTGGGATCTTTCGAAAGGTTCTTTAGGATGGCATCAATCGCGAGTTCGCAGACTGCTTTATCACCACCTCCGGAGTATACGGCATCAGCCATATCTATAAGGAACTGTGTGTCATAAACGATCGCTCCCTTTTTCTCTGTTGACACTTTGTTCAGCGCTTGAGTGAGGAGGTCGAGGGCCATCGCGTCCTTGTCATCCCTGAAATGAAGCGCCGCGCTTCCGAGGAGGTAGTAGGGATCTGAAGCGTGGGTGGCTGAGTATTTCTCAATTACCATCCTGGCGCTGTCTCTTTTGTCGATATGCAGATAACCATGTGCCAGGAAGTAGCCATACTGCATATTACCCGGGTCATTTTTAACGAGATCGTTATACATGATCAGTGCGTTAGTATAGCTTTCATTCTCTAAGAGTCTGTTAGCTTCTTTCAGACTTTGGGCGTTAGCGTTAGTCGCGGCAAATGTAAATGCACCAACAACTACAAAGAGGGAAAGCAAGATTTTCTTTTTCATATATCTTCCGGCTTTACTTGATTTGAATATTTTCATTTGATATCTGTATGATTCTTAATGGCATTCTGGCGGGCACAAGCCCGAATCTGAGAACGGTTCTCTGCCCGAGTTCACCCGCGACATACGCGGTGAAACCCTGACCCAAACCTGCCCTGCCTTCGTAATTAATTGAGGTTACCGTACGGACCAGCGCGTAAAGCGGAGGATATTTTTTGGTGTCTTCTGATGGATCATACCTGTGAGCCACGAAATACTGGTAAGGGCCAACGGCTTTTTCCGGTACATCCAACGAATCAGGTACTTCAAGATCGAGCACCTTCACATCCTTGATAAATGTTGTTTTATTGGTGTCAGAGTCATCGTAAACATAAATTGATGAAAGAAACCCGATCGCGTCAGCATTATTGGCCACATACTCGATCAGTTCTTTCGGAGACTTCGCGTCATAAACATTTTTCGCGGATGTGAATCCCTGGCCATACCTCCCGGCGAAGAAGTTAACAGTGCCGGCTAGCGAGTTTTCGAATACGAGTGAGAACTCTTGTTTAGGGAGGTCATCCTGGAGTTCATCAAACGAGAATGCCTTGCCGGTGAAGATCCTCTCGAGCCCGTCAAGCGACATTACACTCATCTTGTTGTTTTTATTAACGAGCATGGCAACTCCATCGTACGCGACGGGAGTGGTTCGCTGGGCGATCCCCTTTTTCTCAATTATCGCTTTTTCAGAAGCTGTAAGGTCACGGGCGATAAAGATAACCGGTACTGAGTCTTTAAGCAGAAGGTCAATCACCTTGGATTCAGGGGCGTAAATTATCGTTAATTTTGCATTGGGATAGAGGCTCTCGAACTGCTTTTCCAGTTCTTCAAAGACAGGTTTGAATGATTCGTCTACCGCGATCTTCTTTTTCCCCATCGTCGGTTCATCAACTTCACCGGTTGCGATCTTGTTTTCACATCCTGTGATCATAAACGCGACGAGAAAAAAGAAAACCACGATCAGGTTATTACTATTTTTCATCTTGTTCTTCCTCCCGGCTCTCCTTTATTTTTTTATACGACCGATAGAAGCGGTAGGTTCCATAGGCTACGAGGCCACCTGAGATCAGATAAAGCTCTGAATTGGAGAGATCCTTCAGGAAAGGAACCAAACCGAGATATACGACGACGCCCGCGGCTAAATAAACCAGCGACATCACCATTTCGAAATATTGAACGATCTGTGAAAACAAAACAGATGCCTGTGTAAGAGTGTTGATCCTGAAGCCCTTCACGAGTGGGGGCAACAAGTTTAAATTAGCTAAAACAGAAAATAAATATAATCAGAACAGAAAAAATATTTTATCTATTTAACAGTTCCAATATCGATTTTAAAAGGAAGAAATTCCGGATTCCCCCTCATTCATCTTTTTTTTGTATCTTTGGTGTTGGGCTTTTGATTTAATAAACCGGTATTAAAATGATCAAGAAATCGTTTTTCCTCTTTTTCGCGCTCGCAATTTTTATCCATCCTCAGACCAGAGAGATCAAGGTAAACAATTTCCTTGTCTACGGTCCGGTCACTGTCGTTGCCCCTGCCACAACGGGCTCGAATGACCCGGACATTAAAGCCCTGTTTTCTGATGGTGATAATATATTACCAATTATCGCGCTCCTCAAAGATCAGGAAAAGTGGGATGTTCTGCCGGCTACATTCCCGGAAAGAAGCAGCCGGGATAATGATGCCTTCTATTACGCGGTATTCATGATTAACACCGGCGGATTCATTAACACTGAAATGAAGGTCTCTTCAAGGCTTCCTTACCGTGTTTACACCGGAAGCGAGGGGCAAAAGTCGAACCTCGACCCCGTTGATGCCGACACATCAACTACAAGATCGGTAACAGTCCCGTTAAAACTTGAGACGGGAAAACACCTGGTTGTAGTAAAACTACTTACCCTGGCAAAGGCCACCGGCGACCGGGAACTCCGGATATCGATAAAACAGCCGGAAAACTCGAAGGCTACAATCGAGGTTACAACCGGTCTCGAGAGCTACACTTCTTTCGAGCGGTTGCTCGATGATCCAAAAATTCAATCGGTCGCTCTCTCCAAAGACGGGAGATACGCTTCTGTATCACTGAGCACCAGGAGCACAACCCGTGGCACTTTCGATAGAAAAACAGTTATATTCGAAACTTCTTCGGGAAAAGCAGTAAAAGAACTTCAGGTATCAGGTTTCGAGTGGACCGGTGGCGACAATTATGCTTATACTCTCTATGGAAACAAAAAAGCAACCCTGATCACGGGTTCGGCCTCGAACGGTGAAACGGAAATTCTCCTCGACGGAGTGGAGAATCTATCAGGCTCTTCGTTCAGCCGCGACGGATCTAAAATTATTTACACTGTAACGAAGGAAGTTCCCGAGTTCGAGGGAGGAATGAAACGCCACCTTGGAATTCAGGACAGGTGGCCGGGTAACAGGACAAAAACAAAAACCCTGGTCTACGACCGGATGACAGGGGTAACATCGGTGATCGCCGGTTATGACGATAACCTGGCATTCGCGGATATCTCGAGTGATAACAGATCGCTCCTGCTGACCAGATCTGATTACGACCTTAAAACAAGGCCTTACTCTTACACCGACCACTTCATTTATGATCTAAAGACCGGTAAACTGGACTCCTTGTTCAGAGGTTTTTACGCCGGCACCGCCATGTTTTCAAAAGACGGCAAGAGCCTTCTCCTTACAGGCGGACCATCACTCTTCGGTGAAACGGGCATTACCACTCCGCCGGATCTTATACCAAATGAATACAATTCGCTCCTCTATCGCTTCGATATCCAGGGGCGGAAGGCGGTTTGCCTGACGAGGGAGTTCGACCCCACGGTTTCATCTTTCTTCGAGGACGCGGAAAGTGGCAATATCGTGCTTCTCACAACGGATAAGAGTTATTTCAATATCTGGGTGAGAACACCGGAAGGAAAATTCAGCAAAGTAAATGCCCCGGTGAAATCAGTTGAGAGAATGGATATTGATGCCGCGGCAAATCAGGCTGTTGTTTACGGGTCTGACCCCGACTACCCCGGACGCGCCTTCCTGCTCGATCTTAAAAAAGGGAGTTCAAGGCTTCTCCTCGATCCCAATGAAACGACTTACAAGAATATTAAAAGGGGCAAGTACGAAGAGTTTTCGTTCACCTCCGATGAGGGACGAACGATCGAGGGAGCGGTTTTCTTTCCGCCCGACTACGATCCGGCGAAAAAGTATCCCTGCATCGTTAACTATTACGGCGGCACAACTCCCGTCTCGAATACCTTTGAGGGGCGATACCCCAAGAACATCTGGACTGCCAACGGTTATGTAGTTCTAATTCTCCAGCCTTCCGGCGCGATCGGATACGGGCAGAAATTCTCAGCCTGGCATGTGAACGATTGGGGAACTTCAGTTGCTCAGGAGATAATTAAAGGTACTCAGGAGATGCTTAAACGGTATCCGTCAGTTGACAGCGAAAGGCTCGGCTGCATTGGCGCCTCTTACGGTGGTTTCATGACGATGTCGCTTGTTACGAAAACTGATATTTTTGCCGCCGCCATTTCACACGCCGGCATCAGCTCCCTCTCCAGTTACTGGGGCGAGGGATTCTGGGGACTTGTATATTCCGCGGTTGCAACGGCAAACAGTTTCCCCTGGAACAGAAAAGATATCTATATCGATAAAAGTCCACTCTTCTCAGCCGATAAGGTGGACACCCCCATACTGCTTCTGCACGGAAACGAGGATACCAATGTGCCTCCGGGCGAAAGTGTGCAATTTTACACCGCTCTGAAACTACTTGGCAAGGAAGTGGAGTTTATAGAAGTGGACAAACAAGATCATCATATTCTTGATTACGACAAAAGAAAAAGGTGGTCGAAGACAATATTAGCCTGGTTCGACAGGTACCTTAAGGGTGATTCCGCATGGTGGGATGATCTTTATCCCTCGAACTAGACCCGGTTTTTTAATCAAGTAGAGGTTTTAATGAGCGGCTACAGATCAGTAGCTTTATTTTCAGATAATCCACGCACAATCGAGATCTATGCCGCTTTCGCGCGAAACGGCAACCATGATCTGCTTCATCTTGCCAAAAATCCACAGAATATCAGGGAGTTGGCATCAAAGAAGTTCGATCTTGTAATAATCGAGATCACCAATCCCTCGATGACCGAGATCGAGTTTGTAGATATGGTACATTCTGCCCTCGAAACAACGCCCTTGATCGTTGTCTCTGCGTATTTTTATGAGACCCGTGAAATAGTTTTCGGGAACAAGATCAGCGCGTTTGTTCAGAATCCACTCACGGTTCAGAAACTTGAAGCTGCTGCAACAGATTTTCTACATGAAGCGGCAACTGAACAGATCGCTGTGCAACCCGAGAACCATGTCGACAGGCTTATCCAGCTGAACAAGCGCCTTACCGTGCTGCTCGAGCTGACACGGTCACTCACCTCCATAACTGATCTGGATGAATTGCTCGCTCATATTGTGAAGATGGCTCCTGATGTATTGGTTGCTGAAAGGGCTACCGTGTTTATCCATGACAAGTCGAAAAAAGAATTATGGTCGCGAACAGGTACCGGATTGAAGGCTGCTGATATCAGATTCCCTGACAATCAGGGAATAGCCGGTGAAATTTTTACGACCGGGTTGCCCTCCATAATCTCCGACCCGTACAATCACCCGAAATCCAACAAGGAGTTCGACCTTCGTTCAGGTTTTAGAACCCACAATATTCTCTGTCACCCCCTGAAAAACATTAATGGTGAGAACATTGGCGTTATTCAGGTACTGAATAAAAGAGGTGGTGACTTCGATCAGGATGATGAGTCATATCTCGGAGCTCTGGCATCAGGTATCGGTATAGTCCTCGAGAACGCACTGCTCCGTGAGAAGATAAAGAAGCAGCTCGAAGATGTTCAACAGGCTTATTATGAGCTGGATATTGCGCAGAACACCATACTTAAAGAAACAAAGACTGCAACAATCTTCGAATTGCAGGGTATAATAAAGTCTGCGCTTGAAGGAGCAAAACCCCTTCAGATAATCGAGGGGATGAAAAATGACTACATCTACGATACCCGGCTGATCCGGCAACTGGAAACGATCGAAGAGGCGATCAGGAAAGTCTTCAGAGATACTGATGATTTCGTAAGACAGAATGTACAATGGGATTAGGCCGGGGAAGATCATATTTGAGACGAATACTCACATTTATCGCGTTCGTTCTTGCGGTTATCCCCGTTACCGGATGCGGAAACAATGGAAATGAAACGAAGAAAAGTGGAGAAACGATGACATTCGACAGCACAAAATACTCAGTGGCCACATTCGGAGCCGGGTGCTTCTGGTGTGTAGAGGCAGTATTTGAACGGCTTAAAGGAGTTGAAAAGGTTATCTCAGGCTACTCGGGCGGCTCGGTGCCAAACCCGACCTACAAACAGGTTTGCGACGGGAACACGGGGCACGCGGAAGTATGCAGGATCTACTACGACTCCTCAGTTGTGACATACGAAGAGCTTTTGGAGGTCTTCTGGCAGACACACGATCCTACAACGCTTTACCGCCAGGGAAATGATGTCGGTACACAGTACAGATCGGTGGTGTTCTGGCATGACGCCAGACAGAGGGAGCTTGCAGAGTTCTACAAGAAAAAACTTGATGAGTCGGGTGTGTTCAACAATCCAATAGTTACAGAGATATCTGAAGCGACCTCTTTTTATGTCGCGGAAGATTATCACCAAAACTATTTTGACGAAAATGGAACCCAACCTTACTGTGCTTTCGTGATTAAGCCGAAGGTTGAGAAGTTTAAAAAAGTATTCAAAGACAAACTTAAATAACCAACAATTTAATAGGAGA
>Ga0116141_10002879_pt1 | contig 14609 bp, 11 predicted proteins | sample AD_UKC097_MetaG_FD_89744 | JGI IMG/M metagenome (GOLD analysis project Ga0116141, IMG submission 89744) | Active sludge microbial communities of municipal wastewater-treating anaerobic digesters from USA - AD_UKC097_MetaG | ecosystem: Engineered > Bioreactor > Anaerobic > Digestate | place: USA...
TCTCATCATCTTTGTCAATAGATTCTTCAGTGATCTTAATGAGTTCAGTCCAGCCGAATCCGTTGCAGCCGGCAGCAGTATCATTCTTGTCAGCTGCAGATGCATCAATTGCTTCCTGCATCGTGTCCAAATCATAAACTATCTGGCAGAAATATATTTTTGACGAATCGATCAGATAATCAAAACGGCTCCATTTTTCAGCACTGAATTCATTGTTCTTGTCATTTTGAGCAATGATCACATCATTTTCGCTGTCAAAAAACTCAATATTGAACCTTCCCATCATTCCACCCTGGTCCCAGACAGTGTTTGAAATTATGTGTGGACCGCCGAAGCTGTCGGAATATCTTCCGATAAGTTCGTGTACAAGTTCTGTATCATTGTCGTTTTTTTCAGAAGTTTCGTTATCACATCCTGTAATAAAAACTAATAACATGATCAACAGCATACTTTTTTTCACAACAACCTCCCTTAATTATTGATATTTCTAATCCACACTTTGACAAAAGCAGGTCCTTCATCAAGCTTTATCTCTTCAAATTCTCCTGAATCGGTGTTCATTGATCTTAAAAATGTGTCAGGCCCGAAGTCTGCAAAATAATATATCTTCTTAGTGACTGGACTGAAATCTACAGGATTTGCAGCAAAGGCATTTACTCCTGAATCAATTTGAGAAATAACTCCTTTTTTTGTGTCGTATTTAAAAAGTCTGTTTATCCATCTATCTGAATTATTTGAGAAAACTATATAAAAATCACCATTGTCGGCAATTGTCAGATCCACAAAATCACCGTCAAGAAGACCTCCGTTATCAGATTCTTTAAGTATCTCCGTCGATTCAAATGTTTCAATATCTATCCGCAAAACCGCACCGTCCCGTTTCTGCCAGCTTCCGGAACAGGCAATATAAAAATGACCCACGTCAACCGATTGATTATATTCTATTTTTCCGACAGGATTTTTAGAAGTCAGACCAAATCTTTTTACAGAATATGTCTCCATATCGATCACTGCCATCTCTCCTGATCCCGGCTGCCAGCTCTCATTCAGATTTTGCATTGCCACGAACAGTTTGCTTTTGATGATCCTCATTTTTGCAGGACTCGCGTTTGCGTTTTCACTTATCTGCAATTTTGAAACAGTGTTGTTTTTTAATATTATCAGATAGTTACTATTTAATGCACTGAAAATGAACTCATCTTTAAAATGGTTATAAACCCCTTCCTGAAGGTTGATGTAATTTCCTTTTCCAATATCAATTGAGCTGAAATCAAAACCGTCTTTTGTCGATTTTTCATCAAAGAAATAGGCAGTTGATGAATCGTGCCTGCCAATAACAAAAAAGCCTCCGTCCCATGTTGAAACAGCAATGTCAGAACCTGTTGAACTTCCAATCTTTTCATCTTTTCTGATTCTGACAAGGTCTTGAATTTCCTCGTTTTCAGACAGAAACACCTTGCCGCTGAAAGGGACATCATATCCACCGACAGTCGCAACTATCAGATCGCTTTCAATTGACTCATCGTTATTTTCAATAATATCAAAATCCAGCACGGGCGCATTTTCCGTCACAATTTCTCCATCCGGCAGATCAGGAAGACCTGCATCGCCACAGCCCGAAAAGAAAAGTGCTGAAAGGATAAAAATTAATTTTTTCATTATCCACCTGCATCAAATTTAAGTCCAAGCCACGGAGTGATTCCGGCAGTACCGTACTCCACTGAATATGCATAATCATCATTATCGAGCATATTCTCAATTTTTCCGTATATTGTCAGATACTTATTGATCTTATACGAAATGGCGAGATTAAGAATTACAAAATCATCGACTGTCACGATGTATGGAGTTTTCGGATAGTTGTAAACTTCATCAAGTCGTTCGCCGACATAATTTATGCAAAGCGAAATATTTAATTTTTTCATCAAGTTATAGTTCAAAACTGCATCAAATGTGTGAGCAGGCCTTCTTAGCAGATCTGTTTCCTCTCTGTATTTTTCACCAAAATATTCAACAACTTTATATTCCTTCATTTTGAATATCCAGGTGTAGGCGGCTTTTAAACTTAATCCGTACAGCGGTTTTGTTAAAAGAGAGATTTCAATTCCGTGATTTTCAACCATGTACCTGTTTGAATATTTGCCCGATTTATCAAGAGAAATGTGATCTGATTTCAGTTCATAGAAATAGCCCGCTTCGACAAGGATCTTTCTTTTATAAAAATACTGTTGGACAATGCCGTCAAAACCGAGAGCTGTTTCGGGTTTGAGTTCATTATAAAGATCGGCATATCTGCTGAACCGCTGAAAAAGGGTCGGTGTTTTTGTCCCTCTTCCGATCCGTGCCTTGAAAACGGTTTGACTTGGTGCTTCGTAAGATGTTCCTGCTGAAAACAGCGGTTCAATGCTTTTTCTTTTTTCCGCTGGAAGCGGGTTGTCTGTTTTTTCATCAAGAAGTGCGATCTGATAAAAATTTGCCTGTGCCCTTATCCCGCCATTGATCTCAAGTCCTTTGACCGGTTTAAAAACATTGAAAGCATAGATTCCGGTTGAGAGATCCGTTGAAGGGGTGAAACTCAGATCAAGCTTTCTCCCTGCTGAATAATCTGTGTAATCAGCTTTACCCCACTCTTTTTTAAGTTCGATACCCAAAGTGAGTTCATACCCTTTTGCGGGGATAATGGCGTTTTCCCAGTTCAGAACACCTGAAACGGCAGAATAGGAACTGTCAAGATCACCTGTCACTTTTCCGTGTTCAGCACTGTCAGAATCGAAAAGGGTTCCGTAAAAAATAGAAAAGTCGGTTGTCATTGTCCATTTTTTGTCAAAAAAGCTCGAAACAAGACCGCTTTTCATTAAAAAGTCTTCAGAATCCAGATATCTGTCAGGGTCATCCTGTCCGATCCCCGGTCCGTCATCTATCTCATTTTTCCCTTTTGCCACCCTGAAAATAAGGTCCCACTCGTTGTCATTATCAATTGTGACACCCGTTCTGAAATATCCGCTCCCTTTTATAACTTTGTCATTTTCAGGGGTTTTGTCATAAAGCCCTTCTTTAACTCCGGAATATGAATCGGCCATTGATATTCCTTCAGTATAGAAAAAAGAGGCCCCGCCGTTGTAGTAAGCTTTACAGTTGCCACCCATTGAAGAAATGTTCACATTAAAAGTGTCAGGAATATATCTTTCATTGCTCATGTCAAGCACACCGGTTGAAAAAGAGGTCGAAAAAGACGGTTTACCAAAACCCTTCTTTGTCTGAATGTTTAAAACTCCTGCAAGTGCTCCGCTTCCGTAAAGAACCGGCTGAGGACCTTTAAGCAGTTCGATCTTTGCAATGTTTTCAGGGCTTAATGAAAGGTCTGTCGCTCCATCGGGGCTCAACGGATTTCTGAGTTCAACTCCGTCAATAAGAATTAATACATCACTTGATCTGAAGCCCCTGACAAAAACGAACTGTGCCTGCCCGGTTCTTCCGTCTCCACTCACATAGATCCCGGGCATTTCACGCACCGCATCTCCTACTGTAACTGATTGTTTTTCTTCGATTTCTTTTGCTGTAACAGTTGAAGATGCGCTTACTGAATCAATCTGTCCGTTTCTTGATCCTGTTACAACAACAGAGTTTTCGGCTGCATAAATATTATAAAAACAAAGTGTTAAAAGTAATGCGGCAAATCTTTCAATCTGCAATTTTTCCCTCCGCGGGGTACTCATTGGCTTTGTCTATGTTTGTGTGTCTGGCTTAGCAGCATTGCCTTACAGTTGCGGGACAGCACCGGACTCACACCGGATTTCCACATGAACACAGACAGTTCAGATCGAAAATAACCTTTAAAAGATAAAAGTCAAGTGATTAAAGACTCTATCCGTTCCTTATCTTCAGCACAACAACTATAGAGGTAAGAACCACAGTAACCGTATTTGCCAGAATTATCGGCAGGTCGCGTATCATGATCCCGTAGATAAGCCACAATACTATGCCTGTCGTAAATATCAGATACATTGAAAGAGAAATGTCCTTGGTCTGACCTGTTTTTATCGTTTTCAACACCTGCGGAACAAATGAAACTGTCGTGCATATTGCGGCGGCAATCCCTATTAAAGAAACAATGCTCATAACACAACTCCGCAAAAATCTGAACGAATGATACTTATCTAATCTTTTTTGTCCAATGGATGGTTTATGCAGCATTTAATTCAATCATTTATTTTGACATTTTAACCGTAACAGTTTAAAATAACTGCTGAATTATTTTAGATTGAGGTTGGAATGAAAGACTCAAAAGGGTTTTCAGTAATTGAACTTATGATAGTCATCTCTATTCTTAACATCCTTGGAACTATTGCCATTGCGGGCTACACAGATTACACAAAGAAAGCGCGTGTTGCCGAAGCTCCTCTGATGCTGAAATCGCTTGTTATCAGAATTGATGAATACATGAAGGATGCACCTCCGAAAAGTCAGGGAAAATGTGAACTCGTTGACAGCAACGGAAGATGTCAGGATAACTTTCCGAAAAATGCTGAAGATACAGGTTTCAGAACTAACAGAGATTCAGTTTTCGGCAACTTTTTTGAATTTAAAGTTAAAACTCCCCACCCGACAGGATGTGGAGAAAAATTTTATAACAGATATGCCTATGCCCTTCCTCTTGTCAATAACGATATCCCTGAAGATTACCAGTTCATGTGTATGAACGAACGGTTTGATTTTTTTCACAGTTCCAAATCTTCAGATCCGGGAAAACCCGCCGGCAAAGGCAGTGGGAAAAAATAATTCTGATATTTATTTACAGGCGTTAGTACATTGATGACAGTATTCAGACAGCGTTGACCCGTCTATATTATAAAAATCATCACAATTAACGGCTTTCAGGCACGACTTGCAGTTTTCGACAAGCTCCATATCACAACTTCGGACATTTTTGAAAAATTCCGACATTATGCTTATGCCGATACCGTGACATTTTGCAAGCACATCTTCCGGAACAGTTGTCCTGCAGATCTTGAACCTGTTGCAGTATTCCATTCCGAGCTGATCGACCACTTCCTTTGATTCTTTTGAAAAACCGTATCTCTCTTCAGGAAAGAAAAGGAGATATACATTTACCGCAGATGTTATCACCATGAGCATTGCAAAAAGAATGACCGCCAGAAACCCGGACCTTTCCTGTCTTTCCTTTTTGATGAGATCTTTTTCACTGATCTCAAGGTCATCCTTCTTTTTATTTAACTTTTCCTTGATCTGTTTTGCATTTTTAGTCCCTTTTCTGATCAATTCCGCCATCTCAGGAGATTCAGCATGATCAACAGGCAGAGTTCCGTTTAAATCTTTGTGGTTAAGGTCTGTCCCCGCCGCAATAAGACTCAGGACAATGTCTTTATGATTGAACCTCAGTGCACTAATAAGAGCCGACTGCCCTTTTGAATTAAGCTGATTGACATCCACTTTGAGCTTTATCATGAAATCGACGATATGCGCCATCCCTTTTGATGCGGCGATCATCAACGCTGAATAGTTATTCTGATTCTTTGCATTTACATCGGCCCCTTTATTCATGAGAAGCAGTGCTGTTTCGTCGTATCCGTTCTGAAGAGCAAGCATCAATGCAGTCACACCGTTCCCGTTGTGCAGATCAGATTTTGCATGATTGGAAAGCAGAAATTCAACCGCTTCATAGTTCCCTATCATTGATGCAAGCATGAGATAAGTCATTTCATAGTCATAAAGTGCCGGTTTCAATCCGGTTTTAAATGATCTGGCTCCTGGTTTTTCAGCAAGGTCATCTTCTGTTGTCCCTGATATTACTGAAAGCATTGAAGGAGTCAGATTTGCTGAAATATCTGTGCTGAACATTTTGTTTATTTCATTTTTCTTAAACAGTTTCTCAAAAAATTCGCTTCTTCCAAGTTTTATGGCATCAATAAATGTTTCGGGCTCAATTTCTATTATTGCACCTGAGCTGATAAGTTTTTCGATGGAAGTAAGGATGTCTATTTCGTGTCGATGATCCAGGAGTTTGATCAAATTTCTTACTGGAAGTTTTCCCCCTTCTTTTTTTATTGCTTCACAAATTTCAGCATCAATTTTCTTCCCTTCGGTCCTGTCAACATCTTTTGCAACACCGATGACGGCAAAAGGCGACAGTTTTTTAGTATAGAATTCCACAATGAAACATGATTCGGCCTTTCCGAAGCAGTGTGCATAAATTGAATTGTCAGGATCCTCAGAGTGGAGTTTCTGGTAAATGGTAACTTCTTTTCTATATTTGTCTTCATCTGCATCTATCTGAAACTCTATGCTCAGGGATTTGTCTGAAATCTGCTCATCAATTGCAACATGCTGTACCGATTTCTTGCTCTTATCCGACTCATTTACAAGCTGAATGACTTTTTCTCTTGATAAGGGAGCCCCGGTCCCTTTAACAAGAATGCCTATGCTGCACAACTGGTAAAAACATTTAAAAAGCAAATAGTTGTGAGGGGTCATAATCGACAGAATTTCATCAATTGTCTTTCCTGCACCCAGATAGTTAAGAATGATCTCGTGCTGATCTGTGATCTTGTGATCCTTAATTTCATCATGTTCAATTTTAGGTCTGGACCCGAGCGTCGGTATCACCGAAAGAACAGCCCTGAATTCAGCTACTCTTTCCTTCAGACCGGTGGAAATTTCTTCAACAGATATTTCAACATCCACTTTCTGATCTTTTGATTTTTCGCTTACTACGGAATATAAACACTCGCTCCATCTTGAGGCAATGAATATCGTATCAAGTATTTTTTCATAAATAAGCTGCTTCAGTATTTCAGGAGTTGCAGCTTTCATAACATCGTCCATGCTTTTTTTAGGGTCATAACCCGCTTTATACGATTCTTCAAACTGATCTGTATCTATGACTCCATAAGAAATAAGATACTGTCCTAAATAATCGGCTTTGCTGCTTGATGCGGCACCTGTCATGCTTCCATTCCTGAAAAAAAGCTTTTTCCATTCATCACCGTTCTCAAAAAATAGATACCCTTCCTGATTTTCCTTCAGTGTCTTTCTTATCAATTTCTTTACTGTCGTATCCTGCAGCAGAAACTTTCCCATTGTCATACCTCTGTAAATTTTCCACTTTAAAAAACTGATCGGGGCATTTTACTGTTTTTTTTAAATCTAATCAATTTTCGTTTTTATTTATGGGTTTTTGTAATTTATTTTTTCTTAAACCATTCAAACCACTTAAGCACATTCACCACATACTGTTTTGTTTCAGGGTGGTCGTATATTCTGCCGGCTAAAAATCCATCTGTGGTTGTCGCCTTTGTTTCGGTTGAATGGGTTCCGCCGTTGTATCCGGAAAGAGATTTTATGAGATCGCCTTTATTGTATGTGAGAAGTGCCGCAAGGAATTTGACCGAGCAGTTTATCGCAAGTTCAGGGTCGTTCAGTTTGCTGTATTCGCATTTGAGCAGTTTTGCAGTTTGAGGCATTATCTGAGTCAGTCCATAAGCTCCGGCGTGACTTTTTGCCTCAGGATTACCACGGGATTCCTGATAAATTATTGCTTTAACAAGTCCCGGGTGCATTGTTACTTTAACCCCGGATTTATTCATGTATGGATATTTAGCAACCGACTTTTCAATAATTGCTGAATATTTTTGATTTATCATGTTCGCAGTGGGAATGTGAATCTGGCTAAGCAGTAAAAAAGAAATGAGGAAGATCATTTTTTCTCTTTCAGTCCGAAGATTTCAGATGGTTTATTCCGCTTTTTCTCTTCGCTTTCGAGTTTCTTTTTCACTTCAAGATAGGCATCGGACATATCTTTCAGGAACTGTTCCTTCATGATCGCAAGATCGCTGTTCTTCTTAAGATTCTCAAGGAGTTCGACCGAAATATATTGAGCTTGCATCAGATTTGCAAGTCCGAGTGCCTCAATGTTGTCGTTTGATTTTGCCTGTTTTAAGTATTCATCGTAATAATTTTTAAATGTGTTCTTCCTGACGATGTCATTTTTCATTTCATATTCGAGTCCTGATTCGATCCACGCCTTGTGGATCACCTTTTTTGCACTCTCCCCTTTTGTAAAACCATCCTTCATCTTTTGTGCGGCAGGATAAAGTTCAGGGAACATAACATGATTGTCATAATTTTTTAAAAGCGATTCATGATAATTCTTCACCTCACCACTCCATTTTGAAACATAATCGGAGTACTTTCCTTTTATCATTTCATGTCCGCCCTTAACCATTCCAGCCATCTCATTTTTGAGTTCAGAATATTCAGGCATCACCTCGTTAATGTGTTTTTCAACATCTGCAAGCCATTCGTCAGCCGATCTTTCTTTAAGCTCTCTGCCCATCTTGGAAATGTCCCTGATAGTCGAAGTCGTGTTTTTTATTGAAGCGATTACCTCAACAAACTGTGAAATATATTCGACATAATGCTGATACTCTTTTATTCTCTGCTGGATCGCAAGATTTGACATGAGCAGCGTTTGCGTCTCGATCGCAGCATCAGTTCCCGGACTTGCAACCATAAGTTGCGCAGAAAGATCGAGGGACAGGAATAATCCGGCGATTATCGCAAGCAATTGTTTTTTCATTTGACCTCCTTCGTCAATTTTTTCTAATATACGATAAATTTAAAGTATCGGCAAGTTTTCTGTCCGTTTTATTTTTTTTTGCAAAATTTCACTATTATGATTTAATTTTCCGGAATTTTTGAACTTTTGAGGTAAAAATGAAAAATCTTTCAGTTTTTTTTATTGTGCTTATCACAATGTTCCTTGCTTCCTGTACCGACACATCACTTAAGCCGGAAGAAGCCGAACGGCTGATAAAGGAGCGGCTTTCAAAAATGCCGGGCAGAAGCGTTTCGTTCTATCTTGGTGCCATGACAGACCCCGCTTATCTTCCGGTTTATAAAAAGATCGCTACAGGCAGATATCTTACACTTAAAGAAGATGTCTTTGTTGAAGCGGCAGGAAAAAAAATGCCCATGTTCGAGGCCACTCCGGAAGGGGAAAAGATCTTTAAATGTGACAACAACAGGTGCTCTGTGGAAGTTTGCAAAACGGAGTTTGACAAGTTCGTTTCGATAGTGAACAAAGGTAAATTTGCAAATTCAACCTATCAGGTCAAGACCATCTGTGACGGAGAAATATACAATATTTTCAGGCCATTAGCTGACAGGCAATATATAAAGCCCGAGACTGTGGAAGAAAAGGCAGAATTCGAATATTCTAAAGATACCTGGATCATAAAATAGCATTTTTCATCTAACAAAAAATTCCTTGCTTTCCTGTTATTAGTAAGTTTTAATAACAACGGTGTTGATGTTTAATTTTGGAGGAAAATATGTATCATGATCTTGAAAAATCTTTTTCAAAAATGACAAAAAGAGCCAAAAAATCAGCGATCAGAGAGCTTTTGAAGCTTACCAACAAACCGGGACTGATCTCCTTTGCGGGAGGACTTCCCGCCCCCTGCACATTCCCTTCAGAGGAACTTAAAGAGATCACAAATGAAGTTCTCACAAAAGAAGCAAATATCGCGCTCCAGTACGGAACAACCGAAGGTGATGACCTTCTTCGTGAACAGCTTACAAAAAGATATCAGTCAATGGGACTTAACATCACAAAGGAAAATCTTGTGGTCACTACTTCAAGTCAGCAGGCACTTGACTTTCTGGGAAGAGTTTTCATCAACGAAGGAGACAAAATTATTGTTGAACTTCCAAGCTATCTCGGCGGACTTCAGGCATTCAATGCTTTCGGCGCCGACATGGAAGGGATAAAGTCGGATGAATTCGGAATGTGTCCGGTTGCACTTGAAAAAAAGATGGCTGAACTCTCGTCTCTGGGGAAAAAACCGAAGTTCATCTATGTCATTCCCGATTTTCAGAACCCGTCAGGAATTACGATGCCGGAATCCAGAAGAAAAGAGATCATTGACATTGCTCACAAATATGAAGTTCTCATTGTTGAAGACAGTCCCTACCGCGAACTCAGATTTGATGGCGAACCGCAGAAAACGATATACCAGCTTGACGAAATGGGAACGACCATAACTCTTGGAACTTTTTCAAAGATCTTCGTTCCCGGATTCAGGATCGGATGGATAATCGCACATCCGGCAATAGTTGATAAGTTTGTCACCACAAAACAGTCTGTTGATCTGTGCACACCTGCATTTGTCCAGAGAATTGCCGCAAGATACATGGAAAAAGGTTATTTTGAGAAGAACCTGAAAAGCACCATCAGACTTTACGGCAAGAAAAAAGAAGTAATGATGCAGAGTTTTGAAAAATATATGCCGGAAGGTGTCACATGGACAAATCCTGAAGGAGGACTTTTCCTTTTTGTTTATCTTCCTGAACATATGGATGCACAGAAACTCTTTCTTAAAGCAGTTGAAAACAATGTCGCTTTTGTTATCGGGCAGGTTTTTCACTGTGACGGAAGCGGAATAAACACAATGAGAATAAATTTCTCGTTCTGTGACGACGAAAAGATCGTTGAAGGTGTGAAACGGCTTGCCGCTGCTATTAAGGAATATAAGGAATAATTACTGATCCAACTCTTTTGTTTTCTTCACGATATCGATGAATTCTTCACGAAGTCCCCATGTGTCAAGTCCGAGATACTGAGTAGCTCTTGCGATGACATTGTCGTAAGATGAATTTTCCTTATATGCCGACCTTCTCAGAAGCATTGCATATTCAACAACTGCAGATGCAAACCCCATGTCTTCAGAAACTGTTGTATTATTTGAATTTATCAGCTTTTTACTCAGATAACGGCTGAAATCCTCGTTCAGATTCTTGTATCTGATCCGGAGTTCCAGCGCTTCATCCTGAGTAAAGACCTCCCCTTTCAGCACAACAGGAGGTGTCTGTGCCTGCGGAGTTTTTTCAATTTCATAAAAAGCTGTTACATAGTGACCTGCACCTATTTCACCGCCATCCTTCTTGTCATTGCTGAATTCACTGTCTTCCATCAGACGGGTCTCAAAGCCGATCAGACGGTATCTTTCTACAACTTCGGGGTTGAACTCAACCTGTATCTTGAGATCCTTTGCAATGGTAAAGAGAGTTGACTGAAGTTTCTGGACAAATATCCTGTATGCTTCCTTTTCAGTATCAACATAATAATAATTTCCGTCTCCGTTGTCTGCAATGACCTGCATTATGCTGTCATCGTAATCTGTTATTCCAAACCCGAGAACTGTCATGAATATATTGTCTTTCTGCCTTTTTGTTGCAACAAACTGAAGCATTTCCGAGTTATCCAGCCCCGTATTAAAATCGCCGTCAGTTGCTAGAACGACTCTGTTTATCCCCCCTTCAATAAACCCTTTGGCGGCTTCTTCATAGGCAAGTTCAAGACCGTTACCGACATTTGTCTGTCCGCTTGCAACAAGAGAATCTATGGCATTATTGATAGCCGTTTTATTATCACCGCTTGTTGAGGGAAGAACGACTTTAGCCATCGTAGAATAAGAAACAATGGCAACCTTGTCATTGGCGGTAAGACCGGTAACAAGTTTTTTGAACGATTTCTGAATAAGAGGGAGTTTCTCGGCATATTTCATTGACCCGGAAACATCGATAAGCAGAACAAGATTTTTATCAAGATTGTGAGCGGCATCGATATCTTTTCCCTTGATCTTTATCATGACCAGATCGCGACCAGTCGTCCACGGACTCGGACCCATTTCCATCGAATATGAAAATGGCTCGCTTCCCAAAGGTTCCGGGAAATTATAGTCAAAATAATTAACCATTTCCTCAATTCTTATGTCGTTTTTGTCAGGCATCAGATATCTTTTCATAATGTAATTTCTGACAAGAGTATATGTTGCCGTGCTATGCGGCGCTGAAAAAGTGGAAACGGGATCTTCAACTGTTTCTATGAAAGGATTTTCAATTAGATCGCCTATCTGCGGCTCCTCTTCATCAGGGATCTCTACATCTTCATCGGGCAGAGAGAGCTCTTCCACAAAATCATCAGTCAGTTCCAGATCGCTCTGCTCTTCATCTGTGGTCATACTGTCACCGTCATTGCCTGTATCACCTGTGTTGCCTGTGTCGCCTGTATCGCCGGTGTCGCCGGTATCTCCGGTGTCTCCGGAATTTCCGCTGTCATCCTGCGTTTCTGAATCTCCGGTATCTCCGGTGTCTCCGGAATTTCCGGTGTTGCCGCTGTCTCCGGTGTCGCCAGTTTCATTATCACTTACAGAATCTCCATAGTCACCGTCATTTTTCTCCAAATCATCTCCACACGAAACTGCAAGAAAAAAAACTGCAAAAACAATTGAAATTAAACGGATTTTTGTAAACATAACCAAATCCTCCTCAAAAAAAATTAAATAAACTCGTTCTATATAGTATACTAAAGAAGTTGTTTTTATTTAGAAAAAAATAATACTTTTTTGTTATCGTGAATTTGAGGTGATAAATGAAAAAGAAATTTGTTGTTTTAATTGTGATTCTGTTTTCTCTGGTTTTGTATGCCGAAAAACCAAAGATCGCTGTAATGTCTCTTGAAGATCAGTCAGGCAAACTCACTGAAAAAGTGAAAAACGCCGCTTCCACTCTTCTAAGAATGCAGCTCAGTTCATCTGGAGAATTCATCGTAATTGATGAAACCCGTCAGGAGAAAGTGCTCGGGGATATGATAAAGGAAATGAAAAAGGAATCATATAAAATGTGCTATGATGAAAAGTGTCAGATCCCTCTCGGACAGGCGTTAAGCGCCGACACTATACTCCGCTCAACTGTAACTGAACTCGGAGGACTTTTCATTCTCGGAGTTGAGCTGATCGACCTTGCCAAGGAAGCTGTGACAAAGGCGGCAAATGCTGAATTTGACGGTACTGAGAGCGGTATCGGTGAAGCTGTCAAGAAAGTCGTCTATGATCTTACAGTAAAAAGTGCTCAGGAATCTAAAAAGCTTAAAGATGAAGAGGAAAAAAGAAAAGCACAGATCAAACTTGAAGAGGAAAAAAGAAAAAAAGAGGAACACGACCTCAAAATGAAAAAACAGCGTGAGGCGGAAATTGAAAAAAGGAAAAAAGAGGATGCAAGAATGGCCGCATACAAAAAGGAACTGAGTGAAGCAGGGTTTAAGAGAAAATCTCTTGCACTTACTGCATTTCTTTCAGGAGCCGCACTTACAGGAACGGGTATCGGGCTTCTTGTTTATTCTGACAAACTCGATGTCATGGAACACGATGCCTATACAAATTATCTTGGCTCCATTACCGAAGATGAAGCGGTAAAACACAGAAAAGATGTTGAAAAATACCGCGATCAGGAAAAAGTTTCAAAAATAGTCGGCGGCATTCTGACAGGAGCAGGAGCGGGGCTTATTCTTACATCTATCATAACATGGAGCGTTGATTCATCAGCTGAAAAAGCGGTAAAGAAAAAATATAATATCTCTTTTTCGCTTGATCCGGTCTCAAAAATGGCTTTTCTTTCAGTAAATTTTTAGAGGTGCAACATGATAAAAATACTGAACATAATAACAATTGCCGCACTTTTTGTGATCTCATGCGGTAAGATCGGAGAATCACATCTTTGGGTTAATTTTTATGATCCGGACAGAGACAATGAAAAAATAGCGGAAATTTGCGGAAAGAAAGAATGCGGAAATGTCGATCATGAAGGATTCGAACTTATCTGCGGAAAATGTGCAGACACAGAATACTGCTCCGTTGATCAGAAATGTACAAACGGCTGCGGTGAAAATTCGTGTGGAAAAAAAGATACGAATACATACTTCGGTATTGCACCCATAGATTGCGGAAAATGTGTAGAAGATGAAATATGCGGATTTGACAACACCTGCTCCAAAAAGGATGATATTTGTTATGGCAAGGAATGCGGAAAAGTCTATTTTCTTGATTCTGATAATGTTCAGAACCAAGTTGAGTGCGGAGAATGTACCGATGACCTGTACTGCGGAACTACGCTGAAATGCTTATCAAAGGCGGATGAGTGTGCGGAAAAATGCGGCACCATAACCGTTTCAGCTTTTGAGGGCAACATTGACATTGAATGCGGCGGATGTGAAGGGGAATTTGCATATTGCAACACAGGAAATATATGTGCCGAAGCGTGTCAGGAAAAAGAATGCGGCACACATAAAGTAACGCTTGATTCACTTTTGGAAAAGACTTTTGTATGCGGCGACTGCGGAGACGGAAACAACTACTGCGATACCGCTAATAAATGCAAGGTGGCCTGTACTGACAAGGAATGCGGAACAGACGAGGTGACAACATTCACAGGAATTGAAACTTTTGAATGCGGTTCCTGCACAATTCCGGAATACTGCGACTCGACAAAGAACTGCAAAGCAGGAACTCAAGCCGGAGATGCGGTATATGATGAAAACATTGTCATTGATACAAAAACAGATCTGATGTGGCAGAGATCCAACTCAGAGATCATGACGCTTGAATCTGCAGAAGCTTACTGCACTACTGCTGAAATTGACGGATTTACAGACTGGACTCTGCCTGATATTTCAAAGCTCAAAACAATTGTGAGTGGCTGTGCGGCAATACAAACATGTGAAATTACTGATACCTGCACTGATTCAACATGCA
>Ga0116141_10002880_pt1 | contig 14609 bp, 12 predicted proteins | sample AD_UKC097_MetaG_FD_89744 | JGI IMG/M metagenome (GOLD analysis project Ga0116141, IMG submission 89744) | Active sludge microbial communities of municipal wastewater-treating anaerobic digesters from USA - AD_UKC097_MetaG | ecosystem: Engineered > Bioreactor > Anaerobic > Digestate | place: USA...
AAAACCGCATGATCTCACCGTCGGATTTTCCCTTGGGGTCGAAATCGGAGCCGCCTTTGCCGCCACCGATCGGCATGCCCGTCAAGGCGTTCTTGAACGTCTGTTCGAAACCGAGGAACTTGATGATGCCCACGTTGACCGAGGGGTGGAATCGCAGGCCGCCCTTGAAGGGACCGAGGGCGCTGTTGAACTCGACGCGAAAGCCCCGATTGATCTGGATACACCCCTCGTCGTCGACCCACGGAACCCGGAAGATGATCTGGCGTTCCGGCTCACAGACGCGTTCGATCAGGCGTTGTTCGGCCATTTCCGGGTGCTTTTTCAGCACGACCTCAAGGGTGTCGAGCACCTCTTTGACCGCCTGGTGGAACTCGCTTTCCCCAGGGTTTCGGTGCGCCACCAGGTTGAATGCGTCGGCAAGGTACTGATCGGTCACGGCGGGGTCCCTCTCGTTGGTCGCGGTTGCCCGAACCGACGGGCACCGCAAGTCAGCCACCTGCCCAGCTCGCCGGCTCCGTTGGCGGCGAGATGGGTCTCGGTGCAGTGTTGTCGTTGCCCTGATTGCGTCGAGGACACGGTTTGATCGCCCCCGCTGCCTCGTCGATCAGCCGACGCCGTTGTCGGTTGATCGCTCGCGACGATCTGCTGCGCGGCCGGTTGTGCGGTGAACACTACCGAATGTCGTCCCAGAGCGAAAAAGGGCCGCGTGCTCGTCCCGTAGTGAAGCCGATATCGCTGCGGATGTGTGACGCCGGTCAACGGAGTCGTGCCGTGAGGAACGCGAACCCGAACGCTGAGACGTCCCGGAGCGTGTCGCGGTCGGTGATGACGAGCGGGTCGCCGGCCTCGACCGCGTCGAGACACGCACGAGCGACCTCGGACGGATCGCCAAATGTCGATCGGGGTGGGTCGACAGCGCGGCCTTGGTAGTCGGCCTCCGCAGCGAACAGGTTGGTGGCGGTGATGCCGACCAACGCGACGGTCGTCGGGCGCACCGATCCTGCGGAGAGCCCGTAGTTGAGCGCTGCGGCCTTCGTGGCGCCGTACAACGCACCCGGTGCCTCGGGCGCTACGGCAGAGCGACTCGAGATGATCAGGGCGCGACCACTTGGTGTGGTTGGAGCGGTCAGCGTCCGAGCGACGCCGACGAGGTTGATGTCGATGAGGCGTCGCACGGCGTCCTCGGTGAGGGGCCGATGGCGAGTCGAATCGACGACGCCAGCGTTTGCCACGATGAGGTCGATCGGGGCGAGCGAACCGAAGTCGAAGGTTCGAACGTCGCCGTCGAGGTGGGTGATGCCGGCAACGTCACACGTTGGGGGGGTCACGTCCACCGACGTGACCGATGCGCCCCTGGAGACAAGTTCCTTGCACAACTCCGCCCCGATTCCGGATGAACCGCCGGTCACCAAGGCGTGCCGCTCGGCGAGTGAATACCGGCTGTATTTCCGAACGCGTGGGCCGATCGCTCGTGCGTACCGTGCGGTCCTCCACCAGGCGGTGCTCACTCGTGACAGGTTGTGCGCAGCATGCATCGCGGGTCTTCCGTTCAGGTGCTGGCCAAAGGCACGGAGCGAGAATCGGCGACCACTCTACCCTAACGTAAGGGTAGAGTGGTCGCGGCGCTCGCTGTGACCTGGTGGGACATGCTCAGGTCAGCACTGTCCGACGGGAGCGACGAGCGCGCTCGCGGGGTCAGGGGCGAAGCTTGGCGGAGTCGATCTCGGCTCGCATGGTTGCGGTGAGGGCCTTGGCTTCGTCGAGTTGGCGGGCGAGCTTTGCGCACCGCTCCTCGGCCCTCGACAGGCTGGCCGTGAGATAGTCGAGTTCGGCTGGGCTGAGTGCCTCGCCGCGTTCGAGCTGATCGCGGATCCTTAGCAGATCTCCCGATTCTTCGAGGGTGAATCCGAGCGGCTTCATCGCCTTGATGTGTTTCAACCGTGCGACGTCATCGTCGGTGTACAGCCGGAATCCCCCGGGGGAACGCCCAGAGGGGGTGACCAGGCCGACCTCGTCGTAATGGCGAATCGTGCGTTGCGAAAGCCCCACCTGATCCTCCACGGCGCCGATCTGGTGGAGCCGAGCGGTCGTGTCGTGGTGGGTCATCAAGGGTCCTTGCTCCGGGTGAGTCGATCGTAGATGCCTCACGGACGGTCAAGGGTGGAATCGGCGCCCTCGACAGGAATCGAACCTGTGGCCTACCGCTTAGGAGGCGGTCGCTCTATCCAACTGAGCTACGAGGGCGGACGCCGCCGGATGTTACGCGGCGGTCGAACGCGGCTCAATCGGGGCGTTCGATTAGTGAATCTCGCGGAACTCGGAATCGTTGTCGACGCGGCACGAGCGGTGCATGAACGCTGGCTGGCCGTCGACCGGGCGACCTCCGACGGTGCCGAGGATGTGAACGACTCGCACAACCTCTGGGTCACCGGGGGCTGCGGGACGTCGGCAACGAGGACAGAACGCCGCTTGTGAGTGTTCGGCGGTCGCGTCGGCGGGCATGAATCGGTCAAGGTCCCCGAGTCGCTCGAGGAATTCCTCGGCCTCATCGGACGCATCCAGGTCGATGCGTTGCGCCGAAACGAATCGGTCGAGGTCGTCGAGGCGCTCGAGAAAATCGCTGGCCTCGTCGGAACCCGAATCGCCTGAGCTGACGGAATCGCCCAAGTGATCGATGGCGGGGGAGAACGTGGCGTCAGGGGCTCCGACGAACTGATCGAGTTCGCTCAGCCGCTGAAGGAAGTCGTCGGCTTCGTCGGTGTCGTCGTCATCCTGGCGAAGGTCGGTGAAAGAGTTCATCGCTACGTCCTGGCCGAGGTCGCGCACCCTGCGCGACTCGTGAACCTTCTCATTCGGTTGATTGAGGTCGAACCTGAAGGATCCCGAGCGCAGAAAACCCAAACGGCCCACGTCGCAAGACGTGGGCCGTTCGGTATCGCGTAGGTCGATCAGACCGCGAGCAGGTCCTTGGCACCAGTGTCGGAGCTCGGGTGGCGCAGCTTCGACATGGCCCGCGCTTCGATCTGGCGGATGCGTTCACGGGTCAGGTTGAAGTGCTCCCCGACCTCCTCAAGGGTGCGCGGTTCGCCGCGATCGAGCCCGAAACGGAGCTTGAGGATCTGGCGTTCGCGTTCGTCGAGTGGGCCGAGCAGGCGGTTGATCTGCTCGGGCAGCAACGCGACGGCCGCGGCATCGAATGGCGACTCGGCGCCGCGGTCTTCGATCATGTCGCCGAGTTCGGCGTCGCCGTCAGCGCGAAGCGGCTCCGACAACGACAAGGTGTCGGCGGCGTAGCGCATGGCCTCGGTGACCTTGGCGACCGGCATGTCGAGTTCCTCGGCGAGTTCCAGCAGGGTGGCCGGGCGACCGAGGGTGGTTTCGAGCCGGAATCGGGCCTTTTGGAGTCGGCTCAGCACGTCGCCTGCATGCACTGGAAGTCGAATCGTGCGACCGGTGTTCGCGATGCCGCGGGTGATCGCCTGGCGGATCCACCACGTGGCGTAGGTCGAGAACTTGAAACCCTTGCGCCAGTCGAACTTCTCGACGGCGTGAATCAGGCCAAGGTTGCCCTCTTGAATGAGGTCGAGGAGGGGCAACCCGGATGCCTGGTATTTCTTTGCGATGGAGACGACCAGGCGAAGGTTCGACTGAACGAACGCGAGTTCCGCTTCCTCGCCAGTGCGGATGAGGCGGCGAAGTTCGCGTTTGCGGGCTGCGGTGAGCGAGCCGTCGGCTGCCTCCATCTCCGCCTTCGCCGCGGTGCCGGCTTCGATGGCCTTTGCGAGTTCGACCTCCCCGTCCTTGGTGAGGAGCGGATATTGGCCGATGTCGCTCAGGTAGAGGCGAACAAGGTCTTCTTCGTCGCGTTCGGGACGCTGCTTAGCCAAGAGAGCACAACCTTTGAGATCCGTGGATGACCGCCGCGTCGCAACGGCGCGGGGAGTCGCGATCCGTTTGGATCGACAATTGATAGTACGGGTGGCGTCAAGAGGGTTGGCCTCGGTATCTGCACCATGTGTCATGGGTAACACCAGCGATGGAGGGATGCGGGCGAGGGAATTGTGGGCAAGGGGCTATCGTCAGCCCATGGTGAGCTGGAGCGATCCCCCATCGCCGCGGCTGAGGCGGCTGGTCGACGAACTCGACGAGCACGGCGTCGACCTCGACGTCGAGAACCCACTCGACCGCCTCGTTGCCGAGGAGATCGACTACGCACTGCATCCGCTGATCCATGAGCGGCGCGTGCCGACGTACGGAGCGGTGATCGCTCCGACGGTCGACCGGTCTCGTTGGCGCAAGACCACCAACCTTGAGGTGACCTCGCGCACATTGCGCGACCTGCAGCGCAGCGATGCCCGACGGTTCGCCGATGGCGCCTCGAGTTGGCTCGTGTTGAGCGGCGACGGAGCCCAGAAACTCGCGGTGTTTGACCGTCCGGCAAGTTCGGAACGAGACGTGGTGGTGATGGTCGACGCGTTCGGCGCGGCGATCGTGCAACGCCATTCCTCGGGAACCGTCCGCTATGCGAGCGAGCACGGTGTCATGCGTTGGGACGGGATGAGTTGGCACCGAGAGCCGCTCGTGACGCGGTGGATTTCGGCGATGCGCACCTGGGGTGGAAACGCTCAACACTCCCTGGCCACGCTGCTGGCCTTTGCGGTACACGACCTCGGGGCGCGCGGCATCGGCGCACTGTTGATCATGCAGAACACGCTCACGAGCAGCCCGGCGTTCGAACAGCGGATGGCCGAACCGCCCCCGCTCGACATTGCGGTTCCCGAGGATCTGACGCCGTTACGTCACGTCCTCGCCCAGATCGACGGTGCGGCGGTATTCGACAATTCGGGGATTCTGCGTCAGATCGGCGTTCGTTTGAACCCGAGTGCGGCGGCGGTTGCCGACGTCGACGGGCACCGCGGCATGCGCCACACCTCCGGTCGTCGGTACTCGTTCGACGATCCCGAGTCGATCGTCATCGTCGTGAGTGAGGACGGTCCGGTCACGATGATGCGAAACGGGGTGATCCTGGGGCGAACCGACGCACAGGCATAGGCTGCCCGAGTGGCTCGATTCTTGAAACAATTCGCGGTGATCGGGGCGGCGGTAGCGGCCCTTGGGGCCGGGTTGGCCGGCGGTACGGTCGTTCCGGTCTCCGTGGCCGGGGCGCAGGAGTCGACGGCTCCGACCTGCGCTGCCGACGGTTCGGTGCAGACGATGACCGGAACGGTGAGTGCCGATCAGGCGAAGACCTATCTGCTCCTCCCGTTCGAGGTTCCCGAGGGCGCAACCCGCGTCGAGGTCGGCTACTCGTGGGCCCCGTCGGAGGGCACGACGCTCGATCTTGGGTTGTGGGATGCCTCCGGGACCTCCGGGCCCGATGCGTTTCGCGGCTGGGGTGGCTCGCGTCAGGGTCGGCTCGACAAGGGCATGCCGCGGGCGTGGGTCTCCGCCGAGACGGCCGATCGGGCGTTCACCCCTGGCGATATCGAGCCGGGAACGTGGAACGTGGAACTCGGCTTGGCGGAAATCGCACCCGAGGGCGCCACGTACACGGTCGAGATCTCGTGCAGCGATGGTCCGGCGGGGCGCGAAACGCCTGCCGACCCCGTCGACGCGGACCATGTCGCCAACCCCGACCCGGGCTGGTACCGCGGCGATTTCCACATGCACTCGTGGAACTCGTTGCCAGAGGCCCCCGACTACGAGGGGACGGTGCAATACGGCCGCGATGCGCAACTCGACATCATGCCGATCACCGAATACGTGGTGACCCGCCACCATCGGGAACTCGGAGCGGTACAGCGGGCGAACCCGGATGTGTTGATCTGGCCGGGCAGGGAGGTCATCACCTATTTCGGACACGCCATCGTGTTGGGAGAGACGCCGAACACGATCGAATACCGGGAGGGGTTCGACGGTGTCACGCTACGCGGCATCCAGCGCGACTCGATCGCCGACGGGGCGTTGTTCGGCGTGGCGCATCCCACGGTGTTCCCCGAAGCGGAGTTCGGCAGCCTGTGTCGCGGGTGTGAGTTTCAACTGAGCGACGACATCGACTGGGATGCGGTGACGACGTTGGAACTCTTGACCAACACGCCGGTCGTGGGTGACGTCGAGAACCCGTTCATCCAGACGGCGATCGACTACTGGCAAGGCCTGTTGGACGCCGGGCACCGGATCACGGCGGTCAGCGGATCCGACGACAAGCGCGGCCCCGCCCTCGGTTCGACCGCAACGATGGTCTATGCGAAGGAGTTGTCGCGAGGAGCGGTGACCGAGGCACTCGAGGCGGGGCACACCTACATCCAGGTTCGAGGCGCCGCCGACTCGCCCACGGTGGAATTCACCGGGGCATCCGGCGGGGCCGAGGCGATGATGGGCGATTCGCTCCGAGCCGACTCTGTGAGTTTCAGCGCCACGGTTCGCGACGGAGACGGCCAGACGCTGCACATCATCCGCAACGGAGCCGAGGTCGAGGCCGTGCCGGTCGTCGGGTCCGAGTTCACCTACACGTGGGATGCCGAGCGGGGCGAGGACGGTGGGGGTCTCGGAACGACGGTGCGCATCGAGGTGAGCGATGCGACCTCCCGCACGGTCATCACCAATCCGATCTTCCTCGTCGACCACGAACCGAGTCCGACCACCGAAGCTGTTTCGCCCACGACCGAGGTGGCTGCACCCGAGCCCCTCGGGAACGCCGCTGGCGATGACGGCAGCCCGGCCGCCCTCATCGCCGGGATCGCAGTGGCACTGGTCGCGCTCGTGGTCGGCGGCGTTGCCGTGGGTCGCCGCGGTCGAAGCGGCACGTCGGGTGTCAGCTGAAGTCCTGCCAGGGTCCGTCGTTCGGTTCCTGGCCGACGCCCGGCGCAGACCAATCGCAGACCCCATCCGGGAAGACCTCGCCTAGGCGCTTGCGTTGCTCGTCGGTGAACTCGACGGCCCAGACGCCAGCCGTCGTCGCGCTGTCGAGGGTCTGAAGGCTGCATTTCACGATGTCTGACCGCAGGGGAGCTCCTGCGACGATCCGACTGTCGCCGAAAGTCTGGAAATCATCACGGCACGGACCCGCGACGTCGTAGATGTCGTCGCCGCTGTCGACCAACGTTGCGTCGGCGGCGAAACAGGAGTTCACCGCCGCGGCCGGACGCGACGCCGCGAGCGCCGCTGCGTCAACCTGCTTCGAGGAGGACTTGAGCGCCGTCGCCCACTCGTCGAGGGTCGAGACGAGTTGAATCCCGAAGCCGATCGACCCCGACAACGACTCGACGAGTCCGGCCCCCGGCGGCACCGATCGGGTCCACAACGCGACGTTCGGTGCCTGGTGGCCGTCGAGTTGAAGTCGCTCATCGATGCTGAACATGCGAAACCGGTCATGGATGTCGCCGGTGGGGTCGGTGTAGATGTTCACCAGGATCGTGGGAACGGCCATCATGTGCGGTTGAAGCGAACCGAGCACGCGGCCGCTGCGGTACGCCACGGCGGCGGTCTCGGCATCGATCGCAGCGCGTGACGCGACGATGTTGCCGTTGATATCGAAACTGCCGACGCCCGAGTTGAGGTCGAGAAACTCGTCGACATCGATCGCGCCCTCATTGAGCGCCGACAACCCGTATTGCACGCCGACGTTGTCCCATGGCCGTCGGGCAAAGCCCGTGTCATCGTCGATCCCGAGTTCGTTGACGTTGCCGTCCTGAAGCGTGCAGCGCACCCCGTCGGGGTTGGAGTCGGCGTTCCAGATCGCCTCGGCAGGTGGCCTCGGAAACTCAGCGTCGCCGAGCCCGGGGATCGCAGCGGCGGCACTGTTGACAATGTCGCCGAAGCCGCAGGTGGTGGGGTTGACCGCAGGGGCAAAGGTCTCCTCCCAGAACGAGCACGTTCCTTCGGTCATGTGTCCGTTGATGGCGGTGTGTTGTTGGGCAGTCAGTTCTGCGCCAGCGCGGCGGTAGTAGTCGTTCAGCAGGGCACAGTCGAGCACTCCGCCGCTGATCGTGACCGCATCCGGGAACGGCATGGTGGGGGCGATCGCGTCGAGAATGCCTGGATAGTTCTGGGTGATCAGGAGTTGTTGGATCGCTCCGCCCGAGCCGCCTTCGCCGATGGTGACCGCGATCTCTCCGTGGGATTCCACGAAGTGCTCTTTCACCATCATCGCCGTCTCGGCGCTGATGACGTCGTTGCAGGTGACCTGGAAGGTGTTGAGGGTGGAGGTGGCGACGGCATAGCCGCGCTCAAAGAGCTCGAGGTCGGGATCGTTGGCCATGATGAACCCTTGGCTGTAGGTGACCCCACAGCCGCCGCCGAACCGGTACACCAGCCGCCCGTTCCATTCGGTGGAGACCGGCGTCATGATCTCGTAGACGCCGCGGTTGATCACGCCGGTTTCCACCTCGACCTCCACCGCGTTGCCACGCTCGTCGCGGTAGGCGTCTGAGGGCACCACCTCGTCGGCTCCAAGGTCGGACAGGGTCCGGTCAGCGGTGAAATAGGCGCGTCGGAGCGAGGGTTCGGCGAAGCAGTCCTCGCCGGTGGCGGGGCCGAGGCCGAAGTCGTCGGTCGTGCAGGTGGGCATCGGGAGATGCGGCCCGGAAAACACCGGTCCGGAGATCGGATGATTCACGATCGTGATCGATTGCGATTCGTCCCCCGCGCGAACCGTGACGTCGTTGTCCCCCTCGTCGAGGCCACTGATCAGATACAGCGTTCGGTTCTCGTCGTCGATCAGCGTTCCGCTGCCCGGGGCGACCACAGACGTGTCGAGCGCAGCGCCGTCGAGTTGGAAGGTCGCGACTTCGGCCGTGCCCTCGACCGCGACCACGACGTCGCCGCCGGTGACGCGGGTCAACGCGGTCGACACGCCGTCGACGCGGAACCCGTGCTCCGACCGCTCGGCGGTAGTCGGAGCCGCTGCGTCGTTGGAGGAACTGCACCCGGTGAACAAGAGGGCGCCCGCCAACACGGCGGCGAGGCCCCGTCGATGTGGTACTGGCAGGTGGATCGTCACGTCGGTTTCTCCAGTTCGGTGGCGCCTGAGCCTATGCACACGAGAGGTCTGAACGGCGAGAGGACGACCGGCGGCGTCGACCGGTACCGTGTTCGCCGTGGTGCATGCCGTCGAGCCATCCAGCCCCCGCCGCTTCATGGCGATCGGAGTCGCGGCCGTGTTAGTCGTGAGTGGATGTGTGGGGGCCACTCGGGTGAGTGTCGAGGCCGGGTCCACCTCTGATGCCGAAACGGTCACCACCCTCCTCGCTGAGGTGCAGCCGGCGGTTGACGTGCCTGCGTGTGTCGGGGAGTTGACCGTCGAACAAAAGGCCGCCGAGATGTTGATGGTGCTTGTGGACACGCCGGGACGTGCCGCTCCACTGGTGTCTCAACGCCTTGTCGGCGGCTACGGGCTGGTGGGTGATCAGGCGGCCGAAGTCGCGGGTCAGGTTGCGATGGTGGGGTCGGTTGCGACGTTTCCCCTCTTGGTTTCCAGCGATGAAGAAGGCGGCACCGTACAGCGATTGAAGGCGGCGCTCGGTGAACTGCCCGCGGCACGCTCGGTTGCGGAGTCGATGTCGGTTGGAGACGCGACGCTGCTGTATCGCAACTTCGCGGCGAAGATGAAGGCGGCCGGGTTCTCCATGAATTTTGCGCCGGTGCTCGACATCGGTACCGGCGCTGAGTTGGGCACGCGAACCTTCGGCAACGACGCGACCACGGTCAAGAACTACGGGCTGGCCGCGATGCAGGCAATGACCGCGGCCGGTGTCATTCCGGTCGTCAAACACTGGCCCGGTCTCGGAACCGGGGGAGCCGACCCGCACAAGGCAGCAGTACCGCTGGGGACCTTCGAAGAGTTGCGAACGAACGACCTGGTTCCGTTCGAGCAGGCCATCGCGCTCGATGCGCCGGCGATCATGGTCAGCCACGGCTCCATCTCGCAGTCGACCGGCGGCCTTCCTGCTTCGATCTCCCGCGAGGCGATCACCGAGTTGTTGCGTGGAGATCAAAGGTTCGACGGTCTCGTCATCACCGATTCGCTGGGGATGAGCGCGGTGACCATGCACGTTCCCGAGTCGCAGGCCGCGATGATGGCGATCAGTGCCGGTGCCGACATAGCGCTGGTGTCGAAGCCGGAAGAGGTTCAGCCGGCCCATGATGCGATCACCGGAGCCATCAGCGGCGGGCTCATCGACGCTCAGCAGGTCGATGCTTCCGTTGCCCGCGTCCTTCGAGCGAAGGGTGTGACCGGCGCCTGTCCCGCCTTGGCGGCACCTCCCGCAGGCGATGGTGGGGGATGACTTGTCGGCGAACCTGCGGCGCCGCGGCCGACGTGCGACGATGTGGGCATGACTTCAGTATCGAATGAACAACCGGTGGTGATCGTCGGCGTCGACGGTTCTCCGAACTCGCTTGCGGCGCTTGAGTGGGCGATCAACTTCGCCGCTGGTCAGGGCGGAGGCACGGTCAAGGCCGTGATGAGCTGGACCTACCCCGCGGCCGCGGTCGGCTCGATGGGCATCGGTGGAGTGATGCCTACGGCGGAGTCGATGCACGAGGCCTCCGCTGAGGCGCTCGATGAGATCCTCGCCGACGTCGTTGCTCCGGATTCGGTCACGGTCCAACCGGTCATCGCCGAGGGCGGAGCCTCGCCGGCGATTCTTGAGCTCGCCGACGACGCCGACCTCATCGTGATCGGAAAGCGCGGCCACGGCGGGTTCCTTGGTCTCCTGATCGGCTCGGTCGCAACGCAGATCGTGAATCACGCTCCGTGTCCGGTCGTGGTCGTTCCGGCCGGCTGACCCGTTCAACGCCAACCCCATGACCGCAGCGGTGGCTTCCGACGTCGCCCTCGCCGTTCGCCGGGTGAGTTCCCCGATTGGGGAACTCACCATCGTGGCCAGCGATGCGGGGGTTCGCGCGGTGTTGTTCGCGCAGGAGTCGTTGTCCGCAATCGATATCGGCAACGGAGTTCCATCGCGACAGGCGATTCGGCACGCCCACCGGGCGGCCGAACAGCTGCAGGAGTACTTCGACAAGCAGCGACGCGACTTCGAGGTCGATCTCGATGTGTTGGGCACCGAGTTCCAGCGTCGGGTGTGGTCAGCCTTGTCCGAGATTCCCTATGGCGAGACGATCAGCTACGCAGAGCAGGCGCTGCGGGTCGCCGATCGAGGTGCCGCCCGAGCCGTCGGTGCCGCGAACGGCAGAAACCCGGTGCCGATCATCGTGCCGTGCCACCGGGTGGTCGGGTCGGACGGGACGCTCACCGGGTACGCGGGCGGGACAGATGCAAAGGCCTTCCTGTTGCGTCACGAGCAGTGGCGTCAACCATCGCTGTTCGATCTCTGAGGCCTGGGCCACTGGTCGGCCTGGGGCGCTACCGCACGAAACGGTGCCGAAGCTTCAACGCTGGTTTCTCGATGCCGTAGTACGAGATGAGCACGATGACGGCGGTGGCCGACCATTCGATGAGAGTCAGCGTGACGAGCGGCAGGTCGAATCGGCTCGAACTGACGTACACCCAGATCGGGTTGTGCCACAGGTAGATCGAGTACGACAACTTGCCGATGTACACCGGCAGTGCCATCGCAGCGGCCTTCGACAGCATCGAGTCTGGCGCGACCATGATGTGGCCGATGAGCGCAGCCGACGCGATCGAGGTGTAGGCCACATACACCGAGGTCACATCGTGGGTCCACCGGCCTGCGAGAAGGTCGGCGAACAGCACCGCGAGCGCGGCCCACGGCACCCAGGACTGAGCGAGCAGCGACTCCAGACGGGGTGCGCTGCCGTAGTGGAGAGCGAACGCCAGCGCCGCGCCGAGTGCGAAGCCGTCGAAGCTGAACACGGCGATCGAGGCGATGTCGGAGTTGACGAACGGCAGGAAGTAGATGCACAGGCGCACGACGGTGATCGTTGCGGCTGCGATCGTCAGCTTGAGGGGGACCCCCGCCCGAACTCCGAGGCGAGATGCAAACGGCAACAACAACGACACCATCAACAACGGCCAGACCAGGTAGAACTGCTCCTCGACGGCGAGGCTCCACATGTGGCCGAGGTAGCCGAGGAACGGTTCGCCGTCGATCACCGGCTGGTACGGCGCCAACAGCGGGCGCATGTTCATGGTGTAGGTCGCCGACAGCAACAACTCTTTCATCAAGTACGCCCGCGTCTCGACGGTGTCGGTGATGACGTCGCGCAACAAGAACAGCGTGATCAACATGACGGTCGGGGCGGGCAGGATTCGCACCGCCCGACGACCGTAGAAGCCGCCGATCGAGACGCGATCGGTGCGTCCCCATTCCTCGATCATCAGTTTGGTGATCAGGAATCCGCTGAGGACGAAGAACAGAATGACGCCGTTGCCGCCGCCCTCGAAGATGGACAGACCGGTGTGGTTCAACAGGACCAGGCCGATCGCCACCGATCGGATTCCGTCGAGTCCCGGGCGATACCCGAGTTTTCGTTCGGTCATCAGCTGACGTCCGCGAGTTCGTCGGAATCGTCGGAATCGTCCACCGTCGGCAGCGGGGCCTCGTGCACCCGGCGGCGCCCGGGGGCGGTCACCACGGCGAGGACCCGGGAGCGGTCGTCAGGCAACAGTCCGGCGGCTTCGGTGAGTGTGCGTTGATCCTGGCTCTGCAGCGGAACTGCCAAGACCACCACATCGGCCGCTCGGGCGGCGAACACACTCACCGATGATCCGGTGAGCGACCCTCCGTCGAACAACACGACCTGGGCGCGGGAGCGTGCCGCTTCGAGAATCGGGCCGAGCGCGTCGCGCCGCAGCGACGAGTGGGCGTCGATGCTGCCGGTGCCGAGAACCCGGACCTTGTCGAGGTCGGTCGAGGTGAACACCGAGTCGGTGATGGGGCGATTCCTCGCCGTCTGCCTCAGGACGGCCTTGATGCCACCGTTGGGCTCCGCCTCGACAAGGGTTGAGATGGTGCGGGTGTTCAGGTCGCCGTCGATCACGATGACCGAGTAGCCGACCTGGGCGAATCGACGCGCCAGAGCGAGGGTCAGCGTTGTGGTGCCGGAGTCGGGCTGCGTGCCGAGCACGGCAATCGTGAGCGCCTGATCGATCTCGGAGCTGGCCATGGCTTCGGCACGGATGCCGATGCGCTCGATCGTTTCGACCATCTCCGGCGGACTCGTCGTGAGGGCCCGCAGCGGCGATGCGGCGTAGGCGCGGCTGCGTGGCATCGAGTCGACGATGTTGGTTCGCAAGATGTTCTCCGCGACCTGCTCGTCGAGCACCTTCGAGGAGAACTGGGCGATCACGAGTGCTAGCGCGGTGCCGACCAGGCCGCCGAAGATCAAGCCGGCAACGGTGAGGTAGCGGCCGAGACCGGCGGTGGTCCCATCGGGTTCGGTGGCTCGCTCGATGACACTGCTCGTCGCCTCGCTGACCGCGCTGAGTTGGATGTCGCTGATCGCCGAGCGAATCCGGTCGCCTTCGACCAGGAGTTGGTCGCGCTGTTGGACGAATTGGGGGACGATCTGGGAGTCCTGGGGAATGACGTAGCTGGGATTGGACGCATTCGCGATGTAACCCTTCATCGCGTCGGCGATCTGCGGGTTGATACCCACGATGGCTTCGACCCCTTCGGAAGCCGCACGCCCGTTGAGCCTCGCGGTGATGTCGTCGAGTCGCTTTTGCAGCTCGTCGATTGCCGGTTGACGGGCCTCGCGAAGGCGATTGGCGGATTCGGTGATGTAGGTGTCGACGACCGCGTTGGCGACGAGCGCTGCGGTGGATGCATCGCCTGCGGTCGCCGTCACATGAATCAGGTCGGTTTCCGGCTCCTGTTCGACGTTGATCAGCGAGCCGATTCCTGCCCCGGTCCAGTCGCTGCCGAGTGTGGCCGCCGCATCGTCGAGGGTGTCGATGCTCTGCACCACCGACAACTGGCTCAGCACCCACCGGTCGGGTTGGTTGGCCGCGGCTGCGGCACCGTTGCCGGTCGGGGCGGCGACATTGATCGTCGCGGTCGCCTGGTAGGAGTCACCGGAGGACACCAGCCCGAGGAACCCGGGCAGTGCTCCGAGGACCGCAAGTGCGATGACCAGTCCGAGGCGTCGTCGCACCGCTGCAGAAATGAATGACCATTCCATTGCTCAGCCTTTCAGGCAGAAGATCGGGGCAATCCAGTGTGCCCAAGGGGAGATGAATGTGGGTGGAAAGAGAGAATCAGGAGCGACGGAGGCGTTCTTGGACGAGCCCGCGGAGTCGTCCCGACGCGATAGCGCCTCGACGCAGTATGTGGATGAATGAGCGTTGTGTCACGCGTTGACTGTTCGCTTGAAAAACCGAGGGAGGCGAAGCGCCGTCGTCGGACGTGGGAAGTCCCTGGCGAATCAGCACCTCGCTCATGCCGATTCCATAGAAATGATGTTGACGAATCATGGTCCACAGACCGGGGCGATGGCGGTAGTGAACGACCGCTCGTTCAGCGAAGCCAAGGTTGATCCCGGCGGATTCGAGCGCCCATCCGAACGCGATGTCCTCGCACCGTGTGAACCCTTCCGGAAATCCGTCGACGGCATCGAAGGCCGAACGGGTCACCGCCATGTTCGCCGACACCGGATACCGGTGCCCGAGAAACGGTGGACAGTCG
>Ga0116141_10002882_pt1 | contig 14606 bp, 12 predicted proteins | sample AD_UKC097_MetaG_FD_89744 | JGI IMG/M metagenome (GOLD analysis project Ga0116141, IMG submission 89744) | Active sludge microbial communities of municipal wastewater-treating anaerobic digesters from USA - AD_UKC097_MetaG | ecosystem: Engineered > Bioreactor > Anaerobic > Digestate | place: USA...
ATGGGCCATGCCCATCATAATATTGCGATATAAGGGGTATTTCCTTTGAAAACCGTTGTCGCCATCGTCGGCCGGCCGAACGTCGGCAAGTCGACCCTATTTAACCGCCTGTACGGGAGGAGCCGGGCCATCGTCATCGACGAGCCGGGCGCCACCCGGGACAGGAACTACGCCGTCTGCACCTGGCAGGACAAGTCCTATACCCTGATCGATACAGGGGGCTTCGAACCGGCGACGACGGAGAAGATCCTCCGCCAGATGCGGGAACAGACCCAGCTCGCCATTGAAGAGGCGGACATTATTCTTTTCCTGATGGACGTCAAGCAGGGGCTGACGCCGTCGGATAAGGAAATCGCCCGCATTCTCCGGGAAACGCAAAAACCGGTTTTTTATGTGATCAACAAGGTGGACGGACCGCGCCACGAAAACCTGGCCTATGAATTCCACGAACTCGGCATTGACCAGATCTACACCATCTCGGCCCAGCACGGCGTCGGCGTCGGCGATCTCATGGATGACCTGGCCGTGTATCTTCCCGAAACCGCCGCGCCCACGGAGGAACAGGACGAACGCATCAAGATCGCCGTCATCGGGAAACCCAACGTTGGAAAATCCTCCCTGGTTAACAAAATCCTGGGTTTCGAGCGGACCATCGTCAACGACATCCCCGGCACCACCCGCGACGCCATCGACACGCCCTTTACCGTAAACGGAAAGCCTTACACCTTGATCGACACGGCGGGCATCCGCAGAAAGAGCCGGGTCAGCCTCACCCTGGAAAAATACAGCGTGATTCAGGCCATGAAGACCCTGGACCGGTGCGACATTGCCCTCCACCTGATCGACGCCCAGGAAGGAATCACGGAGCAGGACGCGAAAATCGCCGGTCTGGCCCTGGAGCGGGGGGTGGCGACGATCCTGCTCATCAACAAATGGGACCTTGTGGAAAAGGACAACAGCACCGTCGGGCAATATGTGAAGGACATCAAGGATCAGCTCAAGTTCCTCGATTTCGCCCCCATTCTGTTCGTTTCCGCCGTAACGGGGCAGCGGCTGCATCGGATTTTCGAGACCGTCGACCAGGTCTCCGCGGAAGCCACGAAGCGGGTCAACACAGGGGAATTAAACCGGGCCATGCGCAATTTCCTCGAAAAAAATCCGCCGCCCCAGGCCCATCTGAAGGCCAATCCGCTCCACTACGTCACCCAGGTGGCCGTGAAACCCCCGACGTTTATCTTTTTCGTCAGCAATCCCTCGGATATTCATTTCTCCCATGAGCGCTATCTGGCCAACCGCCTGCGGGAGAGCTTCGGTTTCGAGCACGTCCCGATCCGGGTTTTCTTCCGGAGAAAGAAGAAGGACAAGGGGAAGGATAAATAGGTTTCGGGTAAGAAGCACGGGACAAAAGGAAAGTGTCATGCCGGGCTCCGACCCGGTATCCATTCGCAGGGAGCCCCATCATGGAAAAAGCCCCGCCGGGAAGTATTCCGTCCAGCGGGGCTTGGCGTATCTGTTAATAAACCGAATTTTTACGGTTTCTTGGGTGCTTCAGGCGCCTTGGGCGTCTCCGTTTTGGGCGCAGGCGCTGCAGGCGTCTGCGGAGCCTTCTCGGCCTTCGCCGCATCTTCCGCCAGCATCACCTCGATCAGGGGGATATTGGAACCACGCACGGCTTTGCCGTTGATGAAATAAACCGGCGTGCCGCTCATGCCGATTTTCGCTCCCAGTTCCTTGTAGGTTTTCATGAGCGCTTCGACCGCCGGGTCCTGGCAGATGCTCAGGGTGGCGCCCTCGTCAAATTTTCCCGCCATCACTTCCTCGAACATCTTCGCCCGATCCTTGGCACAGAGAATATGGCGAACCTTCTGCTCCGATTCGGGAGATAGAGGCCAGAACAGGATATAGCGGGTCACGTCGCTCCTTCCGGCAAAATACTTGGCGCCGGTACGGCAATAGGGGCAGTTGGGATCCGTAATTTCAACGACGGTGTGTTTTCCCGTGCCGACCTTTATACCCATATCGAGGGGAATTTCCTTGTAATGACGAGACAGAAGCGTGCCCTTGACCTCCTCGGTCATGTTGACGCCGCCTTTGGCGATCATTTCACCCGTGATCAGGACGCCGTTTTCCGGCAAGTAATAGACGACTTCCTGACCGGCGTAGATGACAGCGAAAACCCCCTTAATCGGCGTCGGTTGGATGCTGTCGAAGAGAAAATTCGGGAAATCCTTCTTCAGGGTTTCTTCCGTTGTTTCGGCCCAGAGGTTCGAGGCGACAAACCCCCAGAGAAAAAGAAACGTGCAGGCAACTGTTACGGCAACCTTGATCGATTTATGCATGGTATCTCTCCTGTTTTGAAAATCGCGTTGCGCTCTATGTTCCAAGTCGTATACAATCCCCCCGACAGGGTGTCAAGGTCGAAGGTCCGGGCGGGTATCATTTCACACAGGGAGTTTCCTTTCATGCCGGCATGTCTTACCGCGGTTTTGCCATGATCGTCCCCATTTTTCTCATGAATCGGGGCTGCCCCCACCGCTGCATTTATTGCAACACACGCCTTATCGCGGGAAAAGCCGAGGAGCCCTTAAACGAAGACCACCTGCGCCGAACCGTCACCTCCTATACAGGCCAGGGAAAGCGCAAAGGCGAGTCCGTGGAACTTGCATTTTACGGCGGCAACTTCACAGGCATGGCCGAGAGGGAACAGATCCGTCTTCTGGAAATGACCGACGCCCTGATGTGCGACGGCCTCATCCGGCAGGTGAGAATTGCGACCCGGCCGGATGACCTTTCCGACCACACCCTTGATCTGCTCGCACGCCATCATGTCGGCGCCGTCGAAATCGGCGCCCAGTCGTTGGCGGATAACGTCCTGGCCCTGGCACGGCGGGGCCACACGGCGGAGGATGTCGCCCAGGCGGTCCGACGAACGCGGGAACGGGGCTTTACCGTGGGCCTCCACCTGATGGCGGGCCTGCCCGGCGATACGGAGGATAAGTTTTCGGAAACATTAAAGAAAGTCATCGCTTTACGGCCGGATATGATCCGCCTGCACCCGACCCTGGTGTTCCCGGAAACCGAATTGGCCACCATGTATCAGGCGGGGGAATACGCCCCCCTGACCCTGGACAACGCCATTTCCCTTTGCAAAAAAGCCCTGGTGCAATTTGAAAAGGCCGGGATTCCCCTGATCCGATTGGGCCTCCAGGAGACGGAGTTGATGAAGGCGCCCGGCGGCATCCTGGCCGGTCCTTTCCATCCCGCCTTCCGTTCCCTGGTGGAGGCGTCGCTCTTTTTGGATATGGCGACGCAGCTTTTACTAGAAGAAAATATCGCCTTAACCCGGGTTTCCTTCTCCGTGTCTCCCCGGGACGTCTCTTCCTTCCGGGGCGAAAGAAACGGCAATATGTCCGCCCTGAGGATACGTTTCAATCTGACCGACATCACGGTTCAATCCGATCCCGCCCTGGAGCGGGGCGCTCTCGTCCTGTCCACACAGGGCCGCAAAACGTTGCGGCTCCGGCGGACCGAACAATTCTAAGCGCCGGTGGTTGCGTTCGCCGGGTTTACATGCTATGTGGTCATGAAACAGGTTTTACTGATGCCATAAGGAGTTGTCGCGTGTATAAATCGGGTTTCATCGCCATCATCGGACGGCCGAACGTCGGGAAATCGACCTTGATGAACCACGTCATCGGGGAGAAGATCGCCATCACGACGCCGAAACCGCAGACCACCCGCAACCGCATCATGGGCATCTACAACCGCGACGACGGCCAGTTCATTTTTATCGACACGCCGGGCATTCACGAGGCGTTCACGCCCCTGAACAAACTCATGGTGGATACGGCGGTCCACGCTTTCGGCAGCACGGACCTCCTGCTGCTGCTCATCGAAGCCGACAAGGGCATCCAGCGGGGCGACCGCCAGTTGATCGAATCCCTGAAAGGCAACCCGCTTCCCGTTATTCTGGGGATCAACAAGATCGACCTGATCAAGAAAGACCTGCTCTTACCCTTGATCGACACGCTGCAGAGTCTTTATCCGTTTGAAGCAATCATCCCCCTGTCGGCCGTTGACGGCCAGGGGGTGGATATCCTTTTGAACGAAATCTGGAAGCGGCTCCCCGAAGGGTCGCCCCTGTTCCCCGAGGATATGATGACCGACCGGACGGAACGGTTTATCGCCGCCGAGGTGATTCGGGAAAAAATCATCCTGTGCACACACCAGGAGATTCCCTATTCAACAGCGGTGACCATTGACAGCTTCAAGGAGGACGAGGATCGGCGCCAGATTCGTATTGAAGCAACCATCACGGTGGAGAAAGAATCTCAGAAAGGGATTCTGATCGGGAGGAAGGGGTCCATGTTGAAACAGATCGGGTCGCTCGCCCGGACGGACCTGGAAATCTTCTTCGCCTCCCGAATTTTTCTCCAGTTATTTGTAAGGGTCCGCAAGGACTGGACCCAGGACAAGCGGATGCTGAGGGAATTCGGTTACACGGAAGAGTAAAGCGGACGTCAGGAGGTTATGAAAGCCTTTTTCCTACTCTCAGCGGGACTGGTTCTGTTCCTCTACGCCATGATGCAGCTCAGCACGGCGGTCCAGAAACTTTTTACATTCCGCATCCGCAAATACATCCAGTACGTCGTTAAAAGACCTCTCTCGGGCCTTTTGACGGGCGTTATTACAACCATCCTGTTCCAGAGCAGTTCCGCCACCACTGTCCTGACCGTCGGCATGGTCAGCGCGGGGCTGATTTCATTTTATCATTCCCTGAGCATTCTCCTGGGGGCCGATGTCGGGACCGTCATTACGGTTCAGCTTGTGGTCTGGAAATTCACCGATTTCTCACCGGTTTTCATCATTATTGGCGGCATTCTCTGGCTTTCCGGTATCGCCCGCTGGAAAACCTTAGGCGAGGTGCTCTTTTACTTCGGGCTCCTGTTCTTCGGCCTCAGCCTGACCGCCAGCGCCACGGCGCCGCTGAAAAACAGCGAGATATTCATGCGCTTCTTCCGGGAAACGACCACCCCCCTGATCGGCTTCGTCATCGGCGTGGCTTTCACCGCCATCGTGCATGCCTCCGTCATTCCGATCAGCATCCTCGTGATTCTGGCCCAGCAGGACCTGATGAGTCTCCACGCAGCACTGCCGATCGTCTTCGGCGCCAACGTCGGCACCACCGTGACGGCTCTTATGGCCAGCGCCATCGCCGGTATCAGCGGCAAGCGGACCGCCGCATCTCATTTTCTCTTCAAACTGATCGGCGCCATGGCCTGCTTGGCCACCCTCCACTGGTTCCAGGCATTCCTGACGGCGCTGCCCGTAGACGTTCCCCAGCAGATCGTCTTCGGGCACCTGCTGTTTAACCTGTCCGTCGCTTTGGTCTTTATCTTCTTTTTGAAGCCCTTCTCCCGAATCGTCGAATGGCTTATCCCTGGAACGGAGCAGATCCTGCCGCTGACGCCCGAATACCTCGATGAAAGACGCCTGACCGAGCCGGATGTTGCTCTGGAATGTGTCAGGAAAGAACTGGAACGGGAAATCACCCTGGCGGAAAAGATGATCACAGAAAGCACCCTTTTGATCATGCAGTACGATAAGGGAAAAGACCGGGATATCGGTTACATTGAAATGGTTGTTGACCACCTGAGGCGCCAGATCCTCCGGTACCTCTGGAAGCTGTCTTCCCGGCAACTGACGGAAAGTCAGACGCGGCGGCTTTTCGCCTACACGGCCATGGCCGACGATATCGAACGGATCGGCGACCACGCCGTCAATATCGTGGAGCTGGCCCGCAGTAAACACTATCGCAAGATCCAGTTCTCCCGCTTGGGTGAAGAAGAAGCAAAGGTCATCGAAGACCTGGTCTTCGACAATTTAAGAATGTCCCGGCTTCTCCTCAATCAACCCGACTCAAACCTGGTCCGTAAAATCACGGAACAGGAAGAGGTCGTGGATGTCAAGACGAAAGAAGCCCGGGAGAATCATCTTGTGCGCTTCTATTGCCGTGTCTGCCAGGCCGAGGCGGGGCCCATTTATGTCGAGTACCTGATCCAACTGGAGCGGGTCTCAGACCACTGCCAGAATATCGCGGATTATGTTGAGGACATGAACGGCGGCAAGCAAATCACTTGACCCTCGACGGATTCCCGTGCTATCTGGCAGACAGAAGGAACATAAAAGCGGTCGTCAGTGAACCGATTCAATAAATCAATAAGAACAGACTATTAAGCGAAGGAGAGCGCATATGAAAGACCGATTGGACGCTTTGGAGATCGCCCTGACTAATGAACTCCGGGAACATGAATTCTACAAGATGAACGCAGAGCGGACGGATAATCCCCTCGGAAAAGCCATGTTCGAAACCATCGCCCAGGAAGAGATGGAGCATTACGAAAGGCTGAAGGAACTGCACAAGGTCTGGGAGCAGAACAACTCCTGGCCGGAAACCATCCCGCTCAAAGTCAATAAAACAAATGTTCAGAATGTCCTGAAGGATGTTTTGAAGAAGGTCGCTGAGGCGCCCCACGTGGACATGGACGACCTGGAGGCAATCCGGACCGCCATTACGTTTGAATGCGACGGCGTCATGTATTACGAACTGCTGAAACAGAGTTCGACGGAACCCAACGAAAAGGCGTTTTTCAACCTGATGGCCAGCATCGAACACGAACATTTCGTATCCCTGAAAGATACGGAAGAACTGCTGATCTCCCCGGGAGCGTGGTACCGCATTCGCGAGCGGGGCGGCCTGGACGGGGCATAACACTTCCCGCCGTCAGTTAAGGGACCGGAAAGAATCGCTCAGACCTGTTGGTCCTCAATGCGATCCATGATTTCGGTCCACCGGTCATAAAGGCCCTCCAGTTCCTGGTGGGCCTTTTGCAGTTTCTGCGTCAGGTGCTTGATCCGGTCCGGCTTCCTGTGCGTGTCCGGTTGACACATTTCCGCTTCGTGACACCGTTTTGTCTCTTCCAGTTCGGCGATGCGCGCCTCCACCGAAGCCAGTTCATCCTTGAGCGGTTTCAGATGGCGCGACAACCGGTTTCGCTCCTCCGCCTCCCGGCGTTTCATCTCCTTGGTCTTGTATCCTGGCTGATCTGTCTCCCCTGCCTCGGAATCGTCTTTGCTCTCGCTTTTGGCTGACGGGGCCGTCGCCTGAATCTCTCGACGCTTTTCTATGAAATAGGAATAATCGCCCCGGTATTCAATGGCCCGGCCGTCACGCAGTTCAATGACCCGATCGACCAGACGGTCGAGAAAATACCGGTCGTGGGAAACGATGGCCAGGGTGCCCTCATATTTTAAAAGCGCTTCCTGGAAGATCTCCTTGGTTTTCAGATCGAGATGGTTCGTCGGCTCGTCGAGAACGAGGAAATTGGAACCTTGCAGCAGGATCTTCAACAGAGTCAGGCGGGATTTTTCTCCCCCGGAAAGGACCGAAACGGGCTTGTGGATGTCGTCCCCCGAAAACAGGAAGGCCCCCAGGAGATTCCGCCGTTCCTGATCCTTCGCCGGGGAAGGGACGCTCTGCACCTCTTCCCAGATGGTGCAGTCGTAACGCAGGTTGTCCGCGCTTTCCTGGGAGAAAAAGGCCATCCTGACATTGAGCCCCCGGTCGATGCGGCCGGAGGTCGGTTCCTCGACCCCGGCAAGCAAACGGAAGAGGGTTGACTTCCCCGCCCCGTTGACGCCGACAAAGGCAATCTTCTCACCCCGGTATAAAGTCAGATTGACCTCCGCAAAAACCGACAGGGGGCCGTAACATTTTGCCACGTCATGCAGAGCCGTCACCTCTTTCCCGCTTTTTTCGCAGGTGGGAAACCGAATGGCCACGGTCCGGGAACCCTTTTCCCCCTGAATGACATCCATCTTCTCCAGCATCTTCAGGCGGCTCTGCACCTGGGCGGCTTTGGTCGCCTTGTAGCGGAAGCGTTCCACAAACTGTTCGATGCGCCGGATCTCCCCCTGCTGCCGCACCATGGATTTTTCGAGCATGTCCAGACGCAGCTCTTTTTCTTTCAGGAAATGCGTATAGTTTCCCTTGTAGAGGGTGAGTTTCCCCCGGGCCAATTCTGCGATCTGATTCACCATTTTATCCAGGAACATGTGGTCGTGGGAAACGGTGATCAGGCAGCCCGGATAGTCCCTGAGGTAGCTTTCCAGCCACTCCATGCTTTCCGTGTCCAGGTGATTGGTCGGTTCATCGAGGAGCATGATATCGGGACAGGAGAGCAGAATGACGGACAGGAGAATCCGCATCTTCCAGCCGCCGGAAAAATCCGTACAGCGTTTTGAAAAATCACCCTCCCGGAATCCGAACCCCCGCAGAATCTGTTTGGCTTTCGCCTCGAAGGCGTATCCGTCCATCCCCTGGAAGCGGCTGACGGCCCGCTCATAATCCTGAAGCGTTTCCTGATAGGCGCCGCTGCCCGGCGTCAGACCGGGAAGATTCGCTTCGCAGCGGGCGATCGTTTCCTCGACCTCGGCGATACCGCTTCTCTGCTTCAGATAAGCCATCAGCGGCTGGGGCTCCAGTTCCGCCACGTCCTGGGGCAGATATCCGATAACCTTCCTGTGGCGTGCGGTAATCACAACTTTCCCCAGATCCGGCTCCACTTCACCCAGAATGGTACGGAACAGGGTCGTTTTACCCGTGCCGTTGTCGCCGACCAGACCGATGCGGCTTTTATCGGCAATCGCCCAGATGATCCCGTCAAAGACCACCCGGTCGGCAAAAGACAGATGGATGTTCTGCAGATCGATCAAAGGATACCCTCTTGATAATGCGGTTTTCATTAAAACATGGGACATGTTCCATATATAAAAATGTCGGGGATGTCAATTGATCGCCCAAAGACGCGCCGGTTGACCGGCAGCGGAAGGGAAAAAGCCCTTCGGGAAAGGATGACAGGACAAAAACCGGTTCGCCAGGCAACAGCGTTGTTTTAGTCGGCATTCTGGAGCGGGGGACGCCGGCGGCGGCGACGTCTTCTCCGGCGGCGTTTCGGTGGCGCGTCTCCTGTCGGCGCCAAAGGGACGGCATCGGAAGGAACTCCGGTCAGGAATGCATCCCACCACTTCAGAGCGGATACATTTTCTCCCCTGGTCTCCGCACCCAACCGGAGATAGGCCAGAGCGTCCGCAAAGTCCAACCGCAAAGACAGCGCGGCGGGCCGCCGGGGCGGCATGCGGTGCAACGAAGGCTGCATCGTCAGGATATTGCGCATCCGACCGCCGACCCGGGCCGGGACATGCACCGTCCGGCACAGCTCTTCCAGGAATGCGGCACAGGTGATTTCCAGGGACTGCTGACGGGGCATGCCGTCACGCTGGTGTGCAAGGGCCTCCGTCTCCAGCACGGGACCGAAGAACGCCGCCAGGAACAGCAGCGGAGACGGCGGCTTTTCTTCCCGGTACGACTGATCCAGATAATCCAGATTTGCCGCCAGCATCATCCGGTGGTTCCCATCTTGAGCAAGCCACCGGAAAAGTCCCGGGAAAAGCGGAGCCAGGAGCCCGCTTTTTTCCAGCCGATCAAACACCGGCCGGGCGGCGCCCAAAAGGAACAATTTCAGCATTTCCTCGTAAAGGCGTGCCGGTGATGCCCGGCAGATGGTCGGCGCCAGTTCGCAGAGGATATCCCATGTTGCCGGTTCGATTTTCAGATCGTGGGAGGCGGCAAAACGAACGGCACGGATCATGCGCACCGGGTCTTCCGTAAACCGGACCAGGGGGTCGCCAATAGGGCGCAGAAGCCCTGCTTTCAGGTCGGTCAACCCGGTTGTATAATCGATGACCGTCGCATCAGCAATGTTGTAGGCCAGGGCGTTAATGGTGAAGTCGCGGCGCAGGGCGTCTTCCTCGGGCGTTCCGAAGACGTTGTCCCGCAGCACCATGCCGTCCTCATTTTTCAGATGACGAGGATGGCGGCGGTGAAGATCATTTTCAACCACTTCCTCTGCACCCGCTTCGGCGTTTTCCTCTTCCTCGTCCGGTGCGGCCGCCCGGAATGTCGACACTTCAAGAATCTCATCCTGAAAATGGAGATGGGCCAGACGAAAACGACGGCCGATCAGACGGCAGTTACGAAAGAGTCGCTTGATCTGGTTGGGCGCAGCGTCCGTGGCGATATCAAAATCCTTGGGGGTCCGTTCCAGCAGGAGGTCACGGACACACCCCCCGACCAGATAGGCGACGAATCCGTGGTCGCGGAGCCGGTAGAGCGTCCGCAGGGCATTGGGACTGATCTGCCGGCGGGAGATATTGTGTTCTTTTCGAGGAATGATGCGCGGCTGCATGTTTCCCCATATCACACCCGGGTGAAAAAAGGAATTCCCTCAGAGGGCAAGGAAATACGAAGCGCATCTGAAATGCAGAAATGGGTAGTGAACCCAACAACGCCCAGGCATGACCCTCTGCGGGCCATAACCAAAGACCCCTTTTTCCCACAATCATCCCATACAAACGCAAATCATGACTTTCATAAAATTAAAGTATCCGCGGGCAATACCGATAAGAAGGTAAAATGAGCAATTTGATCATTTCCCTGTTGCATGCAGGGAACATCCGGCAGGAGTTTCGGGAAGTGATGCGGTTATGAATGTCATATTTATCAACCCGTTTTTGGAAAGCGCAGTGAAGGTTTTGTCCACGATGGCATTCATTAATCCGGTCCCGGGGAAGCCTTTTCTGCACCAGGATAAGGCGGCCTGCGGCGATGTGTCCGGCATCATCGGTCTGACGGGTATGGCGCGGGGCTCCATGGCAATCAGCTTCAGCACCGGGAGTATTCTTAAGATTGTCAAGAACATGCTGGGCGAAGACCACGATGCGATCAATCGCGACATCTGCGATGCCGTCGGGGAACTGACCAACATGGTATCGGGTGATGCCCGGAAACGGCTGGAACAGGAGGGCCTGAACATCGCGGCCTCCATACCGACCGTCATTGCCGGCCGGGATCACGTGATCACCCATATTCTGCCCGGTCCCAGTATTATCATCCCTTTCAATACCGAGGACGGTCCGTTTTACGTGGATGTTTGCCTGACTGAATAAATATAAAATCGGTGCAGAACCACCAGAGGAAAAGCGGACGGGAAGAATAACCAGCAGGATTAAAAAATAGATCAGAAAAATCGGAGAGATATCATCCGGGCATCCAAACGGGAATAACGGTTTTTCTATTCTTCTAAGCCTTTTCGTCCCACCGGGCCCGCCGCTTCAACCGTTCCAGATCGCAGACGACAACCGAACGGCCCACCGTTTTGACAATGCCCTTTTCCCGCATGCTGCGCAGTTCCTTATTCACGCTTTCACGGGTTGCCCCCACCATGCTGGCCAGCTCGCTCTGAGTCATTTCAATCCGGATCTCCCCCTCTTCACCGGCCTTGATCTGACGCTCCGCAAATTCGGAAAGCCGCCGGGCCAGACGCGAGGAAACGTTGAGGAAACAAGTTTCTTCAACAAACTTGTCCGTTTTGCGCAGACGGGCACACAAGGTGGAAAACAGGGCTTTGATGGCGGTGGAACTCTTCATGAGGATGGCAATAAAATCATCCTGGTAAAGGACATATAACTGACTGTCTTCGACGGCGACGGCATCGGCGGATCGGGTCATGCCGTCGAGCAGGGCCATGTCCCCGAACAATTCGCCACTGGAAAGGATAGACAAAATGACCTCGTCGCCCAGACGGGAGGTAACGCTGATCTTGATTTTACCGGAAACGATGAGATAGAGAGCGGTTCCCTGCTCGCCCTTGCGGAACAGGGTATCTCCCTTCTTGAGCGATTGCATCTTGACGACATCGGAAATTTTCTGCAGATCATCCTGACGAAAAGCACGAAAGAGCGGAACCTGCTGTAAGAAGGTCATGATTTTGTTCATTTTTTACCTCCACCACGATACTTCAGTGAAATGAATCGTCCCTGTTCAGGGTTAGCGTTATCCCGGACAACGAGACTGTGTCGCAATGTCATCCTGAGGCGGTAGCCGAAGGATCTCTTTCTTTTAACAGGATGAAATAATTAGATTCTTCGCTTCGCTCAGAATGACCACAAGCGTAAATGAGGCATTATGACACAGTCTCAACAGCCGGGCATACCCCCTGCATGACTTACCCCTTGTGATTTTCCTGTAACACGCATATAAATCTCTTTCAAGCAACAAATTCATCCAAGTTTTCAACGGTTGGACAAAAAAGACGATCATGCATGCCAAGCATATCAAGGGGGATCATTCACATGGACCAGCCGTCCTGTACGACAGATAAGGGTTGCAGTTACGACGAGGTGCCCTACGAGAGTCAACCGTTTTCTCAGAGTCACCCGGACCGGATGGCAACCATCGCCCATCTCTTCGGCATGTCGTCTCCCGCCGTCGATCACTGCCGCGTGCTGGAGCTGGGGTGCGCCGGAGGCGGTAACCTCACGCCCATGGCCCTTCAATTGCCCCGGAGTGAATTTGTCGGCATCGATTACGCACAGCGCCATGTCCAAACGGCACAGGAAATCATCCGGGACCTTGATTTGAAAAACATCCGGGTGGAACACGCCAGCATCCTCGACGTAAACGCATCCTGGGGAAGTTTTGACTACATCATCTGCCACGGCGTTTATTCCTGGGTCACGGAAGACGTCCAGGATAAGATTTTTTCCATTTGCGCGGAAAATCTCAGCGCACAGGGCATCGCTTACGTCAGCTATAACACCTACCCAGGCTGGCACATGCGGGAAATGATCCGGCGGATGATGATCTACCACACCGGCCGCCTCACCGATCCCGCCATGAAGATCCAGCAGGCCCGGGCGCTGATCGATTTTCTGGCCCGGTCGGTTCCCACCCGGGACAACGCCTATGGCATGCTGCTGAAGAGCGAACTGGAAATCATCAAAAAGAGCCGCGATTATTATCTCTTTCACGATCATCTGGAAGAACACAACACACCCCTTTACTTCAGTCAGTTCGCGGACAGGATGGCCCGTTATCCGCTGCAATATCTGGGCGAGGCGGATTTTCACACCATGCTTTCGTCCGGTTTCTCCGAGGAAGTCCGGGAAACGCTGAAACGGATCGCACCGGACATTATCCGGGCGGAGCAATATATGGATTTCCTGCGTAACCGTTACTTTCGTCAAACCCTCATCTGCGGCAAAGACATTTCCCTGAAGCGCAACCTGACACCCGCCGCTCTCGACGGTTTGCTCGTTGCGGCCCATATCAAACCGGAACATGAGCCGGTCGATCTCTCTTCCGGGGTAAAAGTAACCTTCCAGAGTACGCGCAAATCGACCCTGCAAACGAGCCGCCCGCTGACCAAGGCCGCCATGGTCGTCATGAAAGAACAGTGGCCCCGGGCTCTCGGGCTGGAAGAGCTGTTCCGGAAAATCCGGAAAAAACTCTCCATACATCAGGTGGAGTCGGACATCAACACCGAAGAAAACAGGAAGCTGCTGAAAAAAGATCTGTTGCAGGCCTATACGATCAACATGGTGGAACTGCATACCTATCAACCTGCCTTTCAGCGGATCATACCCGGAAAGCCCAAATTATCGCCCCTGGCCGTCTATCAGATCGCCAGGAACCGACCCGTCACCAGCCAGCGCCATGAGTCGGTCCGGGTCGACCAACTCGCACAAAGACTGGCGCCCTATCTCGACGGGAGCAGAAACCGGTCGGAACTTTCCTGGATCATCAGGGAACTGATCGAACAGGGCCGATTGGTCGTTAAAAAGGATGCAACGCCCCTGACCGCCGCGGACTTGACGGAAGAAATCCTTGACGGAATGGTGGACCGCGTCTTACATAACCTGGCCGGATCGGCGCTCCTGGTGTGATCGATCTGCGGGACCGACTTCCAAAACCACGGAGGAACAAGAAAACTGAATTCCAAATGGATCAAAACCCTCGCCAGCGGCCTGGGTCTCGGATATTTACCGTGGGCGCCGGGAACAGCGGGAAGCCTCCTTGGCATTCCGTTGTTTTACGCCATCTCCTTTTTCCCCTGGCCGCTCTACCTGCTGACCGCGGCGGCTTTCACCTGCCTGGCCGTTTATGTCGCCCATGAAGCGGAAATCCTCTTCGCCAGAAAAGACGCCCCCTGTATCGTCATCGATGAGATCGCCGGCATGCTTTTCACCTGTTTCCTGGTAACGCCGACCGCCGTTCACATCGCTGCGGGATTTGTCCTGTTTCGTTTTTTCGATGTGGTGAAGATCTTTCCGGCGAACTGGTTTCAACGACACCTGCCCGGAGGATGGGGGATTGTCGCCGACGACCTGGCGGCAGGAATTTACGCCAACCTGATCCTGCTGGTCCTGATCTATCAATTTGGAATTTAGCCCAGGAGGTAACAGAGCATTGAATATCGGTATTCTTACCATTGGCGATGAATTGACCAGCGGCCGTGTTCAGGACGCCAACGCATCCTGGATCGCCGTCCGGCTAACCCGGGAGGGATGGAACGTGGTCTCCATGCTGTCCGTGGGGGGTGAAGCCTCCGCCATACACCGGGCCATCGATTATTTTCCAGGCCACTGCGACGCCGTTGTAATCACCGGCGGCCTGGGGCCGACTGCCGATGACATCACCGCGGAAG
>Ga0116141_10002885_pt1 | contig 14599 bp, 10 predicted proteins | sample AD_UKC097_MetaG_FD_89744 | JGI IMG/M metagenome (GOLD analysis project Ga0116141, IMG submission 89744) | Active sludge microbial communities of municipal wastewater-treating anaerobic digesters from USA - AD_UKC097_MetaG | ecosystem: Engineered > Bioreactor > Anaerobic > Digestate | place: USA...
CGACGGCCCGATTCTTCCATTTCGATGTGAAATCTCCAGCGGACATCCCCGATGTCCGAGAATCAGCACCTGCCCGATCAACTATATCTGGGACGATGTGCGACATTCCATCGAGGATGTCCTGGACCAGACAACATTTGAACGTATCCTCGCCGGTCGTCATTTCAACGAATGATCCCCCCTTTGCTCATCGAGGCCGGTGCCGGAGAGAGATTGCACGCCGGTATCGGGTCTGATAAATTGCCATCGTTGGAAAGAATAGAGTTATTGGAGCAGGGGAACCTTGAAGGTACATATTAAAATCCCTGCGCCGTTCGTGATGGTCGGGAAATTTCGAGGCGATGGAAGCTCTACGGGAGTCCTTCCTGGAAAGCGAATCTCAGGCCCCTCACGCAGGGGACGAGTATCCAGTTTTCCACAGGGCGCCCACTTGTTGAGATAGGGCTTTGAAATCCCCCTCCACACGGCGGGGCGGGGTATTTATTGTGGGCGGGACAATTCAAGAGACTAACGGAGATCCAATGGTGAAACGACACGCACTTCTCACGGAGTATTTGAGCAGATTTCTACGACCCACCGGCCTGGTTCTTGTGGCGATTACGATCTGGCTTGCCCCTCCGGCATTCGGGCAGGATCTGGATGTTCAGGCCACGCTGAAAGAGCTTCTTCAGACCATGAAAGCCCAGCAGACCCAGATCGACGATCTGCGGGCGGCCATTCAGAAACAATCCGAGACCATTCAGCAGCAGCAACAGATCATCGAACAACAGAGGCAGGACCTTTCCGCCCAGCGCAGCAAACTGGATGAGACGGCGGCAGGCGGCGGCCTGGATGCCGTAGTGCAATACAAAGTCGCCATGGAATTGCAGCACGTTGCGATTTTCGACACCCGTCGCAAGGATCAGCCGGCCTATTTCGAGCGGGTGATCGGGGAATTTCGCAAGATCATCGAGGAATGGCCCGCCTCCCAGTACGCTCCCGAAGCGCAGTATCGGATCGGGAAGATTTACCACCGGTATCTTAAGGACAATGCCAGCGCGATTCGGGAATACAAGGCTGTTTTAACGAATTATCCGGACAGCGATAGTGCCGTGGATGCACGTGAGGCGCTGCAGGACCTTGGGGGGGAGTAGGATTCCCTCACCCCCGGGGTCGCCCTCGAAGTCCTCACCCCCCGGCCCTCTCTCCAAGTATGGAGAGGGGGAGATGCAAGAACAGCCCTGGTGGGGTAGCCCGCAGACGGGCTTGACCCCACCCTACGTCAGACATTACCGGACCCTCACCCCAACCCTCTCCCGGAGGGAGAGGGGGAAAATCAGGTCTCCGATAGGCAGCAGGAGAGAAAATTATTTTCCGGGGTGAGAGGGAGAATCCTGATAGAATGAGACAAGAATGGATCCGGCGGTTGTCCGGTCCCTGGCCGGTTCTGTTGCTGGTGTTTCTGGCAGCGTGTCTCTGTTCGCCGATTCGTCGGGGAGACTTGGTATTTCTGGACCCATCCAACCTGACGGAAATCGTGCGGATGGTTTCTGTGAAGGGGATCCTGGCAGTCGGCATGACGCTGGTGATCATCACGGGGGGCATTGACCTGTCGGTCGGTGCAATACTGGCGTTTGCCTCCACACAGGCTGCGGTTCTTCTCATGCAGCCGCAGATTTCCGCAATCCCCACGATTTTCCTGACGCTTCTGCCTGGAATCCTGATCGGAGTTCTGGCAGGGCTTCTGATTACCAGGGGAACGATCCAGCCATTTGTGGCGACGCTGGCGCTGATGATCGCCGTGCGTGGTGCGGCACGGCTGATCACGGGCGGTCCAAGCCAGCCTATCGGATACGGACCGGACGGTGCAGATCCGGCATTCGCCTGGATCTCATACCGATTTGATTTTTGGCTCATTCCGATCCCCGCGCAGGCGATTCTATTCCTCGTGGTCGTGGCGATATTCCATATTGTCTTAAGCAAAACCAGCTACGGGCGGAACCTGTATGCGATCGGCGGCAACCAGGAAGCCGCGCGGCTGGCGGGGATCAACGTGGGATTCACCATTATTGTGACGTACGCCCTGTCGGGACTGCTTTCGGCGCTGGGCGGGATCATCCAGTGTGCCCAGCTGGTGCAGGGAAATCCGGCCAGCGACGGGCTGGCCTACGAGTTGGACGCGATTGCGGCGGCAGTGATCGGGGGAACCAGCCTCGCAGGGGGAGTGGGGCGAGTGATCGACACCCTGGCAGGTGCGCTGATTATCGGGATTATTATCAATGTGCTCAACCTTCAGAATGTGGACTCGAATGTCCAGTATGTTCTGAAAGGCGCTATCATTGTTGCGGCGGTGTTCCTGCAACGATGGCGTCACTGAAAGGAGATCGAGTTCCTTGTCCATGTACAAAGGGTTGATTCTGGCGAGCGTGTCCCCGCGCCGGTCCGAGTTGATGCGGAAGATGGGGCTGGACTTTCACATTGTCGCAAGCGACCTGGCGGAGCTGCCGATACTCGATGAGCTGCCGAACAGCTATGTGGCTCGCATTGCATTGGAGAAAGCGTTGCGGGTGGCCTCCTCCTACTCGGACCACCTGGTAATCGGCGCGGATACGGTGGTATCGGTGGATGACCGAATCCTGGGGAAACCGCGTTCGGCACGGGATGCCGAAGCGATGCTTACCGGGCTGTCGGGACGGTGGCATGAAGTATGGACAGGGCTGGCGGTGGTCTGCCTGGATCGAACCGTGGAGCAAGTGCGTGTGGTCCGGTCGGAGGTTTGTTTCCGGGCGCTGTCAACCGATGAGATCGCGGAGTATGTCTCCGGAGGGGAACCGATGGACAAGGCGGGAGCCTACGCCATACAGGGAGAGGCGAGACGGTTTGTGACCGAAGTGAAAGGTTCGTATCATAATATTATCGGGCTTCCTACCATGGAGCTCAGCCGAATGCTCGATGCGGCGGGCTATCCACTCGCCGATGATGACTTGATTTCCATCCGTTGACCGGACATCCGATTGACAACACGAGGTAATTTCTTCATGGTCGAACCATCCCGCGAACAGCGACGTATGATCCGTGAGGGTCTCGCCGAGCAACATATTCAGACCGCGCGTGAGCTCGTAGCGCAATGCCGCGAGAGCGAGGAAGAAATCCGGTCACTTCATCTGCACTATGGGATGACCGGCCTGGGAAGGCTGGAGAGACTGAAGGGGATTCTGGAGAGCCTGGAGCCGTGCATCGAGACCGCTCGTCAAGAGCATCTGCCCATCCGGCAGCAACTGACCGAGACAGCTCACCTGGTTCGCGAGGAAATCCTGTTCTGGTCCGAGGAAATCCGGAAGGCGTTTGAGGAGGCGTGAGGGGAGAACACGGACAAGCGCGGACAGACACGGACCAACACAGACATAAGAATCAAGAACCCTTCAGGTCTTCCGTTCCTTCTTCTTCGCCGCCGGGAACAGGATGTTGTTCAGGATCAGGCGATAACCCGGTGAATTGGGATATTGAGCGAGATCGGTGGCGTGTTCGCCCACCAGGTGTTCGCGATCTTCGGGATCATGGCCCGCCAGAAATGTGAACGTTCCCTGCCCATACACTCCATGGATGTATTTCGCCACATCTTGTCCGGGGAACTCTCCCAGGATGATGATGCTGGGTTTGATTTTCTCCTTTCGGAAGGCGCTGGTCTGGCCGAGGAAATCATGCACCTGTGCGACATGATCCTGGGTCAGCATGGTCGGGACAGGATCGAATTTCGCCGAGAACTCAAACAGGGCGAACTGCTCGGCGGCATATCGCGATCCGGGGGTGGCGGGGGCATTGCCGGTGTCGATATCGGAGAATTCGTAGATGTTGGGGTCGGTGAGCAGCTGGAAGTTTTCAAAAGCGAGCGTTTTTGTGAAATCCAATTTGTCCTGAAATCCGGGTGAGAGGCCGTCCCCGTCGATTTCCGGCGCAACGATGTCGAGGCCCGTGGCGGCACGGGCAATGTCCAACGTATCGACAGCGGCGCACATGGCGAACAGAAATCCGCCCTGGGCCACGTATTCCACCACGCGCGCAGCGACGGCGGCCTTGTGTTCCTGGACAGACTGGAATCCGGCGGCGCGAGCGGTCGCCTCGAACGTTTTGACCTGCTCCAAATACCATGGGGCATTCCGATAGGTGCGATAGAATTTCCCATACTGCCCAGTAAAATCCTCATGGTGCAGGTGCAGCCAATCGTAATTCGGCAGCCGCCCTAACAGAACCTCCTCGTCCCAGAGGGTTTCGTAGGGGATTTCCGCATAAGTCAGCGCCAGGGTTACGGCATCATCCCACGGTTCGGCGGTGGGAGGTGTATACACCGCGATTTTGGGGGCCTTTTCGAGAAGGATGCGGTCCATGTTCTCCTGCTCGATGGTCCTGTAAATCTCGGCGATTTCGCTGGGACCCACCGGCTGGCATGAAACCCCCATCAGCGCAGCCCTTTCGGCGGACTGGTCCACCTCATGGATCAGAAACGAGCCGCCGCGATAGTTCAGCAGCCAGTCCGCCTTGAATCGACGCGGCTCCTGCAAGGCCCAGTAAGTCAGCCCGTAAGCCTTCAGATGGTTTTTCTGGGACGAATCCATCGGGATCAGGAGGGACTGCGCCCCCGCCGAAAGGGATATGCCGACCAGGATGATTGCGCAAAGAACTGCGGATAAAGCGATCTTCATGAACAGACTCCCGAAGAAGCTGGGGCGGAGCCGCCACTTGGCGGATTCGCCCGGTTCCGTCAAGATAATCAACGGGCGAAGTGTATCATCGTCTCGCAGATGACCGGCAGGGACCAGGCGAATCGTGCCATGAATGAAGATCCATCCCAAGGCGCTCTGTTTGAGCATGAACCCGAAACGGCGGAGCCAACCCCCGTGCCTGTGCCGAAAGAGCGGATTCCGCTCGCCGAACGGGCGCGACCCGTCACGCTGGATGAGATCGTCGGACAGGACGAACTCCTTGGGCCGGGGAAACCGCTGCGGCAGGCGGTAGAGATTGACCGTATTCCCTCGATGATTCTCTGGGGACCGCCCGGCAGCGGGAAGACGACACTGGCGCGGGTCATCGCCGGGGTCACCCGCGCGGAATTCCTTCAACTCTCCGCGACCGAGTCCGGGGTTAAGGATCTTCGCACCATTGTCGAGAAGGCCAGGCAGAACCGGGCGCACGGCAACCGGACCGTGCTGTTCATCGACGAGATTCACCGCTGGAACAAGTCCCAGCAGGACGCGCTGCTTCCGCATGTGGAATGCGGGCTGGTCGACCTGATCGGCGCAACAACGGAGAATCCGTCATTTGAGGTGGTCGGACCCCTTCTGTCTCGCGTTACGGTTTTCAAGCTGGATGGCCTCGGCGAGCGAGATCTGGTGACGATCCTGGAACGCGGCCTCGGCATCCTTCAATCGGATGGCGCAATTCACTCCGCCGATGCGGAATCCCTGGAGATTATCGCCCGTGCCTCCCATGGCGACGCGCGGACCGCGCTGAATTATCTGCAGCAGACCGCCGTATTCCTCCGCCGTCGCCCCCCGGAAGAGCGGATCATCAACCGGAAAGTCTGCGGCGAAGCCTTGCAGGCTAAACGGATTCTCTACGACAAGTCCGGCGAGGAACACTACAATTTGATCTCGGCGCTCCATAAGAGTATGCGGGACAGCGATCCGCAGGCCGCGCTTTACTGGCTGGCACGCATGCTGGAAGGCGGCGAAGATCCGCTTTACCTGGCACGGCGCATTGTGCGTTTTGCATCCGAGGATGTCGGATTAGCCGATCCGATGGCGCTGCTCGTCACGCTGGCTGCCAAGGACTCGTATCATTTCCTGGGAACTCCCGAAGGAGAGCTGGCATTAGCCGAGGCCGTTGTTTATGTGTCCTGTGCGCCGAAGAGCAACCGCGTTTACCGCGCATTCGGAGAGGCCATGGATGCGGTAAAGAAACACGGCTATCTTCCCGTTCCGATGCACATACGCAATGCCCCCACACGCCTGATGAAGGATTTCGGTTACGGTAAAGGCTACCAGTACGCCCATGACGATGACGAGGCGATTGTGTTTCAGGAAGATCTTCCAGATTTGCTCAAGGGAAAGGTTTTCTACGAGCCGACGGATCGCGGGCATGAGGCAAAGATCAAGAAACGCCTTGAGGATTGGGCGGAACTGCGCAAGCGAAAGAAAGAATCGAACGATTGACATTCCCCGACGAACATACAACTCAACGTAACATTCGACTCGATCTTCGCTACGACGGGACAGATTTCTGTGGGTGGCAGATGCAGCATAACCAGCGATCCGTTGAGGGAGTGCTACTTAAAGCCATTCATAATATCCTCCCGGATCTGCCGTGCCTTCACGCCGCCGGACGGACCGATGCCGGAGTTCATGCGGAACACCAGGTCGCGCAGTTTTTCTCCGATACCCAACTGACTACGGACGCGCTGCATCGGGCAGTCAATTATTACCTTCCCCCCGATGTCGCGGTAACCTCGTTCTCAGACGTTCCGCCTAACTGGGATGCGAGACGACACGCGCGCAGGCGAACCTACCGTTACAGTATTCTCAATTCACGCCAGCGGGACCCGCTCATCAGGCGGACAACCGTTAGTATCTACAGACCGCTGAATATATCCGCGATGCAGGAAGCCGCACAAATATTTGTCGGCCTTCATGATTTCAGCGCATTTCGCAGTACCCACTGCGAGGCCCGGAATCCCGTCCGACGGATCACCGGAGCCGTGCTTCTTCAAGAGACCGATTGCCTTCATTTCTGGATTGAGGGCCATGCTTTTCTGCGCCATATGGTCCGGACTATTGTCGGCACGTTAATTGAGGTTGGACTCGGCAGGCTTTCTCCCCAGGACGTTCAAGGCATCCTTGAAAGTCGTGACCGATCCCGTGCAGGGAAGACCGCACCCGCGCATGGACTTACACTTGTTCGGATTACCTATCCGGGCGAAATTCCGCCCTTGGAGCGGATGGGATACGCAGAGGCTGACTAACGAATGTAGCCGAGTTGGCGGAGGTTTTCCCATTCCTTATCGGAATGAGTTACCGGATCGCGGGCCAGCGCTTCCGAGCGCCCCATTCCCTCCGCAATCCTGTCCGATTCGTCAGAGAATTCCCGGACTGTCGCCTTCAAATGCGCAGCCTCAGGATGATCCTCAGAATAGATATTCCGCAGTTCATCCGAATCGTCGTTAAGATTGTATAGTTCGTATATGTCTCCATGCGACGGAACAATCAACTTCCATCCGTCCCACACCACCGCATCGCGGATGGATATCAAAGGATTCGAGTCTTCGCCGCCGTAGGATTGGGCAAATATGGCTCGGTCTTGCGCCGCAATTCCCTTCCCTGCAATCACTTTGGACAGATCGACGCCCTGGACTGCCTCCGGTGTCTGTGCATCCATGAAAGAACACAATGTCGGCAGAACATCGACGTGACTTGCAGCACAATCGCAATAGGAATCTAACGGAACAATCGACGGATGAACGAGGATCGACAGTGTGCGGATGCTTTCCTCATAAAGGGTATTACCGTGATATCTACCACCGTGCTCACCGAATTCCTCACCGTGGTCCGACAGGAACCAGAATAGGGTATTATTAAAATGTCCCCATTCAATCATTTTCAGAAGGAATTCGCCGATGGATTGATCGACTAATGTAATCTCGGAACAGTATTGGTCGTGTTCGGGATCGCCGGTCATGCCCTTATAGAGATGATCGAAATGCTCTGTCGGCTGGTAAGGAGCATGAAGACGGATCAGGTGAATATACAGAAAGAACGGCGAAGTTGTGGATGACAGCCAACGGCTCGATTCTTTCATGACATCGGGGTCCCACACGGGACCCCTGTAAATATCAAAGCCACGGTCAAAACCGAATTGAGCGGATATCTGGGCGTTGGAATGGAAGGCGGCTGTCCGGTAGCCTTGCTTGCGAAAGCACTGCGCAACCGTTTTCACGCCAGGGAACAACGACGCGGCAGCGGTTGTGTGGCGGATTGCGCCATGTGCGCGCGGGTAAAGGCCGCTGAATATGGAGCCAATGGAAGGTCGTGATGAGGAAGACGTTGAATGCCAGTTCGTAAATTCCGTCCCCAACAGGCGCATATTCTCCAGGTGCGGCGCGATGATATCCGGGTATTTACCGCCGGGCAGATGATCCGGGCGCATGGCATCGACAAGAACAATCGCCACGTTTGGCTTTCGCGGCGACGATTGTACACCCTCTTTTCTGACTGCGAGGAATCGCGGGCGGCAATTCTCCAGATCCGCATCCGACAAAGGAAAGAATCTTGTATAGAACAAATGAGCCACGAGAACATCGCCATTACCGCAGGAAATCGCTTCAGAGGAATTCAGGGGAGTGCTGTTCCCGAAAGACTCCAGGAACCAGCTGCATTTCCAGTGGTGGAATTGCAGGGTATTAATCATTACAGTGACGGATTTGCCACCTTGGGTCTCGATGGGATGGGAGCGGTAGACAAAGGCTAATTTGCCCTGGTCGTCATGGACGGTCTCGCCACGGTACAGCAGGGGAATAATGCAAGAGGAGGAGTTCTTCCCCTCGGATTGAGAGAGGCAGCCTGTCAGGGGAAGGCAGAATAGGGGAAGCAGGAGCAACAGGCGGTTCACGAGTGTCCTGGAATCAAATTGGTCTGACATGCTGTTGTCCTGGAGGTGCCCCAAGATTCCCTCCCCCCGCCCTCTCCCGGAGGGAGAGGGGGAAGAGACGGACTCCTGGTGCAGTTTTGTCTGACATTCTGTTGTCCTGGAAGTGCCCCTCGACTCCCTCACCCCAACCCTCTCCCGGAGGGAGAGGGAGAAGACGCGGGATTTATTTCTTTCGTTCGGGCCAGAGGATGTTCATCATGGTCTCCATGCGATTCTTCGCAAGGTGATGTGCTAACACCCTTTTCTGGCCGCGACGGGCGATCTCTTCCCGCTCATCGGGATGTTCGCGGTAATAGGCAACCAGTTCGGCCAATTCCTCTTTTGTCCTGAACCAGCGGAGTTCAACGCCATCCTGAAAGTATTCTTCCAGGGAAGGACGGTACTCGGAAATCAGGAAACCGCCGCAGGCCAGAACATCGAAGACGCGCGGATTGGGCGAGTCAATACACTGAACGTGAAAAATGTTGATGTTCATTTTTGTGTCATAGTACAATTGCGGCAAATCGCGGTGGTAGTCGGGAGCCTTCCCGGCGTAGCAGGGCACGAGATCCTTTGCGTATTCCGGTGAGGCCCATTCGGGTGCCCCGTAGGTTTTCAGTTCCATATCCTTGATGGCTTGCAGAAAACGGAGTCGGCGCAAATAGGTGGCGCGTTCCTCCAGGTAGAGAACCGGGAAGCCGGAGTAGGGTAGTCGTTCAATCGCAGCCGAGTTCTTGTACCGATACGCAAGCGTCTTGGAAGGATCGGCGAGATAGTCATCCACAATACCGTCGAGAATTGTCACGTACTCGGAATCGCGTTCCAGCCAGAAACGGCGGACCGGTATGAAGCGGTTCGCGGCAAGCGCGCCGACAAAACCCGCCTCCGGTCCGTTACGTGGCAGGGGATTCTCATCAAGGCGCACTGCGGGGAGCAACCCGGCGGCATTGTGCAGGGTATGAACGGATTCCGATCCCATTTCACGAAGAAGCGGCAGATAGCTGTGATCGAAGCTGAACACCATATCGGTGGCCTCCAGTTCTTCGATCGAGACCTTCACGCGTTCGGGATTATCCAGGTACCAGATGGCTTTCGTAACGGGGAGATCGTCAAGGAAGCGTTTTCCAATCGGGGAAAGGGAGTTACGATTCATCCACAAGAGAATGTCCGGGTGATGTTCGGCGGTATAGACCAGCCAGAGCCAGGTATTGACAAAATGGAGCATCCGCATATTGCCCGTGTACATATCGGACCGGAAGCCCATTTCCCGAAGACTTTCAATCATGTTTTTGGCGAGATACTCATGTTCCGGTTCGACAAAGAGAATTTTCGCGGGCGGTTCCGGTGTTTCGCTTTGGATGCTCGCTCTGCGTGTTGCGTAATGCCCTTTCAGTTCGTGAAGAAAACCCTCGGTCTGGACTCGGATTTCCTTCCCGAGTTGTCCCATGCGTTCCTGCAAAGCGGCAAAGACTTTCCGGTCGGTCTCACTCATGTTGCATCCCGGCATGAGGGTCAGAACGGGGAGCATCCCAATCGGATTGGTCACGAAGAACTGCATAATGGACTGCGCGGATTCCTCGCTGTGAAGAAAAATCACACGATCGGAGCGAAGAATATCCGTCCAATCGAGCAGCCAGAAGGACGATGCAAGAACCTCCCAGCGATCCTCGGTAATCAATAGCCGTTGAGCATGTCTACCGGAGCGCATCTGAGGATAAATCAATTGCGGCATATATCCCAGGCCGCAGCGGTAGATAAGAATGAGTTCCGGCTCGATCAGGTCGATATTGAGAAGGTAGTTTTCGACCTGTGCCCAGGGGTCCTGGGGACCGTGGATGGCATGTTCGGGATTCTCTTCACGGTCGATACAGGTCCAGCCCCGGTCCGGGTGTGGCGTAATTGCAAACCGTTTGGAGGCTCCGTACTCGAATGTCTCCAGTTTCTTAGCCAAGTCGGGGTAGACCTGGTGAAGAATGTTGAGATTGGCGCGAAACAGTTGATGGTCCAATAGACTCTCCCTGTGCGGCTTTTACGACATGGTACAGAAATTACTTTCTGAGCGCGGCAACGACTTTCCGGGCGGCTTCGGCTAATTCATCGGCGACCAGGAACGGAAAATCGGCCGCCTGGAGGACCTGTCGGGCTTCCCCGGCATTGGTTCCCTGAAGACGAACGACGACCGGGACATTAACCCGGACGGTTTTCATGGCCTCAATGATCCCGTTGGCGACACGGTCGCAGCGGACAATCCCGCCGAATATGTTGACCAGGACAGCGCGGACATGGCTATCCGACATGAGAATCCGAAAGGCGGCGGCGACACGCTCCACGTCGGCCGTTCCGCCGACATCGAGAAAATTGGCGGGCATCGATCCGGCGAGTTTGACGAGATCCATGGTCGCCATGGCAAGACCCGCACCGTTCACCATGCAGCCGATTTCGCCGTCCAGCTTGATGTAGCTCAGATCGTGTTTGGCGGCCTGGGTTTCGAGCGGGTCCTCTTCGTTCAGGTCTCTCAGGTCGGCATAGTCCGGGTGGCGAAAAAGGGCGTTGTCGTCGAAGTTGATTTTTGCATCGAGTGCAAGGACCTCAGCGTTCTTCGTGACAACAAGCGGGTTGATCTCGGCCAGCGAGGCATCGCAGGCAACAAAGGCGGCATACAGGTTGCGGACGAATTTCGCGCAGGATTTCACCGCCGGTCCGTCCAGGTCCAGGCCAAACGCGATCTGATTGGCCTGGAACGGCATCAAGCCGACGGCGGGATCGACGTGGACTTTCATGATCGCATCCGGGTCCCGCACGGCGACTTCCTCGATTTCCATTCCGCCCTGCGCAGAGGCCATCACAACCACCCGTCCCACAGCACGGTCGATGACCATGCCCAGATAGAGTTCTCGTTCGATCTCAAGCCCCTCCTCAACGAGAACCTGGAGGACTTTTTTGCCTTCGGGGCCGGTCTGGTGGGTTACGAGAGTCATGCCGAGCATCTGTTCGGCGATCTGTCGCGCTTCGGCTGGACTTGTAGCCAGTTTAACACCGCCGCCTTTCCCACGGCCTCCGGCATGAATCTGGGCTTTAATTACCGTAACGTTTGTGCCCAGTTCCCGCGCGATCTGTTCAGCCTCGTCGGGGGTTTTTACGACCTGCCCACGGGGAACCGGCACCCCATAGGTTTTCAGGACTTCTTTGCCCTGATATTCATGGATTTTCATGCAAACCTGATGTCCTTCCCCATTGAGATACGGTTAGGATAGACTCGACCGCGCGCAAAGTGAACCCTTGGCGCTTGACAAGATCCTCTTGCATGATACGGTCCAAAAATTGGGGTGGATATTGTGGACCAGATGGACAGGGTGGGCAGAAAGAATGTATGGAAGGAAATTTCCGTTGCGGGATATCAGGATGATACCGAGTACAATTCAAGCGGTTTTGACGAGCGCGCTTTTTCTTCTGTTCTTAGAGGCACCGAGAGCCGATTCTCCGCACGCCCTTCTTTCGGAGAACATCCGAATTGCGGAAGCGACGGCGGAAGGAATGGTCCTGTCCTGGGAATTTCCGCCGAGTTCAGTCGAACAATCGGAGCAGGTTTTGATTTCGGTGCCACACGGGACTGTGGGGCAACCGGAAGTTGCAGATTACGGTGTGGAACCGACAACGGACGCCGCTGAAGCGCCGAAAGTCTCAATCCGAACGGTCGGATTGATGGGGGATTGTCGGGTAGCCTCGGTGAATGTTCCGGTCTATGGATACGTCCCGAAGGCCCAGGAGAGAATTCGATATGTAACCGGCACGGTGCGAATCCCCTGGGGTTCCAGTGAGGCGATCTCTCCGAAACAGGAAGGGCCGGTTGAGCAGATCCTGCAAACCTACCTGCTGAATCCCGCCACGCGATTCGCACTGCCGGAAAAAGACGAAAGCCGGATGCCCATGCCCGACTACCGGCGTGTGCCCTCGATGCGCCTGAGTTTTACGGAAGAGGGACCTGTTCGCGTGGGGAGCGATCTCTGGACCCGGATTCTGCCTCCCGGCGCGAAGACAACGCAAATCGCTCTGTTCAGCGAAGGGCGGATAGTTCCGTACACGATATGGAGCAAGGCGGGAGAACCGAAGAATGAGGGGCCTCCGGAACAAGGTGACGAGATTCTGTTCTGGGCCAGGAAGTCCATATCGCCTTATTCCCCCAAGTCGGTCTACTGGCTGTGCGGATTGCCGGGCAGGACGATTCCGGCGGAGCCGGACGTGCGCTCCGGCTCTGCACCGCTGGACAGCATCCGAGCGGTGTGCCGTTTGGAGGAGGACCTGGACCATTTCCCCGAAGGCAAACAGAACGAAAGCCAGGCGGATTACTGGGTCTGGAAGAAACTGCCGGATGAGTCGGGGGGAACGGTCTGCCCCGATTTTGCGGGACTGGTTTCGGATGCAACGGTCTCCGCGCGATTGCTTCAGAAGCGCCATTTCTACAAGAATTCCAACGAAGGATTCTCGTTCCTGGTGAACGGGGCTTCGCTGGAGACGACTATCGAGCCGGGTACGGCGCCGTTTTTTACGGCGGCAGCGCGGATTGCATCGGCCTCTCTTTTGGCGGGCACAAATCTGCTCGAAATCCGGACTGCACCGCCTGATGAGAAGGAGTATGCCATCTTCCTGGATCGAATTGAATTTGAATTCGACCGTTACGCACTTTACAGCGGAGACCCGATCCGTTTTCAGCCGAAACAGGACCGATACCGAATCCAGTCCAAGGCATTATCGGGCGCGGTGTTGTGGCACATACTGGAAAACGGGACCGTGCAGAGCAGCCGATTCCTGAAACCCGGTGTCGCCATTGTCACAGACGCTTCGGCGAATGAGGAACTGGTCATCCTCGATCCGAGGAGCGTGTCTTACGCGAAGACCTATGATTTCATGCCCGCCGTATCGCCGGAGAACCATCCGCTGGTTCCGAAAGGACCTGTGGACATTATCATCGTGACGCCCCGACAGTTTGCTCGGAAACTGCTCACCCTTTGCGCAGATTATCGGACGAGAGGATTCGAACCACACCTGGCAACTCTTGAGGAGATCGACGCCATTTTCGGCGACGGGCGCATGTCGCCGCATAATATCAAGAATTACCTGACGTGGGTCTACCGACGGACTCCCGACCATCGGCCCAGCTATGTTCTCCTGGTGGGGGATGCGACCTGGGACCACTGGGGACGATACAAGAACGGGATTGCGAATTTCCTGCCCGCCTATCGCGGAGAAGACGATTACCCCGACGAGAACTGGTTCGGTTGCCTGACACCGGGCGACACGCTGCCGGAAATGCTGGTGGCGCGGTATCCGATCCGCTCGGCGACGGACCTGGACGTGATGATCGACCGGAATATCCACTATCCAAAGACCGCCTCTCAGGAATGGATGAACCGTGTGCTGCTGCTGACCGACAATGAATTTGAAGATCGAATGGATGAGGTCTCGTTGACCTGGCTGCCGCTTGGGTACGAGGTGACGGAAATCCGCGTGGCGGACTATTCATTCCGGGACAATTACTACCTGCCGGAGGATGTGCGCAAAGAGTTGAAATCGAAGACCAGCCCCGAAGCGACGGACGCGGTAATTGCCGGTCTGAACCGGGGGGCGGTTCTGTGGGAGTTTTTCGGGCATGGCGCGCCGAATGTCATGACGCACGAGCGGGTGTTCTTTGCGGGGGGGTCGAAGTTCAGCGAAGCAAAGCGGCTGACGAACAAAGAGATGCTCACGGTGTTTTGGGGATTTACGTGCCAGACCGGGACATTCGACTATGCGCAGGAGAAATGGAATATCTCCATCGCGGAAGATCTGTTGACTCGCCCAACCGGCGGCGCCATCAGTGTTCTGGCGGCAACAGGCAGAGGATACCCGGTGGACCATTCGACCCTGGCGCGCGGGATGCACGATGCGGTGTTTCGCCACGGAATGC
>Ga0116141_10002892_pt1 | contig 14586 bp, 11 predicted proteins | sample AD_UKC097_MetaG_FD_89744 | JGI IMG/M metagenome (GOLD analysis project Ga0116141, IMG submission 89744) | Active sludge microbial communities of municipal wastewater-treating anaerobic digesters from USA - AD_UKC097_MetaG | ecosystem: Engineered > Bioreactor > Anaerobic > Digestate | place: USA...
CGGACCGACAACGGGCCAGACGGCATCTTCTCACCGGACAGAGACTTGGCCCCGAAATTGACCCGATCGACGGCGGACCTTATCCTCTGCCGTTCGAGATTGAGAAGAGAAGGATAGAGAACCGTGGCCCAGACCATCACTCCCAAGACGGAAACGATCAAGGCCTTCGAGAGGCACGAGGGCGACACCGGCTCCCCCGAGGTCCAGGTGGCGCTCCTCTCGCAGCGGATCACGGCCCTGACCGAGCACTTCAAGACGCACGCGAAGGACCACCACTCCCGCCGCGGACTGCTCCAGATGGTCGGCCAGCGGCGCCGCCTGCTCGATTACCTCAAGAAGCGCGACGTGACGCGCTACAGGGCCCTGATCGAGCGCCTCGGGCTCCGCAAGTAGGAGCCGTGCCGGCGCGGGGCCGCGCCGCGGCCTCTCCGGCCGAAAGAAGGAAACGATGAAGGAATCCGTCACCGCCCTGGTGGGAGGCCGTGCCCTCACGATCGAGAACGGAAAGGTGGCCAAGCAGGCCGACGGCGCCGCCGTCGTCCGGCTCGGCGACACCATGGTCCTCGTCACCGCCTGCTACGCCCGCGACCCGAAAGACGTCGACTTCGTCCCGCTCACGGTCGAGTACAAGGAGTACCAGTACGCCGCCGGGCGCATCCCCGGAGGATTCTTCAAGCGCGAGGGGCGCCCTACCGAGAAGGAGATCCTGACCTGCCGGATGATCGACCGGCCGATCCGGCCGCTCTTCCCGGCCGGGTACGCCTTCGAGACGCAGGTCGTCGCCCTCGTCCTCTCGGCCGACGGCGAGAACGACCCCGACGTCCTCGCGATCAACGGCACGGCCGCCGCCCTCGCCGTGAACCCGATCCCGTTTACGGAAGTCCTCGGCGCCGTCCGCGTCGGCCGCATCGGCGACCGCTTCGTCTTCAACCCGACGAAGAAGGAGCGCGAGGAGTCCGTGATGGACCTCGTCGTCGTCGGCACCCGCCAGGCCGTCTCGATGGTCGAGGCGGGCGCGAAGGAGTGCTCCGAGGAGCTGATGCTCGAGGCGATCCTCGAGGGGCACCGCGAGCTCCAGAAGGTCATCGACGCGATCGAGGAGCTCCAGCGCCGCCAGGGAGTCGTCAAGCAGGCCTTCACGCCTCCCGCGCCGGTCCCCGCCGAGGTGATGGCCGAGGTCCGCCGCAACTGGGACGGGCCGATGATGGAGGCCCTCACCTGGAAGGGGAAGATCGAGTCGTACGCGAAGATCAAGGAGGTCAAGAAGGCCGCCGTCTCGGTCGTCCCCGAGGACCAGCCGGAGAAGAGGGCCCAGGTCAAGCGGGCGATCTCCGAGCTCGTCGAGGTGATGACGCGCGAGACGATCCTCCGCGACCGCAAGCGGCTCGACGGCCGCGCGTTCGACGAGGTCCGCCCCATCGAGGTCGAGATCGGCGTCCTCCCGCGCACGCACGGCTCCGCGCTCTTCACGCGCGGCGAGACGCAGGCGCTCGTCACCGTCACGCTCGGGACCTCGGACGACACCCAGCTCATCGAGGACCTCGAGGGCGAGTTCGAGAAGAAGTTCCTCCTCCACTACAACTTCCCGCCGTTCTCCGTCGGAGAGGTGAAGCGCTTCGGCTCCCCGGGCCGGCGCGAGATCGGCCACGGCCGGCTCGCCTGGCGCTCCATCGACGCCGTCCTGCCGAAGGAGTTCCCCTACACGATCCGCGTCGTCTCCGACATCCTCGAGTCGAACGGCTCCTCCTCGATGGCCACGATCTGCGGCGGTTCGCTCGCCCTCATGGACGCCGGCGTCCCGATGGACGCCGCCGTCGCGGGCGTCGCGATGGGACTCGTCGCGGAGGGCGACCAGTGGGCCGTCCTGACCGACATCGCCGGCCAGGAGGACCACTACGGCGACATGGACTTCAAGGTCGCCGGAACGCGCAAGGGCGTCACCGCCCTCCAGATGGACATCAAGGTCTCCGGCATCAGCCGCGAGGTCTTCGAGAAGGCGCTCGCGCAGGCGAAGGCCGGCCGGATGCACATCCTCGACATCATGGAGAAGGCGATCCCGACGGCGCGCCCCGAGATCTCGGCCTACGCGCCCCGCCTCCTGACGATCCAGGTCCCCGAGGAGAAGATCCGCGACGTCATCGGCTCCGGCGGCAAGACGATCCGGGCGCTCCAGAAGGAGTACTCGGTCAAGATCGACGTCCAGGACGACGGCTCCGTCACCGTGGCGTCCGTCGACATGGCCTCGGCCGAGAAGTGCATCGAGGCGATCCGAGCCCTCACGACCGTCCCCGAGATCGGCACCGAGTACGAAGGGACCGTCAAGCGCGTCGAGCCCTACGGCGCGTTCGTCGAGATCCTCCCCGGCCTCGACGGCCTCGTCCACATCTCCGAGCTCGCCCCCGGGCGCGTCCGCGAGACGACGGACGTCGTGAAGCTCGGCGACAAGGCCAAGGTCAAGATCATCGCGATCGACCCGGTCAACGGGAAGATCAAGCTCTCCCGCCGCCAGGCGCTCACCCCCGAGGAGGCGGCCGCCGAGGTCGAGCGCCTCGGGCTGAACGCCACCCCGCCCGAGGGCGAAGGGGGCGGCGACGACCGTCCGCCCTTCCGCCGCGAAGGGGGCTTCGGCCATCGCGACCGCGGCCCGCGCCCCGGCTTCGGCGGCCCGCGCGGCCCGCGCCGCGACGGACCGGGCGGCCACGGCGGCCCGCGTCACTGAGCTTCGCGCTCCCTGAGCGTCCACGAAGGCCGGGCGAAAGCCCGGCCTTCTCTCTTTTCATCCGGCTTCCTCAGCGGGCCGCTGCCGAGACGCGCCGAGACGGCGGGGCGATCCCGGAGGGCTCGACCCGCGCGTGCTCCCGCCGTCCGGCGAGCCACTGATGCATGGCGACGAGCCCACGCGCCCGATCCGGATCCCCGCGGTTCTCCGCGAGGTAGCGCCTCACCTCCGCGGCGCCCGCATCCGGCGAGAGCCGCTCCTCCGCCAGCGTCGCGGCGACGATCGTGTCGGCCCAGCGCCACGGCCAGGCGCGGACAGGCGAGGGGAGGAGCGCCACGATCGTCAGGGCCGCCGCGAGGCCGGCCCACGGGAGGAGCCGGAGCGGCCGGCGTTCGCGGAACGCCTCGAAGAGGTAGAGCGCGAGAAGCGCCGTGCCGAGCGCCAGGGGCGCGGAGGCGCCGCTCCTGTAGCGAGTCGTCGTCGACACCATCAGGCACGCGGCGAGCGGGGCGAGCGCCGACACGGTCACGAGCAGCCCCTCCCCACCCCGGAACAGGCGTCGGCGCCCGGCCAGGAGCAGGCCGGTGACGCCCGCGCCGACGACCCAGGTGAAGAGCGGCATCCGCGCCAGCCACGGCAGCCGGTCGCGAAAGAAGAAGAAGCTGGCGTTGTCGGCCACCTCCGTGCCGTTCAGGGCGCTCCCGAGCTTCCGGCCGAGGAGCAGGACGAACCCCGCCGGGTCGTCGCGCCATGTCTCGAGGGTCAGGATGCCCGCGCGCAGCGTCGAGCCATGAGCCTCTCGCAGCACATCCATCAGGAGGGGCGAGGCGTCCACCGACCCGTCCGCCCCCTTCGCGTTCGCCCAGGGGATGCCGACGAGGGGTCGCGTGTCGAAGGCCAGCGGGGACGCGCCGACGGCGACATTCCGCGCGACGAGCGGCCCGAGGGCGCAGAGGAGACCAGCCGCGAAGGCCGCCGCCGCCCGCGTCCTCGCCCTCCGCCCCTCCGCACGGAGGGCGAGGACCCCTCCCGCGACGAGGCCGAGCGGCAGGAGCGTTTGCTTCAGGAGGGCGGAAACGCCGGCCAGAAGGCCGACGAACGCCGTCAGGCGCGCCCGGGGCGGACGTTGCGGAATGAGGGGAAGGGCGAGCAGGAGGGCCGAGAGGTGCGCGACCGGCCCATCGCGATAGAGGAACCCGTCGAGGAAGACGAGCGGCCCGTAGGTGCCATGGAGGAGGCCTGCGAGGGCGCCGACGCCGAGGGCCAGGGCCGGAGTCCGCCCTGAGCGCAGGAGGACCGCGAAGCCCGCCGCCGCGACGCTGCCCGCCGCGACGACGGCGAGGAGGAGCTGTGCGAGACGGACCGCCTCGAGGGCGCCCCCCGCCGGGGCACCCGCCAGGGCGAGCAGATAGGGATAGGCCGGCCCCTGGTAGGCGACGTTTGCCGGCAGGACGGCGTTCCATTCCGCTTCGCTTCCGAATCGCCGCTGCCAGGTGAAGTAGGGCCGAAAGGCCGGCCGGTCGAGGACGTTTCCGGCGGCGATTCGCTTCGCAGCGGCGACGGCGGCCCACTCGTCGGTCTCGGACCAGCGATGCCAGCTGGAGAGGGGTGAGTCCGTGCGCTCGCGATGGGCGCAGAGGCGGACTCCGGCGACGAGAACGACGGTGCTGGCGACGACGAGGATGAGGGCCGTTCGACGCGACACGTCCGCCCCGTCCGATCGCCGGCTCACCGGTTTCGGGCCGCGGAGTACCGGCGCCCGACCGGCGCGACGCCGGGAGCAGCGACGCGCGCCGTGCGCTCCCCGGCGAGCCAGCGGTTCATCGCGATCATCCCGAGGCCGCGCTCGGGGTCGTCCTGGCCCTCCTCCAGGTAGCGTCGGACCTCCGCGGCGCCGGCCTCGGGCGAGAACCGCGACTCGGCGAGCGTCGCCGCGACGAGGGCGTCGGACCATCGGTGCTTCGGGCACGGGACCGGCGACGGGAGAAGAGTCTGCAGGGAGAGGAGCGTGGCCGCCGAGGCGGGCACCACCGCCCCTGCGAACCGGCGTCTCGCGAGCGCCTCGGCCGTGAAGCCGAGGAAGAGCCCCGAGCCGAGAGCGAGCGGTCCGGCCGCGGCGCTCCTGTAGCGCGTCGTCGTCGAGACGAGGAGGCACGCCGAAAGGGGGACGAGGGCCGCGATGGTGACGAGAGCGGCTTCGCCTGGACGGAAGAGGCGGCGGCGGGCCGCAAGGAGCAGGCCGACGACGCCGGTCCCGAGCAGGCACGCGAAGACGGGGAGCACCGCCAGCCACCGGAGCCGGTCGCGGAAGAACGGGTAGCTCGCGTTGTCGGGGATCTCGGCGCCGTTGAAAGCGCTGGCGAGCTTCCTCCCGGTCAGGACGGCGAAGCCGGCCGGGTCGTCGCGCCAGGTCGCCAGGGAGAGCGTCGCCGCGTGGATCGTCGATCCCCGCGCCTCACGCAGGACCTCGAGGAGGAGGGGCGAGGGGACCACCGAGCCGTCGGCGCCGCGGGCGTTGGCCCATGGGAAGCAGACGGCCGGCCGCGTGTCGAAGGCGAACGCGGGCGCCCCGACTGCGAGGTTCCTCGCGACGAGCGGGACGAGGGGCAGAATGAAAGCGGCCCCGAATGCCACGGCGCTCCGGAGGCGACGCCGGCGGGATTCCTCCCTCAGGACGACCACGACGCCGGCCGCAAGCGCGAGAGGGAGGACCGTCTGCTTGAGCAGCGTCGATACGCCTCCGAGGACACCGAGGGCCAGGATTTCCCGCGTCCGAGGCGAGGACGGACCCAGGAGCGGAAGGGCCAGGAGCAGGGCCGAAAGGCTGACGAGCGGCCCGTCGCGCAAGAGGAAGCCGTCCAGGAAGACGAGAGGTCCATAGCACCCGAGGAGGAGGCCCGCACCGGAACCCGCGAGGACCGCGCACCACGAGGGACGCCCCGTGCGGAGGACGACCGTCGTGCCGGCAGCCGCGAGCGCTGTCGAGGCGGCGACGGCGAGCAGGAGCTGAAGGAGACGGAGCAACACCGCGGGCGAGTCGGAGATCCGGAACGCGGCCGCCGCGGCATAGACGTAAAGCGGCGCCTGGTAGTAGACGTTCCTCGGGTAGACGGCCTCCCAGTCCGACGGGCTCCCGAACACCCCCTGCTAGGAGAACCAGGGACGGTATGGAGGCTGGTCGAGGAGATTCCCGGAGGCGATTCTGGCGGCCGCGACGAGCCCGACATGCTCGTCCGTCTCCTGCCAGAGATACCACTCCGAGAGGGCCGTGGACTCGAGCTCCGCCCACGCAGCCGCACGCACTCCCAGGACGAGGACCCCGACGAGGAGAGCCGTCCGCACGACGACGGAACGCTGCCGCGAGTCCATCGCCTCAGTATGGCATCTCGTCGTCCTCGAGCCCGAAGTAGTGACCGAGCTCGTGGCGGACGGTGTCCTGGATCTCCTTCACCGCTTCCCGGTTGCTCGCGCAACAGCGGAGGATCGGACCGCGGAAGACCACGACCTGCGGCGGGAGGCCCGGGAGGCCGTCGAACGCGGTCTCGGTCCGCATCGGCCCGCGGTAGATCCCGAAGAGCTCCTCGTCGTCCGGCGTGTCCGTCTCGACGAAGTCTTCTTCCTCGGGCTCCTCCTCCACGGCGATGACGACGTTGTCGAGCATCTCCCGGAACTCGGGCGGGAGCCCCTCGACGGCCTCGGCGACGAGCTTCTCGAAATCCGCGATCGAGAGGCGGGGCGGACGTGGCGGGCGGCGTCTCACGGCGTCCCGAAGAGCCTCCGGAAGCCGGTGGTCGTCACGCGCCCGACCTCCTCCGGCGTGACGCCCTTCACCTCGGCGAGCTTCGCGGCGGTACGCGTCACGAAGGCCGGCTCGTTCGGCTTCCCCCGGAACGGCGCGGGCGCGAGGTAGGGCGCGTCCGTCTCGACGAGCATCGACTCCAGCGGAAGGACCGCGGCGGACGCCCTCACGTTGTCGGCCATCCGGAACGTGATCATCCCCGAGTAGCTGAGGAAGTAGCCGAGCGCGATCGCCTTCTCCCCTGTCGCCGTCGAAGCGCAGAACGAGTGGAAGACGCCGCGCGGCCTCTCCGGGCTCCCCTTCGCGTGCGCCTCGAGGATCGGGAGCATGTCCTCCTCCGACTCGCGGTTGTGGAGGAGGACCGGCTTGCCGAGCCGCTCGGCGAGCGCGAGCTGCGCGACGAGCGCCCGCTTCTGGTCGTCCTTCGGGGCGAGGTCGTAGAAGTAGTCGAGGCCGATCTCCCCGATGGCGACGACCTTCGACGAAGACGCGAGCCGCTCGAGCGCGGAGACGACCCGGTCCTCGTCGAACCCCGTCGTCTCGTGCGGGTGGACGCCGACGGCCGCGTACACCCCGTCGTGCCGCTCGGCGACCTCCACCGCCCTCGGCGCGTCCGCGAGGGTCGTCGCCGGGACGAGGATCCGCGTCACCCCGGCGTCCCGCGCCCGCGCGACCTGCTCCGCCACCTCAGCGTCGGTCGCGGCGCGTGTCGGCCACCGGGCCTCCGGACCCGGGAAGACCATCGTCACGTGCCCGTGGGAGTCTGCGAGCTCGATCACGGGCCGGAGGATAGCGGACGGAGCCTTCCGCGTCGGTCCGCCTCCGGCTGATCTCCGCGCACCCACGAAGAACGTGGTCGCCCGGCTTCGAAGCCGGCCACCTCTCGCGGCGGCCCTGCTGGTGCTCCTCGTCCTCCTGGCGACGACGGACGAGCGCTCGTTCGGAACGATCCCCGACGGTATGCAGATGCTGTCTGCCGGCGCGGCCTTCTCGTTCTCCGGCGAGATCGGCGTCTCCCGGGCTTTCGCCACGGCGGCTCCTCGCGACGGGGGAGACTCCTCGTCCCGGTACGGGATGGGTCTCAGCCTCCTCTATGCGCCGTTCTTCTGGATCGCCCGGGCCCTCCACGCCGTCTCCCCGGGCCTCCCGACCACGCCCGTCTTCGCCCTCCTGCCGATCCTCTCGCTCTCCGCCTGTGCCTGGGGTGTGGCGCGGGCGGCGGCGAACCTCGGAGCCGCTCCCCTTGCGCAGTGGCTCGCCGGCTCGGCGAGCATCCTCGCGACGCCTCTCTGGGCCTACGCCGGAAGCGACTTCTCGGAGCCGCTGCAGGTCGCCCTCGTCGCGTCCTCCCTTGCGGCGCTCACGGCGCTCCGCACCGGGCCTTCTCTGCGCCGCGCGCTCCTGGCCGGCGCCCTGCTCGGGTCGCTGCCGCTCGTGAAGTCGTCGCTGTGGCTCGTTTCCGCGCCTCTCCTCGTGGTCGCGGCGCTGTCGAGACCGGCCTCCGCCGCTCCGGCTCCCCGCCGCAAAGCACCCGGCCGGCCCGCGGCCGTCATGCTGGTCCTGCGCGGCGTCCTTCTCGGCGGTCTCCCGCCCGTCGCGCTGTGGGCCGCGCTCGACCTCGTGCGCTTCCGAGGCGTCCTCGGGGGCTACCCGGGCGAGGGGTTCTCCCATCCGCTGGTCGACGGCCTCCTGAAACTCGCCGTCTACCCGAACAAGGGCCTTCTCGTTTACGCGCCGCTCACGCTCTTCGCGATCCCTGGCCTGATCGTCCTCCGGAAGCGGGACCCGGCGCTCGCGATCGGCCTCCTCATCTCGGCCTCAGCCCTCGTCCTGTCCGGCGCGACATGGTGGGCCTGGGAAGGACAAGCGTCCTGGGGTCCACGTCTCGTGCTGCCCGCCGTGCCGATCGCCGTGCTCGCGAGCGTCCTGTTCCTCGGGACCGCGCGAGCCGGGGTGGCGCTTGCGCTCGCCCTCGCGGGCGCGCTCGTGAACCTGCCGGGCGCTCTTCAGCCCTTCCCTGCGGTCTACGCGCTCGCCGCGACCGCCCATCCGGGGCCCCACCCGGGGGCACCGGCAGGAGAAGAGCGGGCCGAGGTGTACCGAGGTCCGGACGGGCGCTGGCTCGCCTCGGCGCCCTACCTCCTCGCGGTCGAGCCCGGATGGTGGCCTCCTCTCGTTCACGTCCGGCTCCTTCGAGAACGGCTGTCGGGAGGAGACGTCGGGGGTCGGCTCGAGAGCGGTGCCCTCCGGCTCGCGCCTCCCTTCCGGCCCAGGCGGCCGGCGGCCCCCTCCGCGGTCTACCGCCAGGCGGTCTCCTCCTTCTCGTGGCCGTTCTGGGGCCGGTCGTTCCTCGCGGTCGAACCCGGGCTCGTGGATCCGCTGGCATTCGCTCTCCGGGACCAGGGAATCCGCGATCTCGAGTCCGGCAACCCCCGCCGCGCCGACGACCGCTTCCGGCTGCTCCTCGAGCGTGAGGGTCCGGATGCGGATCCGCGCAGCCTGGCCCTCGCGGCCGACGCCGCCGCGGGGGCGGGGGATCCCGCCCGTGCCCGCGAGCTCCTCGGCCGCTGCCCGGACCCGTGTCACCCGTGGGTCCTCTTCGTGCACGAGAAGCTGGGCGACGAGATGCCGGGGTGTCCTTCCTCGAGCCGTTCGGCCGGGAACGAGGCTTCCGCAGGACGGCGCGGCCCGGAGATCCGACCCGTCAGCGCCTGGGCCCGGGAAACCGGCTGACTCGCGATCCCTCGGACACGAGCCGGGGCCGCGCCCGGCCCGGTGCGGCGACGCTCGGCCTCTCAGCCGATCCCGTAGAACCGGGAGATCGTCTCCCACGCCTCGGCCGCGGTCTCGGCGTACGAGACCAGGCGCGCGTCCTCGGGCGCGATCGTCCCCTCCTCGACGAGGAAGTCGAGGTCGATCGCCCTCTCCCAGAACTCGCGCCCGAAGAGAACGACCGGGACGGGCGGCATCTTCCGCGTCTGGATGAGCGTCAGCGTCTCGAAGAGCTCGTCGAGCGTGCCGTACCCGCCCGGGAAGGCGACGAGAGCCTTCGCCCGAATGAGGAAGTGCATCTTCCGGGTCGCGAAGTAGTGGAAGTAGATGCAGAGGCCGGGCGTGATGTACGGGTTCGGGAACTGCTCGTGCGGGAGGACGATGTTGAAGCCGAGGCTCGTCGCCCCGACGTCGAAGGCGCCCCGGTTCGCGGCCTCCATGACGCCCGGGCCGCCGCCGGTGACGATGGCGAAGTCGCAGCGTCCGTCCCGCTGACAGACGGAGGAGGCGATCCTCGCGAACTCGCGCGCCTCGTCGTAGTAGCGCGCCTTCGCGAGGACGCGCCGCGCCCGCTCGACGGCGCGGAGGGCCTCCGCGTCGCCCGGCGCGGCCGCAGCCGCCGCCTCGGCCTCCGCGAGGCGGCGCTCGGCATCCGGCCTCTCGACGACGCGCGTGCCTCCGAAGACGACGACCGTACCGGTGACGCCCGCCTCCGAGATGATCGCCTCGGCCCGCTCGAGCTCGAGCTCGAGGCGCGAGCCGCGCAGCTCGTCCCGCGCGAGCCAGGCCAGGTCCTCGTGCGCCCGGAGCGTGCTCGGCGAGGCGAGGATCCTCTCGAGGTTCTCGCGGACGGCCGGGTCCTCCGGAACGGGCGGGACGGGCCGGCCGGCCACTACTTCACCTTCGTCCCGGAGGGGACCGACGGGTCGACCGCGAGGAGCGACGGCTCGCCTGTCCCGGGGAGCGAGGCCGCGAGGACCATCCCGTTCGACTCGATCCCCATCAGCTTGGCGGGGAGGAGGTTCGCCACGACCACGACCTTGCGGCCGACGAGCTGGTCACCCGTGTAGGCCGTGGCGATGCCGGCCACGATCGTCCGCTCCTCCTCGCCGATCCTCACCGTCATCTTCATCAGCTTCTTCGACTTCTCGACCTTCTCGGCGGCCACGATCTCGGCGACGCGCAAGTCGGCCTTGAAGAAGTCGTCGACGGTGATGCGGGGCGTCTCGGCGGGAGCGGCCGGCGTGGCGGCGGGGGCCGGGACGGGAGCGGGGGAAGCCGCGGGGGCCTCCGGCGGGATCGGGGCGGCGGCCGGTGCGGCGGGCTTCGTCTCTTCGGTCACGGGTTTCTCCTTGGAAGGTTCGGCGAAGTAGGCCTTCGCGTCGGCGCGGGGGAAGAGCGGAGCGGCGGGGGCGAGCGGGGCGCCGAGCGGCAAGCCGCCCCAGGCGAGGTCGGACGGGCCGATCGCCTCCGCGGCCTTCGGCGCGCCGAGCCGTGCGAGGACCTCGGCCGCCGCCCCCGGCGCGATCGGCGCGAGAAGGCAGGCCGCCACGCGGAGCCCCTCGAGCGCGTTGTGGTGGACCCGGTGGAGCGCCGGGGTCACCCCTTCGGCCTTCACCTTCTTCCACGGCTCCTTCGCCGTGATGTAGCCGTCGATCGCGCCGAGGAGGACGCGCACCGCCTCGGCCGCCTCGTGGAGGCGGCAGGAACGAAACGCGGCGTCCCACGCGGCGACGGCCGCCTCGGCCGCGCGCTTGACCTCGTTGTCGTCGCACCGCTCGGAGGGGGTCTTCCCTCCGAAGGCGTCGGCGGCCATCCGCACCGCACGCGAGAGGGTGTTCCCGAGGCCGTTCGCCAGGTCGCTGTTGTAGCGGACGAGGAACGCCTCGTCCGAGAACGACGCGTCCTGTCCGAAGCTCATCTCGGAGACCAGGTGCCAGCGGAGGGCGTCGACGCCGAACGCGTCGACGAGGGCGTCGGGGCGGACGACGTTCCCGACCGACTTCGACATCTTCCGCGCGTCCTTCAGCCAGAAGCCGTGCGAGACGACCTGCGTCGGAAGCGGGAGCCCCGCCGACATCAGGAACGCCGGCCAGTAGACGGCGTGGAACCGGAGGATGTCCTTGCCGACGAGGTGGACGACGCGCCGCTCGTCCCCGGCGGGCCAGTAGCGCGACACGAGGCTCTCGTCGCCGCTCCCGAGGCCGAGGGCGGTGAGGTAGTTCGTGAGGGCGTCGAGCCAGACGTAGACGACGTGCCCGGGGTGCCCCGGGAACGGGATACCCCACTGGATCGCGGTGCGCGAGACGGAGAGGTCCTTCAGCCCCGCCGCGACGAACGAGCGGACCTCGTTGAGCCGCGTCTCGGGGAAGACGAACGGGATCCCGGGGACGCTCCCCTTCTCGTAGAGCGCGAGGAGCGGCTCCTGGTACTTCGAGAGACGGAAGAAGACGTTCTCTTCCTTCTGCCACTCGGGGGGCGTGCCGTGCGTCGGGCACTTGCCGTCTTCGAGGTCCTTCTCGGGGTAGAAGGCCTCGCAGCCGACGCAGTACCACCCCTCGTGCCCGGCGACGTACAGGTCCCCAGCCGCCTCGAGGCGCCGGATCAGCTCCGTCACGCCGACGCGGTGGCGCGGCTCCGTCGTCCGGATGAAGTCGTCGTTCGCGACCTCGAACCGCTTCCAGAGGTCGCGAAAGGTCGGGGCATGGCGGTCGGCGACGTCGATCGGGGCGACGCCTTCCTTCTTCGCGACCTTCTCGATCTTCTGCCCGTGCTCGTCGGTCCCGGTCAGGAACCGGACGTCCTCCCCCTGCAGGCGGTGGAAGCGGGTCAGCGTGTCGGTGACGAGGGTCGTGTAGAGGTGGCCGATGTGCGGCCGGTCGTTGACGTAGTAGATGGGGGTCGTGAAGTACCGGGACATGGGCCGGCGAGGATATCAGGCGGCCCCGTCGCGACCCTGGCGCCGCGCCCCGAACGAGCGACCTACATCAGGCCTTCCCTGCGGAACGAGAACCAGCATCCCCGCCCGACGACGACGTGGTCGCGTACCGGCACGCCGACGGCGTCCCCGGCCGCGACGAAGCGGGCCGTCGTCGCCCGGTCCTCCGGAGACGGCGTCGGGTCTCCGGACGGGTGATTGTGGTAGAGGACGAACGCGGCCGCACCCTCCAGGACGGCGATCCTCAGGAGCGGCCCGGGCTGGACGGACGCGGAGGTGACGCCTCCCCGGAAGACGACGGCGTCGTGGATCAGCCGGTTCTTCGCGTCGAGGAGGAGGCCGCCCATGACCTCGCGAAGCTCCGCGGCGAGGGCCGCCGACAGGTACGCCCCGGCCGCCTCGGGGGCGTCGATGAGCGGACGCTCCGAAACCTCCGCCCGCGCGAGGCGGCGGGCCAGCTCGGCCGCCGCCGCGATCCGGCACGCTTTCGCGAGGCCGATCCCCCGGGCGAGCTCGCGCACGCGGCCCCTCTCGCTCCTGGCGAGGAGGCCCCGGAGACCGCTCCCGCGCAGGACCTCGCGCGCCGTTTCGAGGACACCCGCTCCCGGGCGGCCCGTCCCGAGGAGGATCGCGACGAGCTCCTCGTCGCTGAGCGCCTCGGCTCCGCGCGCGACGAGCTTCTCCCGCGGACGATCTCCCGGGGCGAGCTCGGCGAGGAGTCCGCTCGCCGCGCCGGCCCGCGTCACCGGAGCGGCTCGCGCAGCGTGACGAGGCGCTCGATCCCGACGACGCGCGTCTTCTCCGGAAGGGCGAACGTCGGGGCGCCGTCGACCGCCGGGCGCAGGACGAGGCCCGAGACCGTCCGGACCGTCTCGACCCTCGTCTTCAAGGGCTTCTGCCCGTCGGGCGGCGCGACCTGAATGCCGGGAAGCTCGGAGGAGAGCTCCGATTCGGTCTCCACGACGACGGAGACCGCCCACCCGGGGATCCCGCCGAGGGCGGCCGCGACCTCCTGCCGGACGGGCCCTGGCAGGTCGAGCATCCGATCGAAGCCGTCGAGCGGCGAGCGGACCTCGTCGCCGACGTCCTCGACGGCGACGACCGTGGCGACGAGCCGCGTGCGCGCCGTTGAGACGCGACCGGGCGTCGAGGTCTCGAGGTTCCAGACCGCCGTCAGTCGATGCCGTCTCGCCGGGCGCCCCTCGAACGTGGGCCCGGGCGAGACCGTGGGGGGCGTGATCGCGAGGCCCCGAACGACGCTCCGGAACGGCCCTTCGTCGGTGGCCGGAGCGGGCACCCAGAGCGCCGTGAAGTCCTCCGGCATCGCGCGGGCGGCCACGCTCGCGTCCCCCGCGAGGAGCCAGCCCCCCCGGTCGCCGAGGACGATCGTGCTCGCCGCCGAACGCGGGAACGTCCCGCTCTCGAGGTCCCACCGCGCCGTCCCGTCGCGAACGACGACCGTGCCGCGGACCGCGCTCGCCCGCTCTCCGGCCGGCGAGACGACGGTCCTTCCTTCGGCGAGGACGTAGGAGGCCTCCCGCCCCGGACGGTCCGCGGAGGCGCCGGTCGCGACCAGCGAGGCGAGGACGAGGGCGGCTTTTCGGAGCACGCCCCATCTTCGCATGTGGACCCGCGAGCGAGAGGGGGACGAGAATACCGGGGTGTTCGCGAGCCCGGAGCCGATGCCCTACTCCCCGACCGCCGCGTCGGGTCATTTCGTCGTCCGCCTCGTCGGAGACGCCGATGCCGTCGGCTGGGTCACGACGAACCTGCGCGGGCCGGGCTTCGGCGTCGAGCCGATGCCGTTCGAGTCGGCCCCCGGCCTCTCCGAGCTCCCCGGTCCGATCGTCTGGGTAGCCCGGCCGGGCGAGCCCGAGCCGGGCAGGACGATCGTCGACGACGCCGCCGTCTGGAGCTTCCCGTGTCTCGTCGTCATTCCGCCCGGGGGCGCACCTCCCGACATCATCGCCGGGCACCCCTCGGTCGAGTCGTTCGAGGTGGTCCGGGAGCCGGAGGACGCTCCGGTGCTCCGAATGCGTCTCGAGCGGCTGCTCCTCCTGCACCGGAGGCGCACCCAGACCGAGGCGATCCTCCACGACCTCCCTGTCATCGTCTACACGCGGACGCTCGACGGCGTCCTGACGAGCCTCAACGCCGAGGCGGAGGCGTTCGTCGGGCGGAGCCGGGCCGAGGTCATCGGCCGGCCCCTCTCCGAGATCCTCCCGGACGGGCTCTCCGCCGAGAGAAGCGTCGGGGAGATGAACGAGGGGCTCCTCGCCCGGGGGCGGCACAGGGTCCGGATCGTCGCCGAGACCCAGCAGGGACGCCGATCGGCCCTGGACGCGCGCGCGCTCCTTC
>Ga0116141_10002893_pt1 | contig 14576 bp, 10 predicted proteins | sample AD_UKC097_MetaG_FD_89744 | JGI IMG/M metagenome (GOLD analysis project Ga0116141, IMG submission 89744) | Active sludge microbial communities of municipal wastewater-treating anaerobic digesters from USA - AD_UKC097_MetaG | ecosystem: Engineered > Bioreactor > Anaerobic > Digestate | place: USA...
CCCAACTCCTGCTGGCCCGGAACCTGGTCCGCCTGACGATGCTGCCAGGCGGCCAGGAGGTTGGTCAGTGCCTCCCCGTGCGCCTGGGCCGCCAGCCTGCGAAGGGCCGCGTCGGCACGCTCCAGCGCCTCACGCTGGGCGCGAAACGCGGTGTCACCCAGTCGGGGGCCCCGATCCTCGAACGGCGGTCGGCTGCCGAAACGGCCGCCTCGGTCATCGCCGCGGGGTGCTCGGCCCGGCGTCCCGGCACCGCGGTCGTCGCGGCGCGGCTCGAACCGGTTGTCGCTGGCGCGGCCGGGCCCGCGAGGGCCATCCTTGCGATCCCCGAACTTGCCGCCCCGGCCCGTCGGTGCGGGTTCGGCCTTCTTCATACCGGGACGATCGTCGCCCCGCATCGCGACCAGTCGTTTGGGCGCGTGCCTGGCCGGTTCGGCGGAAGGCGCCTGGCCGGCGACTCCGGAATCGGCATCCGCCGGGGTGACGTCGGAAGCGGCATCGGACGCCGCGGGCACTTCGTTTTCCATAGCGCCCGGTGACTGTTTTGCGATGGGATCAGCTTGTTCTGACGGAAATTCCTGCGCATGGGAGCCGGTCTGGGTCGCGACGGCGGCCGCCCGGGCCTGGCCGCGCAACGCCGCGTCGAGCGCGGTCATGGCCGCGCGGATCTTCTGGGCGTCGCCGCTGGCATTGGCGGCCTCCAGCGCCTTGGCCGCATCCAGCACGGCACGGTCGCGTTCACCCAGGGCCTGACTGGCTTTTTCGCGCTCCTGGGTCTTTCGATTGAAGGCGTCGTCGATCGGTTTGCGGAACGCATCCCACAGTTTCTGTTCGGCCTTTCGCTCCAGTGGCACGCTCTGGGCTTCGGCCTGCCAGCGTTGCTGCAAGGCTTTGACCGCGTCGATGCGCAGCACCGGCGCGGCACCCAGCGCCGCAGCCTCCTCGATCATCGTGTGGCGGCGTTCCAGGCTGGCCTTCTGGGCCGCCTCCAGCGGTGCGGCAGCCGCGTGGATGGCCGCCTTCCACAACGGCTGCAGTTCGGCAAACGCCTTCTCGCTGAGGTGCCCGGCGTCGCGCCAGCGGTCGGAGAACTGGTGCACTGCGCGCGAAAAGGCCTTCCAGTCGTGCGGCTCGCTGCGTTCTGCGATGCGCAGGGTCCAGGCCTTGACTTCGTCGATCAGCGCCAGACGCTGCGCCTTGTGCGCTGCGGTTTCCGCCTTCAGCTTGTCCAGCCAGGCCTCCACCACCTTGTGGGCTTCGTTGCAGGCTTCATCAAAGCGCTTCCACAAGGCATGGTTGGGCGCACCACCCTGGTCCACGGTCTTCCATTGTTCGCGCAGCTGGCGCAGGGTTTCCTGCATCTTGCGTCCGCCCATCGCGGACGTCGGCGCGTCACCGTCGGCGGCGCCCTTCGGTGTGCCCCGTGTTTTCTTGGCCGGGGCCGCGGTTTCGGCCGCCACAGTCTCGACAGCCGTTGTTTCGGAGGCCTTCAGAACAGTGTCCGCGGCCAGCATCTCCGGGCCTGCGACTTCGGTGGAATCCCCTTCTGAGACAGCTGTTTCGGGCGTCACCGCCTCGGGTGGAGCGGGCTCGGCAGAAGCGGGCTCCGCCGGGCGCGCCGGCTTCACCGTGACCTTGGGCTTGCGCTGCAACAGCGCCTCGGCCTTGGCCACGAGTTCTTCGCGCAACTGGTCGGCGCGCCAGCGCTGCCAGCCTTCGAGTTCCCCGGCCGCGCCCAGCGCCGCATGCACCCGCGCTTCCAGTGCCGAGTCCAGATGCCGACCGTGTTCCTTGAACGCGTTGCGCAGCGCCGCGGCAGCCCCGGCGCTGGCCTTGCCATGGCCTTCACCGACTTCCTGCTCGACCTTCTCCAGCGCCGGCGTCACGGCGGCCGCGGCTTTCTGCCGTTGCTCCTGCCGGATGGCGGGGTCGACCTTGGGCTTGGCGGGCTTGGCCGCCACATCGGCCGGCAGACCACGCGCCGCGCGCAGCTGCTCGGCCCACACCGGCACCGGCGGCAACGGCGCGGCGGCGTCCGCCTCCGCCGCCACCGCTTGCGCCAATGCCGCGTTGAACGCGTCCCAGACCACCAGCAGCTGCGCACGCGACGATTCAATCATCGGCGTGTATTTGCTGTCCACGCACGCCCAGTTCGGATCGCCTTCCAGGGCGCCAGCCTGCGACTGCCAGTGCGAGACGTCCGCCTGAAGCGCCTCGGCCACGCTCTGCGCATCTTTCCATCCTTTGGTGGACAGCAGCTCAATGCGCTGTGCCAGCAACACCGACGCCTCGCGCTGAACCATGGCCTGGTTCTGCAGATCCTCCACCACCTTGACGCGTTCGGACAGCGCCGTCTTCAGCGAAGCCAGCGGCTCGCGCGACAGCGGCGCGCCGGCCTTCGCGGCATCGCGCTGCCAGGCCATGGCGTCCGCGATGTTCAAACGCGGGGTGTCCAGCAGGATCTGGCCGCGAGCGGCCCAATCGGCGGCCAGCGCGTCCTGGGTCTTGGCGCGGCGCAGCTCGTCGAGCCTTTCACGCAAGGGTTTTGCGGCGCCCTTGTCCTTGACGCTGAGCTCCTTGAACACTTCCTGCATCAGCTCCTGGGCCGGTGAGGTGGCCAGCCACTCGCGCACCCGCGCGGCGCGGTCGCCCGAGGTGGCTGCCGTGAAGGCGCCGCCGGTCAAGGCATCCAGCTGTTGAAGATCATGGGGTTTCGAATTGGCGTGGGTCACGAGGGCACTCGGCAGGGTTGCGTCGGAATCTCAAATCCGGGAGGCCGGCACACCGCGTGCCAACCGTAGAACCCGGTATTTTCGCCGGTTTTGCGGCCATTCAAGCAGAGTGGCGACGTTGCCGGCCGGTTCGCACTCAGTGAGCCGCGCGGCCGTCTCGCCGCCGACCCGTACGGCGCCCAACGCCCAAATCGGCTCGGATGGGCCCTGCTGGCCAGACCGGCCATCAACCGATCCGAACCGACAGGTGCACCGTCCCGGGCGCGTAAGCACCGATCCAGACCCAAAACCTAGGGAAAACACTGAGCACTTCATTGCATCTGGCGCTTGTTTTAGTTATTTTTTATAATCATAATTCGCCCGAACAGGAGCCCCAGGCACATGACCAGCAAAGACCTCTCGATCGAATACCGCGGCGAAGACCAGAACGTGGCCGTCGTCCGCCTGACCCGCCCGGCCAAGCGCAACGCGCTCAGCGACGGCCTGGTCGAAGCCATCCGAAAGGCCTTCGAGAACATGCCCGCCAGCGTGCGCGCGGCGGTGATCGACGGCGAAGGCGAGCATTTCTGCGCCGGCCTTGACCTCTCCGAGTTGTCGGAGCGCGATGCCGGCGAGGGCATGCACCATTCCCGCGCCTGGCACGTCGCGCTGGAGCGCGTGCAGTACGGTCCGGTGCCGGTGGTGGCGGCCCTGCACGGCGCGGTGGTCGGTGGGGGGCTGGAACTGGCCAGCGCCTGCCACATCCGCGTCGCCGACGACAGCACCTTCTTCGCCCTGCCAGAGGGCTCCCGCGGCATCTTCGTCGGCGGCGGCGGCTCGGTGCGCATTCCCCGGCTGATCGGCGTCGCGCGCATGACCGACATGATGCTGACCGGCCGCGTCTACGACGCCGCCGACGGTGAGCGCATCGGTCTGGCGCAGTACCTGGTGCCCGCCGGCACCGCATTCGACAAGGCCCTTGAGCTGGCCCAGCGCATCGCCCAGAACGCGCCGTTGACCAACTACTCGTTGATGCACGCGCTGCCGCGCATCGCCGAACAGCCAGCCGACCACGGCTTCATGACCGAAGCACTGATGTCGGCCATCGCGCAGAGCGCCCCGGAAGCGAAGAACCGCGTTCGCGCTTTTCTCGAAGGCCGCGCCGCCAAGGTCCGGAAAGCCTGATCCCTGGCGCCTGCGGCAACAGAAGAACCCCGGAGACACCTACCCCATGACCGCCCCGACATTCCGCCCCCTGACCTTCGGCGTCACCCGTGTGGTGGTGCGCGACGGCGCCCCTGGCGTGCGCTACGTCGAAGCCGAACAAGCACTGAACGAGCACCCGCCACGCCTGACCGATCGCCTCAGGCACTGGGCAGAAGCCGCGCCACAGCGCACCTTCATGGCCCGGCGCGTCAAGCTCGCCGATGGCAGCTCGGGCGACTGGCGTCACGTCAGCTACGCCGAGGCCTGGGCCAGCGCGCGCGCCATCGCCCAGGGGCTGGTGGACCGGGGACTCAGCGCCGAGCGGCCCGTCGTCATCCTCTCAGAGAACGATCTGGAGCACGCCCTGCTCGCGCTTGGCTGCCTGGTGGCTGGCGTGCCCTATGTGCCGACGTCGCCCCCCTACTCGCTGGTCAGTACCGATTTCTCCAAGCTTCGCCATGTGCTGGAGACGGTCACACCCGGCATGGTGTTCGCCGCCGACGCCGCCCGCTATGGCCGGGCCCTTCAGACGGCGGTCGGTACCGACGTCGAGGTGGTCTTGACCCAGGGCGAGCTGGCCGGTCGGGCCACCACACCGTTTGCCGATCTGCTGGCGACGGCAGCGACGCCGGCTGTCGACGCCGCCATGGCCGCCACCGGCCCGCAGACCATCGCCAAGTTCCTGTTCACCAGCGGCTCCACCAAGCTGCCCAAGGCGGTGATCAACACCCAGGGCATGTGGTGCGCCAACCAGCAGCAGATGTCGCAGAGCATGCCGGTGCTGACCGAGGCGCCACCGGTCCTGGTGGACTGGCTCCCCTGGAACCACACCTTCGGCGGCAACCACAACTTCGGCATGGTGGTCTACCACGGCGGCACCATGTACATCGACGACGGCAAGCCCACGCCTGCGCTGATCGGCGAGACGCTGCGCAACCTGCGCGAGATCGCGCCCACCGTGTATTTCAACGTGCCGACCGGCTTCGAGGCCATCGCCGCCGCCATGAAGACCGATCTGGCCCTGCGCAAGAACTTCCTGTCCCGGGTGCGGATGTTCTTCTACGCCGGCGCCGCGCTGGCGCAGCCGGTCTGGGACAGCCTGTACGAAAGCGAAGAAGCCGAGATCGGCGAGCGCATCGTGATGACCTCGGGCCTCGGCATGACCGAATCGGGCCCGTTCGGCCTGTTTGTCACCAGCCCCAACGTCAAGGCCGGCGACCTGGGCGTGCCCACGCCGGGCATGCAGGTGAAGCTGGTCGCCATCGATGGCAAGTCCGAGGTGCGTTACCGCGGACCGAACATCACGCCGGGGTACTGGCGCGCACCCGCCGAGACCGCCGCCCACTTCGACGAAGAAGGCTACTTCTGCTCCGGTGACGCGGTCAAATGGATCGACGAGAACGATGTGCACCAGGGCCTGAAGTTCGACGGCCGCATCGCCGAGGACTTCAAGCTCGCCACCGGCACCTTCGTCAGCGTCGGCCCGCTGCGCGCCAAGATCATCGGCTCCGCGGCGCCCTACATCCAGGACGTGGTCATCACCGGCCTGAACATGCACGAAGTCGGTGCCATGGTGTTCCCCAACGTGCTGGCGTGTCGGGACCTCAGCGGGCTGCCGGCCAATGCCCCGGTGGAACAGGTGCTGGCCAGCCCCGGCGTCCATGCGCGTTTCCAGGGCCTGCTGGACCATCTGGCCGCCACCGCGACCGGCAGCGCGAACCGCATCGCGCGCATGTGCCTGCTGGCCGAGCCCCCCACCATCGACCGCGGCGAGATCACCGACAAGGGCTCGATCAACCAGCGCGCCGTCTTGAGCCATCGCGCCGCGATCGTCGAGGCCTTGCACGCCGACACCTTGCCCGGCCTGCTCAAGCCCGTCGCGCACTGACCCGAACCCGCCATTCAACACCCGATCTTTCAAGGACCGCTCATGGCTGCCACCCAAGGCTTCTTCAACACTTTCCAGGACGTCTGGATGCTGGACGGCGTGCGCACGCCGATGGTCGACTACTGCGGCGCGCTGGGCCACATCTCGCCCACCGACCTGGGCATCAAGGCCGCGCGCGAAGCGCTGAAGCGCGCGGGTGTGCCGGCCAGCGACATCGGTTCGGTGGTCAGCGGCAACATGGCGCCCGGCGACTTCGACCAGTTTTTCCTGCCGCGCCACATCAGCCTGTACGCCGGCGTGCCGCTGGAAGTGCCCTCCATCATGGTGCAACGCATCTGCGGCACCGGCTTCGAGCTGTTCCGCCAGGCCGGTGAACACGTGCAGGGCGGCCAGGCAGATGCGGCCCTGGTCGTCGGCACCGAAAGCATGACGCGCAACCCGATCGCCGCCTTCGACCACCGCACCGGCTTCAAGCTCGGCGCGCCGGTCGGCTTCAAGGACTACATGTGGGAAGCGCTGAAGGACCCGACGGCCGGCATCAACATGATCCAGACCGCCGAGAACCTGGCGAAGAAGTACGGCATCACCCGCGAAGAGGTGGACCAGTTCGCCAGCGACTCGTTTGCCAAGGCGGTGGCGGCGCAGCAGGCGGGCTTTCATGCCGGCGAGATCGTGCCGGTGGTCACCGAGAAGTTCGAACTCGACGGCTACAAGCCGCGCGGCATCAAGCTGCAGGGCAAGCTGACCGAGGTGGCGCAGGACACCCATGCCCGCATCTCCCCGGTCGAGGTGCTGGCCAGGCTCAAGCCCGTTTACGAAGGCGGTGTGCAGACCGGTGGCAACAGCTCGGCGCTGGTGGATGCGGCGGCGGCGGCGGTGGTGGCCTCGGGCGCCTACGCGAAGGCGCAAGGCAAGAAGCCGCTGGCGCGCCTGGTGGCGGCGGCGGCGGTGGGTGTGCAGCCCGAGATCATGGGCATCGGCCCGGCGCCGGCGATCCGCCTGGTGCTGGAGCGCGCCGGTCTCACGCTGGACCAGATCGGCCGCTTCGAGATCAACGAAGCCCAGGGCGCGCAGACCCTGGCCGTGGGCCGCGAACTCGGCCTGGACCTCAGCAAACTGAATGTCAACGGCGGCGCCATTGCGCTGGGCCATCCGCTGGCCTGCACGGGTGTGCGCCTGACGATCACGCTGGCGCGTGAGATGAAACGTGCCAACGTGCGCTGGGGCATCTCGTCGGCCTGTATCGGCGGCGGTCAGGGCATCGCCCTGCTGCTGGAGAACCCCAACGCGGCCTGAACGGGCCGAAAAGGGCTGGATTCTTGAAGATATCGACCCGGTCCCATCGTCAATTGGCCACGAGCAGCTATTAATTTTGAAATCACCACGGAGCATCCCATGAACATTCAAGGACACGCCGCCCTCGTCACCGGCGGCGGATCAGGCCTCGGCGAGGCCACCGCGCGCGAACTGGCCCGCCTGGGCGCCAAGGTCGCGGTGCTTGACATCAACCTCGCCAATGCGCAGAAGGTCGCCGCGGACATCGATGGTGTGGCCTTTGCCTGCGACATCACCGACAGCGCCAGCCTGCAGGCCGCCGTCGACGGCGCCGCCGCCGCCCACGGCCCGGCACGTATCCTGGCCCACATCGCCGGCATCGGCGCGGCCAAGCGGGTGATTGGCAAGGACGGCAACGCCGCCCCGCTGGAAGGCTTCGCCCGCATCATCAACGTCAACCTGATCGGCACCTACAACGCGGCGCGCCTCTTCGCCGCCGCCTGCGCCAAGCTGGATCCGCTGGAGGATGGCGAGCGCGGCGTGATGGTGTTCACCGCCAGTGTCGCCGCGTTTGACGGCCAGGTGGGCCAGCAGGCCTACAGCGCGTCCAAAGGTGGCGTGGTGGGCATGACGCTGCCGATGGCGCGCGATCTGGCCCAGCACGGCATCCGCGTCTGCACCATCGCCCCGGGGCTGTTTTCCACGCCGCTGATGCGCACCCTGCCCGAGCCGGTCCAGGCTTCGCTGGCGGCCAGCATCCCGTTCCCGCCGCGCCTGGGCAAACCCGAAGAGTTCGCGGCCCTGGCCGCGCATATCGTCACCAACACCCACCTCAACGGCGAGGTGATCCGGCTGGACGGCGCGCTGCGCATGGCGCCGCGCTGACCGAAAGCCAAGACACCCATGACCAAGACCGCTGTCTACGAGATCAAGGTGCAGTTCGGCGACTGCGACCCGGCCGGCATCGTGTTCTTCCCGAACTTCTCGAAGTGGATGGACGCGGCCTCGCTGCATTTCTTCATGGAATGCGGCGTGCCGCCCTGGCGCGAGCTGAAGAAGACCACTGGCATCATCGGCACGCCGCTGCTGGAGATCCACACCAAATTCATGCGCCCCGCCACCTACGGCGAGACGCTTCACGTGCACACCAGTATCGAATCCTGGGCAGCCAAGACCTTCGTGCAGAAGCACGTCGTGATGCGCGGCGACACAGTGCTGTGCGAGGGCCGCGAGACGCGCGCCTTCGTCATCCACCCCGAGGACGCGCCGGACCGCATCAAGGCGATCCCGGTGCCCGAGGGCATCAAGGCCCTGTGTTCCTGATTACCGTTCCTGTTCCCGTTCCCTGTTCCACCACCCCAAAGGAGACATTCCATGAAATTCACCAAGACCGTGATCACCGCCGCCGCCGCGCTGGCCGTCTGCGGCACCACAATGGCCGACATCACCATCGGCGTCGTCGCGCCGTTGACCGGCCCGGCCTCCGGCCTGGGCATTCCCACGGGCAACCAGGTCAAGCTCTGGCCCACCAGCATCGCCGGCGAAAAGCTCAAGGTCATCGTGCTGGACGACGCCACCGACCCCACCAACGGCACCAAGATCGCCAAGCGCTTCGTCACCGAGGACAAGGTCGACGTGATCATGGGCTCGGTCGCCACGCCGGTGGCGATTCCCGTGGCTGCGGTGGCCGAAGAGTCCGGCACGCCGCAACTGTCCTGGTCGCCGGCCGTGCTGCCGCCCGGCAAGGACAAGTGGACCTTCCGCATGCCCCAGTCCAACGCAGTGATGGCCCACGCGATGGTCGGCCTGATGAAAAAGCAGGGCATCAAGACCGTCGGCTTCCTGGGCTACACCGACGCTTACGGCGAGAGCTGGCTGAAAGACTTCACCGCCGAGGCCGAGAAGAACGGCATCAAGGTCATCGCCACCGAGCGCTTCGCCCGCTCCGACACCAGCGTGACCGCGCAGGCACTCAAGCTCGTGGCCGCGAACCCCGACGCGATGCTGGTCGTGGCCTCCGGCAGCGGCGCCGCCATGCCGCACATGGCCATCGTCGATCGCGGCTACAAGGGCAAGATCTACCAGACCCACGCTGCGGCCTCGCGCGACCTGATGCGCGTGGGTGGCAAGGCCGTCGAAGGCGCCTTCGTGGTCTCCGGCCCGGCGGTGATCGCCGAGCAGTTGCCTGACAGCCACCCGTCCAAGAAGGTCGCGACCGAGTTCGTGGTGCAGTACGAGAAGGCCTACGGACCGGGCTCGCGCAACCAGTTTGCCGGCCACGCCTACGACTCGATCCTGGTGCTGGAAAAGGCCGTGCCGATCGCTCTGAAGAAGGCCAAGCCCGGCACGCCCGAGTTCCGCGCCGCCCTGCGTGACGCCTTCGAGACCATGGGCCGCACCACGCTGTCGCACGGCGTGCTGAACTGGACCAAGGACGACCATTGGGGTTACACGAACGAGACTGGCGTGATGCTGAAGGTTGTCAACGGCGACTGGAAAGTCGAATAAGCCTTTCGTCCTCCGGTGACGGGGCCGCCCACGGCGGCGGCCCTGCCCCACCGGCCCCCCATTTCAGACGGGCTCCACCATGGACCTTTCAATCGTCAGCATCCTGATGCTGGACGGCCTGACCAACGGCGCCGTCTATGCCCTGCTGGGCCTGGCCACGGTGCTCGTGTTCACGGTCACCCGCGTGATCTTCATTCCCCAGGGGGAGTTCGTCGCCTACGGCGCCCTCACCCTGGCCATCTTCCAGACCGGCAAGGTGCCGGGCACCGTCTGGCTGCTGCTGCTGATGGCCGTGCTGGCCGCCCTCATGGACGTACGCCTGACCTGGCAGCACACCCGCAACGCCCCCAGGGCCCTGAAGGCGGGCGCGCTCACGCTGCTGGTACCGGCCGTCGTTTCGGCGATCTCGATCTGGGCCGCACCGCGCCAGTTTTCGATGCTGGTCCAGGCCTTGCTCACCGTGGGCGTGGTCACGTCCTTCGGCCCCCTGGTGTACCGCCTGGCCTACCAATCGCTGGCCGATGCCAGTTCGCTGACCTTGCTGATCGTGTCAGTCGGCGTGCACTTCGCCATGACCGGCCTGGGCCTGCTTTTTTTCGGCGCGGAAGGTTTCCGCAATCCCTCGTTCTGGGACGCACGCTTTAACCTCGGCCCGCTGGCCCTGACCGGCCAGGCCATCATCATCATCGGCGTGTCGCTCGCTTTGATCGTGCTGCTGTGGCAGTTCTTCGAACACACGTTGTATGGCAAGGCCTTGCGAGCCACCGCCGTCAACCGCCTCGGTGCGCGCCTGATGGGCATCTCGTCGCACGCGGCGGGGCAGGCCACCTTCGCGATGGCCGCGCTGATCGGCGCCTTGTCGGGACTGCTGATCGGCCCCACCACCACCGTGTTCTACGACTCGGGCTTCCTGATCGGCCTCAAGGGTTTTGTGGCCGCCGTGATCGGCGGGCTGCACAGCTACCCGGTGGCCGCCGTCGGCGCTCTGTTCGTCGGCCTGGTCGAGGCCTTCGGCTCGTTCTGGGCCAGCGCGTTCAAGGAAGTGATCGTGTTCACCCTGATCCTGCCCATTCTGGTCTGGCGCTCCGTGGCCGGTGGCCACTCGGAGGAACACTGACATGCGCTTCACCCCCACCACCCAACGCGTGGCCCTGCTGGCTTCGGTCGTCGTGCTGGCGCTGTTGCCGCTGCCGGACTTCTGGATCACGCAGCTCAACTACATCGCGCTGTACAGCCTGGTGGTGCTCGGCCTGGTGCTGCTGACCGGCATCGGCGGGCTGACCTCCTTTGGCCAGGCGGCGTTCGTGGGCATCGGCGCCTACACCAGCGCCTACCTCACCGTGAACCTCGGTTTTTCACCCTGGATCACCCTGTTCATCGGCCTGGGCATCACCGCCGTCAGCGCCCTGTTGCTGGGCTGGATCACCTTGCGCATGTCGGGGCACTACCTGCCGCTGACCACGATCGCCTGGGGCCTGTCGCTGTACTACCTGATGGGCAACCTGGACGCGCTGGGCAAGTACGACGGTATCCTGGGTGTGCCCACGCTGAGCCTGGGCCCCTGGAACGTTGGCCAGGGCCGGCCGTTTTTCGTGCTGGCCTGGCTCCTGGTGCTGCTGGGCGCGTTCGGCCTGCTGAACCTGCTCGACTCGCGCACCGGCCGGGCCATCCGGGCGCTGCGCACCGGCTCCATGATGGCCGAGGCCATGGGCGTGAACACGCTGCGCTACAAGATCGGCATCTTCCTGATCGCGGCGCTGTTTGCCAGCCTGTCGGGCTGGCTGCTGGCGCACTTCCAGCGCACGGTGAATCCGTCGCCGTTCGGGCTGAAGATGGGCATCGAGTACCTGTTCATGGCGGTGCTCGGTGGCGCGGCGTACGTCTGGGGCGCCATCGGCGGTGCGCTGGTCACGAAACTGCTGGAAGACCAGCTGCAGGTGCTGCTGCCCAAGCTGATCGGCACCAGCGGCAGCTACGAGGTGATCGTTTTCGGCATCGTGCTGGTGCTGGTGCTCAAGTACCTGCCCGACGGGCTGTGGTCGGTCGTGGGCCGCTGGCTGCCCGCGCCCAAGCGCCGCAGTGACGACTGGCAGCGCGCCGCGGCCCTGCCCGAACGCGCCAAACCTGCCCTGGGCGACACCGTGCTGGAGGTGCAGGCCATCCGCAAGCAGTTCGGCGGCCTGGTCGCGGTGAACGACATCACCTTCAACATCAAGGCCGGTCAGATCGTCGGCCTGATCGGCCCCAATGGCGCCGGCAAATCGACCACCTTCAACCTGATCACCGGCGTGCTGGAACTCACCTCGGGCACGGTGAAGTTCCGTGGCGAGCCGGTCAGCGGCCTGCCCTCGCGCGAAATCGCGCGCCGGGGCGTTTCGCGCACCTTCCAGCACGTGAAGATGATCCCCGAGATGACCGTGCTGGAGAACGTCGCGCTGGGCGCCCAGCTGCGCGGCCACAAGGGCGCGGCCGCCAGCATGCTTCGGCTGGACCGTGCCGAGGAGCACAGCCTGCTCAAGGAAGCGGCACGCCAGCTCGAACGCGTTGGCATGGCGCATCAGATGCACGAACAGGCCGGCAACCTCGCGATGGGTCCGCAACGCCTGCTGGAGATCGCCCGCGCGCTGTGCGGCGACCCGGCCCTGCTGCTGCTCGACGAGCCCGCCGCCGGATTGCGCCACAAGGAAAAGCAGGCCCTGGCCGCCGTGCTGCGCCAGCTGCGCAGCGAAGGCATGAGCATCCTGCTGGTGGAGCACGACATGGACCTGGTGATGGACGTGACCGACCACATCGTGGTCATGGAGTTCGGCACCAAGCTCATGGATGGCACGCCCGAAGAAGTGCAGCAAAGCCCGAAGGTGCGCGCTGCCTACCTCGGCACCGAACATTGAAAGGCCCGGCAACCATGACCGATACCGTCCTCTCCGTCAAAGGCCTGCGCGCCGGCTATGGCAAGGCCGAGGTGCTGCATGGCATCGACCTGCGGGCGCCCCAGGGCAGCGTGATCACCGTGATCGGCCCCAACGGCGCCGGCAAGTCCACCTTCCTGAACGCGCTGATGGGCGTGCTGCCCTCCCAGGGCCAGATCGAATTCCAGGGCCAGCCGATCAGCGCGCTGTCGCTCGAAGAGCGCGTGATGCTGGGCATCGCGCTGGTGCCCGAGAAACGCGAGCTGTTCGGCACCATGCCGGTCGAAGACAACCTGGTGCTGGGCGCGTTCCGCCAGGTGCGCCTGCGCAATCCGAAATGGCGCGAGCAGATTGACGTGGTGTACGAGCTGTTTCCGCGCCTGAAAGAACGGCGCACGCAACTGGCCGGCACCTTGTCGGGCGGCGAACGCCAGATGCTGGCCGTGGGCCGCGCGCTGATGTCGCGCCCCACGCTGCTGATGCTGGACGAGCCCAGCCTGGGCCTGGCGCCGCTGGTGGTGCGCGAGATCTTCCACACCGTGGAGAACCTGCGCAAGACCGGCGTCACCATCCTGCTGGTCGAGCAGAACGCCCGCGCCGCGCTGGAGACCGCCGACTACGGGTACGTGCTGGAAATGGGCGAGGTGGCCCTCAGTGGCGAAGCCGATCAGCTGGCGCACGACCCGCGCGTGATCGACACCTACCTGGGCGCCGCGCGCAAGAAGGCCGGGGCCTGAGGCCCGGCCGGCCGCCACCGGACGCGCGGGCGGCCCCGGGCGACCTCCAGCAGCCGAATTCTTGAACCAAATCGGCACAGACCCATCGTCGGACGGCCATCACCAGCTACTCTTTGCATAGCAACCATGAACGCCTACCTACCCCAACCCGCCGAACAGCGCTTCATCCTCCAGAACGTGTTGCACGCGTCGAAGCAACTCGCTGCCCTGCCCGCTTATTCGGACTTCGACGAAGACCTGTTGACACAGGTGACCGACGAAGCGGGCAAATTTGTCGGCGAGGTGATTGCCCCGCTCAACCGCGACGGCGACGAGATCGGCGCACGCTGGAAAGACGGCGCTGTGACCATGCCGCCCGGCTTCCGCGACGCCTACCAGGCCTTCTGGCAGGCCGGCTGGCCCGCCCTGGCCTGCGCCACCGACGACGGCGGTCAGGGTCTGCCCGCGGTGCTCGAAGCGATGCTGTACGAAAACCTGAGCGCCGCCAACCACAGCTGGACCATGGCGCCCGGCTTGTTGCACGGCGCCTACGAGTGCATCAAGCACCACGCCAGCGACGAACTGAAATCGCGCTACCTCCAGAAAGTGGCCACCGGCGAATGGCTGGCCACCATGTGCCTGACCGAACCGCACGCGGGTTCCGACCTGGGCCTGTGCCGCACCAAGGCCGTGCCGCAGGCCGACGGCAGCTACCAGCTTTCCGGCACCAAGATCTTCATCTCCGGCGGCGAGCACGACCTGAGCGACAACATCGTGCACCTGGTGCTGGCTCGCCTGCCCGACGCCCCGCCAGGGCCGAAGGGCCTGTCGCTGTTCCTGGTGCCGAAGTTCTATGCCAATGGCCACCGGAGCGCCGTCGTGTGCGAACGCATCGAGGAAAAGATGGGCCTGCACGGCAGCCCGACCTGCGTGATGCGCTTCGACGAGGCCACGGCCTGGATCGTCGGCGAGCCCGGAAAAGGCCTGAACGCGATGTTCGTGATGATGAACGCCGCGCGCCTGCATGTGGCGCTGCAGGGCATCGGCCTGCTCGATGCCGCGTGGCAGAAGGCGGATGCCTATTCCAGGGAACGCCGACAGATGCGGGCGCCTGGCGCGCGCGACACCAGCCTGATCCAGGACCACCCCGCCATGCGCCGCATCCTCGACACCCAGCGCGCCTGGGTGGACGGCGGGCGTGTGCTGGCGTACCGCACCGCGCTGGAGCTGGACCTGATCAAACACCACCCCGCGGCCGAACGGCGCGAGGCCGCGCAGCGCTGGTGCGCGCTGGTCACGCCGGTGATGAAGGCCGCCTTCACCCACCAGGCGTTTTATGGCGCCAGCGAATGCCTGCAGGTGTTCG
>Ga0116141_10002907_pt1 | contig 14542 bp, 10 predicted proteins | sample AD_UKC097_MetaG_FD_89744 | JGI IMG/M metagenome (GOLD analysis project Ga0116141, IMG submission 89744) | Active sludge microbial communities of municipal wastewater-treating anaerobic digesters from USA - AD_UKC097_MetaG | ecosystem: Engineered > Bioreactor > Anaerobic > Digestate | place: USA...
GACGCGGGGATGCAGCACTAATCGCTATCCCCGTCGTTCATGGATAGTCATGGTTCTACCGATCTTCGTGGATTGCGCGGACACATGGCATCGATGCGGCACCCCCTCGATGCCATGTGTCCGCGCAAACAACGCATATCGGTGGAGTCATGACCAGCCTTGGACGGGGGGATTCGGCACAAGAACGCGATCCCTGCACCCGCCGGGATGCTGCCTTCGACTCGAGACCTTGTGTTCTCCGGATCGCAATCCTTTCGCGCAACGTCCGCATATAACGTCTTGTCAAAACACGTTAATACCCTGATCACATGAGGCTTTGACTCTGCGAGGATAGAAAGTCCGATAATCTATGGCCTTGACGCACTGTCGGTGCTCGGCGGCGTGCCCTTGTAGGCATGTCAAGAGCCTATAACAACGGCGATGGCAGTATTTTTATTGCGTTTTTCCAGCAGAATTCCTGTTCAAACGGCGCCAAAAAGTCCGATGGGATATATAGGATATGACTGAGTGCGCCCTGAAATTTTTGACGCCCGAAAATCAAGATTGGGCCGATGGCTGCCGATAGTCTCTGTAGTTATGACCGTTGCGGGTGTCAAAGTCGGAATGGCCGGCGAAGTGCCATCCGCAGGGCAGATGTGTCAGGGTGTTGCAGTGCCTCTGAGCAAGTGAGGATATATGGGACCGTATGATGAGGGGACGCGCGTTCGCGTTTTCATGTTGGGCTGGGAGTTCCCGCCGTTCATCAGCGGGGGACTCGGCACGGCCTGCTATGGCTTGACGAAGGCGCTGGACCAACTGGGAGTGCGGGTCACATTTGTCCTACCCAAGATGGTGGACAGCCAGTATGCGACCCACGTGCGACTGCTGACCCCGCAGGAGACAAGGCGCGGCGCTCTGCGCAGGATGGGCCGAACGGAGGAAATGACCAACGTCAGCTTTCGATCGATTATGTCACCCCTGCAAGCCTATGCGACCCCGCAGACGTATGACGAGAAGGTCGCAGAAATTCTGCGTCTGCGGCGAGAGGCCACGGCGTGGGATGGGTCGTGTCAAGGGGGCGCAGGCGCAGACTATGCAGGGGACTTGTATCGCGAAGTCCATCGCTACGCATCGATGGCGATGGAGCTGGCGAGGGGGGAAGAGTTCGACGTGATTCACGCCCACGACTGGATGACTTATCCGGCCGGTGTGGGCGTGGCCGCGATCACCGGCAAGCCCCTGGTCGTGCACATCCACTCGACGGAATTCGACCGCAGCGGCGAACACATCAATCAAACGGTCTATGACATCGAGCGAGAGGGGATGCAGCGGGCCAGCAAGGTCATCGCGGTCAGCCAGTTCACCCGGGGTGTTGTCATCAGCAGGTACGGGATTCCGGGGGACAAGGTCGAAGTCGTCTACAATGGCGTCGAGCGGAACGGCGGGTGGTCCACTGCGGCGGAAGCCATCAAGCGGGAGGAGAAGATCGTCCTGTTCCTCGGGCGCATCACCATGCAGAAAGGGCCCGAGTACTTCCTGCGGGCCGCCAAGAAAGTCCTGGACGTGATGGACAACGTCAAGTTCGTCATGGCCGGGTCGGGTGATCTGATGTATCGCTCGATCGAGCTGGCAGCCCAGTTGGGGATCGGCCACAAAGTGCTGTTCACCGGCTTTCTCCGGGGGGACGATGTCCGGCGGATCTTCCGTATGGCGGACCTGTACGTGATGCCTTCGGTTTCGGAGCCGTTCGGGATCGCGCCGCTGGAGGCGCTGGACAATGACGTGCCGGTGATCATCAGCAAGCAGAGCGGTGTTTCCGAGGTGTTGCGGCATGCCCTGAAGGTGGATTTCTGGGATGTCAATGAGATGGCCAACAAGATTGTGGCCGTGCTGAAGTATCCTCCGCTGCGGATGACGCTCCGCAACCACGGGAACTTCGAGGTGCGCAAGCTGCGATGGCGGGACGCAGCGCGAAATTGCCTGCGGGTCTATGAGGAGACGCTTGTGCCCGTGTAGCGTCCGCGTGCGCAGGATGGATCGACGGGATCGGAAAGGATCGGTGCTGATATGCCCTCCGTGTGTTTCTACTTTCAAGTCCACCAGCCGATGCGGCTGCGACACTATACCGTCTTCGACAACGACGACCGGTACTTCGACGAGGGCCGAAACGCCGCCATCTGCAAGAAGGTGGCCAACAAGTGTTACCTCCCGGCCAATCGCACGCTGCTGCGACTTATCCAGCAGTACAAGGGACGGTTCAAGGTCGCCTACAGTCTCACCGGCGTCCTGCTCGAACAACTGGAGCGATACAGTCCCGAGGTGCTCAGCACGTTCCACGCGCTGGCGAAGACCGGGTGCGTCGAGTTTCTCGCGGAAACCTATTATCACAGCCTCAGCTTTCTCTACTCCCGGCAGGAGTTCATCGAGCAGGTCCGCAAGCAGATGGGCCTTGTGCAGGACCTGTTCGGCCAGACGCCGAAGGTCTTCCGCAATACCGAGCTGATCTACAACAACGATCTCGGCCTGCTGATCGAGGCGATGGGGTGCTTCGATGCGATCCTCACCGAGGGGGCCGACCATATCCTCGGGTATCGCAGCGCGAATTTCGTGTATCAGCCGAAGGGCTGCCGCCGGCTGAAGATGCTCCTGAAGAACTACTCCCTGAGCGATGACATTGCCTTCCGGTTCTCCAACCGCTACTGGGCGGAATGGCCCCTGACTGCGGAGAAGTTCTCCCGTTGGGTCAACGCCGTCAACGGGAACGGACACGTCGTGAACCTGTTCATGGATTACGAGACGCTCGGCGAGCATCAATCGGCCGATACGGGCATCTTCGATTTCATCCGGCGTCTGCCCGAGGAGATCCTCCGGCACCCGGACAACAGTTTCAAAACGCCCAGTGAGGTGGTGGCCTCATACGAGCCGATCGGCGTGATTGATGTGCCGCATGTGATCAGTTGGGCCGATACGGAGCGGGACCTCTCCGCCTGGCTGGGCAACCCGATGCAGTCGAACGCGATCCACGAGCTGTACCGGCTCGAGAGGCGGATCAAACGGGCCAACGACGAACGGATCCTGGCGGACTGGCGAAAGCTCCAAGTGTCGGATCATTTCTACTACATGTGCACGAAGTACTTCTCCGACGGCGATGTCCACAAGTACTTCAATCCGTACGATTCGCCCTACGATTCCTACATCAACTTCATGAACGTCCTGGACCACCTGGAAAGGCGATGCGCCTCGTGCGAGGCGTCGGCCGTGCCACCCGATCTGCCGGCAGTCCGGAGCGAGCCCCTCGTTGCCGTCGGGGTGTGACGAGGATTCGTCCGAATCCACGTCACGCTCAATCGGACAGTTCAGGGATCAAGCACCCTTCGCAGGGACAGAAGGCCCGGATGTTCTGCTCGGGCGTTCCAGGCGGGACCTCGCAACCCGGTTGCAGGATGAAGCGCTGACCACCCATCGCGATGCACTGCCTCGCGGCGTCCGCCACCTCCTGCGGCGTCCCCTGCAGGAGCACGGCCGCCGGGTCGAAGTTGCCGCAGAGCGTCACGTTCGGACCGACGACCGCTCGCGACTGGTCCAGCGGGACCATCCAGTCCACGTCGATGATATCGGTGTCGGTCCGCGTCATCAGGCCGATGTTCCTGGCGATATCGCCGCAGATGTGCAGCTTGACCGCCGCCCCGGCTTCGTGGATCGCATCGAAGAGCCGCTTCTCAAAGGGCAGGACGAACTGCTCGTACATCTGCGGACTCACGAGACTGGCCACGGCGTCGCCCACCCCGATCATGTCCGCGCCGGCGGCCACCTGGGCCCGCGCGAAACGGATCTGGTTCTCGATCATCGTCCCGGCGACCTGGAGATACATCTCGGGCCTGTCGATCAGGTCGAGGAACATGCTCTCGACGCCTCGCAGATCGGCGTACAGCGCCAGGGGACCTTCGCACCACCCGAGGACGCTGTGGGTCTGGCCAAGATCCTGGGACATCTTCCGCACGCTCTCGATCCGTTGCTTGGGCCGGGGCGCGTTCTCGATGTCGAAGGGCCGGATGCGGGAGACGTCGGACGGCGACTGGATCAGCATCGCACGGGGCCGTCCCACGCCGTGCTCGGGGTAGTCGAACTCCATGCCATATGCGGACGCCTCCCGCCAGGGATCGCTGATGGCACTGATCTGGTCCAGGTTGAACGCCCGCACGACGGCGAGCTGCGACTCGACCAGCACGTCGCCGTCCCGGTAATAGTCGCGGTAGGTCCGCCCGATGAAGTTCGCCGCCCAGGCCATGAAGATGGGCGTCACGGCCGGGCGGTCGCAGGACTTGCCTCGGATGATGGCGTGAATGCGTTCTTTCGGTGTCATATCTATCCTCTATGTCACGACAACGCCGGTTCCCGAGCACTCGGGCGGATGATCATGAGTATCATACGGCCACCCCGTGCGAGATTCACCCCTTTTTCAATGTGACCGCGGGATCGCCGTGGAGGGCAATTGGTGGAACAGCCCCCTTGTCATTATCGGACTACCTCCAATTCGGGGTTTTTGGCGTGTCTCCGGGCGGAAATCCTTTTGCGGGCTCTCGACGCGTCTGGTAAAATCGCACGCCGCCCGAATGCTGGACGGCTGAGCCGTAGTGAAGGTGTGTAACCGTGGCCGGACAGGGCAAGTCACGTCGAGGGATATCAGGGGTGGGGTCTTGATGCTGCGCCGCGCGCAGGAAGGAGGTATCGGAATGTTGCGAATAGGGATTGCCGGCTTTGGGTTCATGGGGCGGATGCACTTCAGACAGTGGAAGGCCGTCGAAGGCGCCCAAGTCGTCGCGATCTGTGATGCGAACCCGAATATCAAGGAAGACACGAAACGCGCCGTCGGCAATATCAAGGGGGCCGAGGGCGAGATCGATTTCGCGGGCATCGAGGTGTATCCGGATCTCGACCAGATGCTCGCGAAGGCGAAGCTGGACGCCCTTTCGCTGACGCTGCCGACGTACTTGCACACCGAGTGCTCCCTGAAGGCCCTGGCCCGAGGGGTCCACGTGCTCTGTGAGAAGCCGATGGCCCTGACGAGCGCCGAGTGCGACCGAATGATCCAGGCGGCCCACAAGAGCGACAAGGTCCTCCAGATCGGGCACTGCGTGCGGTTCTGGCCCGAGTACGCCAAGGCCAAGGAGATCGTGGACAGCGGCCAGTACGGCAAGGTCGTCGCGGGCATGTTCCAGCGCCTCGGCTCGGCGCCCGGGTGGAGCGTGGACAACTGGTTTGTCGACGAGGCCCGCAGCGGCGGTGTCGCACTCGATCTGCACATCCACGACACTGACTATGTGCAGTACCTGCTCGGGATGCCCAAGGCCGTGTGCAGCCACGGGGCGAAGAAACCCGGCGGCCGGCTCATCCACATCGTCACCGCGTACGAATACGGTGACGACAAGGTGGTCGTGGCCGAGGGCGGATGGGGGATGAGCCCCACCTTCGGGTTCGAGATGAGCTTCAATATCGTTCTCGAAAAGGCGACCCTCGTCTATGATTGTACGCGCAGTCCGGCGTTTCGCGTCTGTCCGGGCGAGGGGGAAGCATTCACACCCCAGGTCGCGGCCGGCGATGGGTATAGTCGCGAGATCGAGCACTTCGTGAAGACCGTGCGAGGCGAGTCCGTGCCGAAGGTGCTCACGCTCGAGCAGTCGCGGGATTCGGTCCGAATCGTCGAGGCCGAGAAGAAGTCCATCAGCAGCAGGGGGAGAGTTCAGATTCAATAGCCCCGTTTCCGAGAATGGAGATTGAAACGATGAAATGCAAGAGTTGGCCTGTAGCGGTATGCAGTTGGTCGCTCCGGACGGATGTGCCGGGCGTCGCGGCGGCGATGAAGGAAGTGGGCATCCAGCACGTGCACCTGGGGATTCGAGCGGCGGTTGAGGACGGCAGCGGCAAGGTCCTCGACACGATCAAGGCGCAGAAGTGGACCATCACCAGCACGATGATCGACTTCCCGCAGGAAGACTACACCACGCTCGACACGATCAAAGTCACGGGCGGCGTGGTCCCCGATGAGCACTGGGAGCGAAATCGCGGCCTGTTCGAGGGGGCGGCCAAGATCACTGCGAAGCTCGGCGTGAAGTACCTGTCCATGCACGCCGGTTTCGTCGATGAGAGCAACGAGGCGTACGCCCAGAAGGTGACCTCGCGGATTCGGGCCCTGGCGGATATCGCGAAGGCCAACGGCCTGACCCTCTTGCTCGAAACCGGCCAGGAATCGGCCCAGGAACTGAAGCATTTTCTGGAGAAGCTCAATCACAAGGCCATCGGCGTCAATTTCGACCCCGCCAACATGATCCTCTATGACAAGGGTGACCCGATCGAGGCGGTGCGCGTGCTGTCGCCGTGGATTCGTCATTTGCACGTCAAGGATGCCGTCCGGACGACGAAGCCAGGGACGTGGGGCAGCGAGGTCCCCTGGGGCGACGGGCAGGTCGGCATCGAGCGGTTCATCGCCGTGCTCGGCGAGGTCGGGTTCAAGGGTGCAATGGCTATCGAACGGGAAGCCGGCGACAACCGGCTCGGTGATATCAAATTGGCCGTCGAGCGGCTCAAGGCGATAGGCAAGTAACGCGTCCCTGGGATTAAGGAGCAATCACATGTTCGGGATGGAAACGGGCCTGTATCTGAAACTCAGTGCGATGATGTTCCTGGAATTCGCGGTCTGGGGGGCATGGTATCCCGTGCTGGCGGCGCGACTTCTGGGGCCCCTGAAGTTCAGCGGCAAACAGACGGGATGGATTTACGCGACGCTGCCGTTGGGCTGCATCTTCATGCCGCTGGTGGCCGGGTACGTGGCGGATCAGTGGATCAACACGGAGTTCATCCTGGCCGGCGCCCATCTGGTGGGTACGCTGCTGCTGTTCATCGCCGCCTGGAAGCGGAAGTTCACTTCGCTGTTCGCGACACTGCTGGTGTACGCTCTGTTCTACGCGGCGACGCTGCCTTTGGTGAACGCGCTGATGTTCCGCCATCTGGCGGCCAACGGCGTAAGCGACAAGTCCCCGTACATCTTCATGTGGGCGCCGATCGCATGGGCCCTGGCCGGTTACTTCCTGACGGGCTGGCGCTGGGTCTTCAAGACGGGCGAAGAAGGCCGGGACTGCCTCGTGCTTGCAGCCGTGCTGTCCGTCGTGATGGCCGTGGTCTGTGGCGCCTTGTTGCCTGAGACGAAGCCTCTGGCTACGGTAGGCGCCAGTGCCATGGGCATGTTGAAAGACTCCAGCTTTCTGATCTTCATCATCATTTCGATGATTGCTCCCGGCATGATGCAGTTCTACTTCCTGGGTACTGCCCAGTTCATGCAGGACAATGGGATCGCTCCGAAGAACGTTCCGGCCGCCATGGCAATCGCCCAGGCGACGCAGGCGGTGGCGACTCTGGCTCTGCTTGGCTTGCTCATCGGCAAGATCGGGTACAAGTGGACGCTGACGGTGGGGGCCGCCTCCTGGCTGGTCATGTATGTCATCTACGTGATGCCCAGACCCGCGGCTGTGATCGCCATCAGCCAGGCCTTTCACGGCATCGCGTATGTCTTCTTCATCATCGCGGGCCAGATGTTCGCGGGAGCCGTGGCGCCCGAGGGAGCCGGAGGCTCCATGCAGGGCTTGATCTTCACCGCCCAGAGCGGAATCGCCTTGTTTCTCGGGACGCAGTTCGCCGGGGTGGTCATGGACAAATGCCGGGTCGAAGGGAAATTCCAATGGAGCAAGCTCTGGATGGTTCCCGGCGTGATCATGCTGTTCTGCGTCCTGGCGTTGATCTTGCTGTTCAAAGGGGCCGTCCCAACGTCGTGACGGCGGGGACGGCGGTCCGGGCGCTCGTGACGGTGCGGTGTTTTCCGGCGGGTGAGAGGTCAGATCCTCAAACGGTGAATTTCTGAAACTCCGTCATGAGCGCCTTGACCCGGGGGCCAGGGACGCCCTGGCCGATGGTTGTCCCGTCGAATTTCACCACGGGGATCACGTCTTTGGTCGTGACCGCGATGAATAGCTCATCGGCGTTCGCGGCCTGTTGAGGCGCCAGGCATTGTTCCCGGATGCTCATGCCCAGGTTGACTGCGGCCTTGACGATGAAGTGCCGGGTGATGGAGGGCAGGATATTGGCCGCCAGCGGGGCCGTGCACAGGGCGCCGTCGACGATGGCGAAGAACGCCGAGCCGGCCCCCTCGGTGATCAGGCCGGCGTCGTCGACGAGAATCGCCTCATCGCACCCTCGGTCCGCGGCGTCCTGGCGGGCCAGGATGTTCGGCAGCAGGTTCAGCGACTTGATGTCGCATCGCTTCCATCGCAGGTCCGGATAGGTGCAGACGGTGATCCCCCGGGCCTTCTCCTTCGAGCTGTCGGGCGCCTCACTGATCGTCAGGAAGAAATTGGGCACGATGTCCTTGGCCCAGGTATGATTCCGCGGGGCCGAGCCCCGAGTCACATGGAAGTAGATCTTGGCGTTGGCCAAGCCGGCGGCCTCGAAGGCTTTCACCACACGCTCGCGGACCACGGCGATGTCGATACCGGTGATGCGGATGGCCGCCATGCTGGCGGCGAAACGCCGCAGATGCTCCTCCAGGGCGAACAGCTTGCCGTTATAGCTGCGAAGGACCTCGTAGACCCCGTCGCCGAAGTAGGTCCCCCGGTCGAGGTACGCGGGATCCAAGTCTTCCATGGGGACGAGTTTGTCGTTGACCATAGCCAGTTTCATGCGGTACTCCCGAGAATGAATCCATCCACCTCCGTGGGGAGGGTACGAAAATCCTGTGGAAAAGTCTTTACAATTGTATCGGCATACACTATCCTTTTGGTTTTGCCAAGATTTGAATACTTGAACCGCTGAACCGGGAGTTTCGCAATGTACGCGATTGTCGAGCAGGGTAGTAAGCAGTACAAGGTGGCCGTGGGCGACCAGGTGGAGATCGAGCTGACCGACGTGGCCCCCGACGCCAAGACCATCGAACTGGACAAGGTCCTGTTCATCGGTGGCGACGGCACGAGCCGGATCGGCAAACCCTACATCGAGGGCGCCAAGGTTGTGGCGTCGTTCAAATCCACCGCCGCCGAGGCGGTCACGAAGGGCCCGAAGCTGTACGTCACGACGTTCCGACGCCGCAAGAACAGCCAGAGGAGAATCGGCCATCGCCAGAAGCACCTGCACGTAACTATCGATAGAATCGAGGGATAGCTCTCGATTGAGGCGGCAGTGCGGTCGTTCCCGACGGCGAGAAAGGGCCCCTCTGCACCGCCGTCTGTATGTTTGTTTCCCCTGCCCGTCGGTTCCCGCATCTCTTGTTGTACCTTTGTCATGCTGAACGACGGTCAAGCATCTGGCCTCGTGCAGGGGGAGTCATTTGTTTCTTCTTCGCTGTAGCCCAGGTCCTTCGCTTTGCTCGGGACGACAAAGGTGGACCTCTCATCCACTACTCGGAAGGGATCGCAGTTCGTGGCTCGGCGAAGACCTATGCCCGAGCAAAGTAGCAGACGACCTTCTGCTTGAAGGCGTCGGCACTGAGGAAGATGCTGCCGGCCCCGTCGGCGGTCTCGGACGCATCGACGACCCTGATTGCGTCCACCCATTTGCCCGCCTTGGGGACCAGTTGCAGGAGGCGGTTGGGCGAGTTCTCGAACAGGTCCGTACGCAGGTAGTTGCTCCCGCGGTCGGGAAACAGGGCCAGGTAGAGCATGTCCGTCTCCACCAGCTCGTTGAGAAAGTGCGTGCCCAGGGAGACGTCCGGGACCAGGTTCTCGTGCATCTGGACGATCTCGCACAGCACGGCGGCCCGGTTGACCTCCGCGAACGCGACCGGGATGCCGAGGAACGGATCGCTCGTGCCCCAGCGGCCCGGGCCCAGGTACATGAGGGCCCCATCCACCAGGGATTCGCAGGCCTGGTTGATCTTGCCGAGCAGCCGGGCCACTTCATAGCGATCCTGCAGGGTTAGCTGCCCATAGAGGGCGGGCGTCACGTACACGAACCGGCTGATTCGGGTGTGCCGGCTGTGGCCCACGACCGCGCCGCTGGCCTCGATGATCGCATCGGCCCGCGGGATCTCCACCGCCGGCGGCCTGGGGGACTCCGTACCCTTGACCGGCAGGGGCCGGCACTGGACGACGTGGATTCTGTACGAATTGCGATCCACGAAATTCAGCGTGAACTCGACGTCGACGGGGTACTCGTAGGCCTGCTGGAGCGCGTGGAGCATCTCCCGCATGTCTCTGACGAACGCGGTCTCCGTCAACAGGCTGTCGAACGTGGGTACCCACACCTTGGGCCCGCCCTCGCCCGCTGCGGAGAAGGACTCGTCGGCGGATGCGAACATCTCGACGGGCAGGTCGGAATCTTCCTTGATGACGTCGAGGAAATGGCCCGACATGACGCGGTTGGCCTGCAGGTCCAGGTAGTCGACGCGTCTCTGGGCGTACTGACGGACCTCTTCGAAATTGGCCTCGGGCCGCTTCTCGGGCACGTTGAGTGCGACGAGCCGGGTGTAGTCGTCGTCGGAACGGTCCACCGCGCGGGTGCCCAGGCCGAAGACCAGCCGGAGCACGCCCGCCTGCGGATCGATGCTCTCGTTCCAGACGTACGGATTGAACGAGAACCCGACGCCGGCGGCCTGCGGGAAGTAGTACCGTCCGTGCATCTCGCCCGAGACCCGCATGACGAGCAGGGCCATCTGTTCATCGTGATTGAGCAGGTCTCGCTGATCCCGGTATCGCAGGGCCTTCTCGCTCATCGTGCTGGCATAAACCGTACGCACGGCCGAAAGGAAATCCTCCAGGCGGCGTTCCCGGGGGCCCTGGTTCGGACAGAAGACGCTCTCGTACTTGCCCGCGAAGGAGTTGCCGTAGTTGTCCTCCAGGAGCGAGCTGGACCGCACGATGATCGGCGACTGCCCGAAGTAGTCCAGCATCTGCTCGAATTGCTCGAGGATGTAGTCGGGGAACTGGCCCTGGAGAATCCGCTGGCGGGCCTGCACGGCCCCTTCGAGGAACGTGGCGGGAGTCCGCTGCTTCTGTCGCAGCCACCAGACGCCGTTGCGAACCAGGTATGTGTAGAACACATCGGAGCCGACGTAGAACGAATCCTGCTCTTCGAGCAGCTCAGCGAAGCGGTTTGAGTGCTGCTTGAGGATCTTGCGGGCGACAAGCATGCCGACCGTCTTGCCGCCGATGAGGCCGGAGCCGATCATCCGCTTCCAGATGCTCAGGACATCTTCGAGCGTCAGGTATCGCGAGACCAGCTTGAGCATGCCGGGGTCGCGAGAGATGACCATTCGGCTGAGGTGGTCGAACGTCTCCCGGAGCTTCTCAGGCAGACACTGGCCTCTCTCAGCGGCGTCGAGGATCTGTTGGCCTTCGATGAAGGCCCGCTCCCAGTAGCCCGGCCGTGTGTCGGCGTTCAGATCGGACCAGTTCACCGACGACAGGATTGAGGACATCAGCACGCTGGATGTCACGGGGCGGAACTCGTCGCCGTCCCACTTGTGCAGCATGTTCATCGTGGGCGAATAGCGGAATTGCACCTTGAGCGGGTGGACGTAGTGGGCCCCCGCGTGGTGGTACAGTTCGAGGAAAAGCTGCGTGGTTTCCGTGATGGGGCGGATGGCCCGCGAGCTGTGCGAATTGCGGAACAGGGCGAAATACGCCACCGTCTCCAGGTCGTACAGGAAGGGACAGGTCAACATGAAGAAGTTGGCGAGCATGGAATCCGAGTACCAGTCGGCGGCCAGTTCGGACAGGCAGTCGAAGACATAGAGGGCCCCGCGCCCGGCGGTTTCGATCACCGTGTGGATCCTCGCGATGAACGTCTCGAAGCCGTCGGCAGGGTCCAGTTCGTGTGTCTCGACCGACCAGCCCTGGAAGATCACGGGCGGGTGGCTGGCGAACCGGAAGTAGATCACCTTGCGGCCCGAATGGAGACCCGCGTTGACGTACGGGGCGACCACGGCCACGTAGTCCTCCACGCTGTCGACCTGCCAGACGATGTTGTCACCGGGAAGAACGCCTTTAAGTGCCTTGTCGAGGCCGACCAGGCCCGTCGTGAGTTCCGCCACGTGGTCGCTCATTGGGGTCCCTTCCTTTCCGTCAGGAGTATTTCCATCCCGCAGTCGCCGCATCGAAAGCGGACCGAGTACCGGCGGCCGTCCTGGTCCTCCAGGATCATGGGTTCGGCGGGAGTCTCGGCACGATGGCCCGCGCACAGGCCCAGTTCCCGCCGCAGACAGTATTTCGTGGTCATGATGACCTTCCCGGATAGGTCTACGCCCGACTCCGCCGCCGGCTTGATGGTCTCGACGCCGTGGCGTCGATAGAAGGCCCGGGCCTCAGCGCTGAGGACGTTGCCCAAGTACGTCAGGTGTTTCTCCGGATAGGGGAGATCGCTTCGCTTGGCGCCGCCCGCAGTACGTGGCCGATTCTCCTCGCGCACTTGCAGCAGTCTGGCAATCAGCTCCCGCCTGGCTGCATTCAGATGCGAGACGGGCAGGAACCAGGCGTCCTGCATCTGCACGTCCGCGCACTGGAAGATCGTAGTGCCGAGCTTCGTCAGATGGGTCAAGAGGGTCTCTCTGGCGGCGTCCTTCTTCTCGGCGGGTCGATGCCCGGTGATGGTCACCTTGGCACGATTCCCATCTTCATCCGTGGCGGAAAGCAGCAGGCCGTCCGATGCCTCCTGCAAAAACATCGTCACGGCGATCCTCCGTTCGGCCGCTCGTCCCGTGAGCGTCCGGTTGAACACGTAGTCGAAATTCCGGTAGATCTCCTGTCCGACGCGGATCCCATGCATCTTCTGCGGATAGACCCTGCGGCCTTCGACGCGATTGACTACCGTTCCGTCGAGGTTCCTCTGGCTGTCGAAGAAGCACAATCCGTCGGCATTGTGCAGCTCGCGGTCGCCATCGAGGACGAAACACGATTTCTCGACGCGGGCGACAGTCCCGACGTACTCGCCGATGGATTTTGGCGTATCCATCGAGGCAACGGAACCGTCCCGGCCCGTGGACCCATATTCCGTGAAGCCGCGATTGAAGGTCCGCTCCAGGTTCGGCTCGAACGCCAGCCGGACCGACCCGGACGAACTGCGACGCAGCCCCCGACCGGCCAGAATCGTATCCAATCTCTGACGATAGAAGCCTACCGTATTGGCGACGTACGGGATGTCCTTGAGCCGTCCCTCGATCTTGAAGCTGGTGACGCCGGCGTCGATCAGCTCCTCCAGGTGATCGGCGAGGCACAGGTCCTTCAGGCTCAGCAGGTGGCGGTCCTTCACGATCTCTGCTCCCGCCTCGTCCTTGAGGCTGTACAGCCTTCTGCACGGCTGGGCGCATTGCCCGCGGTTGCCGCTGCGGCCGCCCAAGGCATAGCTGAGGTAGCACCGCCCGCTGACGCCGACGCACAGGGCGCCGTGGATGAAGCACTCCAATTCGATCTGTGTCTCGCCGCGAATCCGGCGGATCTGTTCGAGCGTCAATTCACGGGCCAGAATCACGCGAGAGAAGCCGATCTGCTCCAGAAAGCGGACCTTCTCGACCGTCGCGTTGTGCATCTGCGTACTGGCGATCAGCGGCACAGGCGGCAGATCCAGTTCCAGGAGACCCACGTCCTGGACGATCAGGCCGTCGATGCCGGCCTTGTGCAATTGGTGGATCATCTCCTGCGCCGCCGGCAATTCGTCGTCGTGCAACAGCGTGTTCAGGGCCACATAGACCCGCGCATAGTACTGGTGGGCGAAGGCCGCGACCTCTTGTATGACGGATACCGCGTTGCCTGCTGCTTCGCGGGCGCTGAATCGCGGGGCGCCGATGTAGACGGCGTCCGCTCCACACTCGATTGCCGCGCGTGCGGTCGGACCATCCTTCGCCGGGGCCAGTAGCTCTATGCTCGTGCTCATCACGGGAGATTATATCGCGTCGGGCGGAGCGACGCGCACGAGAATGCCCTCCAACGGAGTACGGAGTCGCGCTTCTATACGTGTGCCTGGATCATGGCCCGGGCCCGCTCTCGCCATGCGGCGGCCCCGTTGGCCCGGAAGTACTCGAACGACTCGTCGTCCACGAGCCTGCCCAGCAGCGTCTTGCGGTCGGTCGGGCTGGGAACTTCGTCGACGATCTTCTTGCGGACCTCTTCGAGCTCCGCCAGGAACCGGCCGTGCTCCTCGGTGAACATCGTTTCGAGCCGCTGGCGCAGGTGGCCCGCGTAGGCGGGGCAGTACCCCTCGGTCCCGATGGCGATCTGGAGATCACCTCGCTTGACCAAGGCCGGAACGAAGAAATCGCAGTGCTGCGGATCGTCCACGACGTTGCAGAGGATCTCCAGCTCCTGGCAATCCCGGTAGACCTGCTCGTTGACCTTCGGATCATCCGTGGCGGCGATGACGAGCACGGCTTGTCCGATGTACTGCTTCGCGTACCGGTCGCGGATCAGTTCGGCTCCGTGGTTCGTGCACAGCGTCGTCATGGCGTCGCCGGGCTTGAACGCCACGACCACCAATCGGGCCCCGGCCTCCAACAGGGCGCCGGCCTTGCGAACCGCCACAGCGCCACCGC
>Ga0116141_10002908_pt1 | contig 14542 bp, 14 predicted proteins | sample AD_UKC097_MetaG_FD_89744 | JGI IMG/M metagenome (GOLD analysis project Ga0116141, IMG submission 89744) | Active sludge microbial communities of municipal wastewater-treating anaerobic digesters from USA - AD_UKC097_MetaG | ecosystem: Engineered > Bioreactor > Anaerobic > Digestate | place: USA...
CCCCCGTAATAGGGCGCCGCGGCGCTCAGTCCTGACAGCATGCACGCGGCGCGCCAGGTCAGCAGGCCGCCCCAGCAGTAGCCGACGATGCCGACCTTGCCTCCGCTCGCTTTGGCGCCATGGTCCACGGCGGCCTGCAGGTCGGCCATCACGCCCGGCGCGGGCAGCGCCTCCACGGCCGTCTTGTAGCCAAAGCCCTCGTTCATGTCGGCCTCGGTGTAGCCGAGCTGCACCTCGCCCTTGCCGATGCGCGCAAAGGTGGCCGGCGCGACGGCCAGGTAGCCGGCGGCGGCGTAGCCGTCGGCCACCGCACGGATGTGCGCGTTGACGCCGAAGATTTCCTGCACGACGACGACGGCCCCCTTGGGCGCGCCGGCCGGCTGGGCCACATAGGCGGGACATGCGAAACCGTCAGCGGCGGTGAGCGTGATGAACGTACCCATGGCGATGCTCCTTGGTATGTGCGGGTGGATGAGAAACTGTCCGATCGAAGACGACCCGCTCAGGCGCGGGCCAGCTTGCGCTCGACGAAATCGAGCCGGTCCTGGCCCCAGAAGATCTCGCCGTCGATCACGTAGCTGGGCGCGCCGAACACGCCGGCGCCGATGGCCTGCTGCGTGTTGGCGTCGTAGCGTTCGTGCGCAGCCTGGCTGTGCGACTGTTCCAGCCGCGCCGGGTTCAAGCCCTGCTCGGCCAGCAGTTCGGCCAGCACCTTCTCGTCGTCGATGTGGCGCTCCTGCGCCCAGACCGCGGCCAGGATGGCGCCGGTGATCCTCAGTGCCGCCTCGGTGCCGTCGTGCAGGTCCACCGCGATGATCAGGCGCGCGGCATCGTCGCCGTTGACCGGAAAGTACCGGGGCTTGAGGTTCAGCGGCGCGTGCAGGTAGTCGCTGTAACGCTGCAGCTCCAGCAGGCGGTAGGCCTGGCGCTGTGGCGCGCGCTTGCCCAGGGGCAACCCGCCGGAGATGGGGAACACCTTGCCGCCCAGGTCGATCGGCAGCACCCTCACCGCGGCGCCCTGGGCGCGCGCGATGTCGCAGAAGCGCTGGTGGCCCAGGTAGGTCCACGGGCTTTGGGGCGCAAAGTAATAATCAACGGAGCGGCTCACGGCGTTCTCCTCGAACGGTTTTTTTGTATGGGCTGACATGGAACCCGTGTTGTAACCGGGCCGCCGACATTGTGCAGGAGACAGGGTATGGACAAGGTGCTCTTGGTGACTGGCGCCAGCCGCGGCATCGGCGCCGCCACCGCGCGGCTGGCCGCGCAAGCGGGCTGGGCCGTCGCTGTGAACTACGCCGCGAACGCGCGGGCCGCCGACGAGGTGGTGGATGCCATTCGCGCCGGCGGCGGGCAGGCCATCGCGGTGCAGGCCGACGTGGCCGACGAGGCGCAGGTGCTGCGCATGTTCGAGACCGTTGACGCGAAGCTGGGCCGCCTCACCGGCCTGGTCAACAACGCCGGCGTGGTCGATGTCACCGCGCGGCTGGATCAGATGAGCCTGGCACGCTGGCGCCGCATGTTCGACATCAATGTGATCGGCTCCTTCCTGTGCGCCCGCGAGGCGGTGCGGCGCATGAGCACGCGCCACGGCGGTGAGGGCGGCGCCATCGTCAACCTGTCGAGTGCGGCCTCGCGCCTGGGCTCGCCCGGTCAATACCTGGACTACGCCGCGGCCAAGGGCGCGATCGACGCCTTCACCATCGGCCTGGCCAGGGAGGTGGCGGCCGAGGGCATCCGCGTCAACGCGGTGCGCCCCGGGCTGATCGAGACCGACATCCACGCCTCGGGCGGCCTGCCCGACCGCGTGCGGGATCTGCAGCACCTGGTGCCGATGCAGCGCGGCGGCACGGCCGACGAAGTCGCGCAGGCGATTGTCTGGCTGCTGTCGGATGCGGCAAGCTACACCACCATGAGCCTGCTGGACGTCTCCGGCGGGCGTTGACAACCCGCCTCTTTCTCGTCGTTCCTTTCCCCATCAGGCCAGCCTGCGTTCGTCCATGACCGAAAGAATCATCAAGCACTACTGGGAAGACATGCCCGCCGGCTCGGTCCGCGACCTGGGCACCATCACGCCGACCGCTGAAGAGATCATCGCCTTCGCCACACAGTTCGATCCGCAGCCTTTCCACATGGATGCCGAAGCCGCAAAGGACTCGGTGTTCGGCGCGCTGTGCGCCAGCGGCTGGCACACCTGCGCCATGGCGATGCGGCTGATGGTGACGAACTTCCTGCTCGAATCGTCCAGCCAGGGCTCGCCCGGCCTGGAACACATCAAATGGCTCAAGCCGGTGTTCCCAGGCGACACGCTGCGCCTGACGAGCACCGTGATCGAATCGCGCTCGATGAGCAAGCGAGCCGATGTGGGCCTGGTTCGCTCGAAATGGGATATGGCCAACCAGCATGGCGAGCCGGTGCTGCACATGGAGGGCTGGGGAATGTTCCGAAAACGGCATCCTGGGGCGCCACAATAGGCGCATGGACTTCAAGCCCCTCATCACCCTGCTGGCCATCGTCAACCCGCTGGCCATCGTCCCGTTCTTCATCCACTACACGCAGGGCTTTTCGCGCGAGCAGCGGATCAAGACGATCTGGGTCTACCCGGTTCGCGTGACTTCCCCAGTCAAAGCCTTCAGAAATTGCGGAATCTTTAAGCGAATGTCCAAGTTCAAGAACCTCTTGTGCCAATGCCTGACGGCATTCCTCCTCGCTCTCTCGTCAAACGCGCAGGCATTGACTCAGTGCGTCTTCAATCAAGACCTTTTTTTCGATCCCGACCAGTTTCCAAATCCCCCCAATGGCTACATCGCCGGGCCGTATGACAATGAAAGCGCAGCGTTGTTCGCCGCCAAGCAGGCCTATTTCGGTCCAAGTGGCGTTTATCCCGTTCAAACTGCGACGCAGGCTTGTAAAGGCCAATTCGTATCAATGGATCTGAGGTTGGTTTCCGGAGCCGGTGTTCGAGACATCCCCTATTTCGACTCGGGAGGCTATTTCCAACTCGACGCTGGTCAATCGCTATTGGTTGTCAACGCCACGAGGGCCATCTGTGAATATGGTCAAGGTATGGTCGGTACCAGGCCGGTGGTATATGCCCCCGGCTATGTTCTGACTTGCAGAGACGAGATGCCCCTGAGCATTCGCCTGACAAGCATCACGGAAGTGCGCCCCGCCGGGACGGGCGGGACCACAGCCATCACCCTCACCGCGAGAGTCACCACCGGTGCCTCGCCCAAGTCGGGCGTGCCCGTCGGTTTTGCCGTGGACGTCACGCCGAACTCGGGCGGACACGACCATCACGACGGCAGCCGGCCCAAAGGCAAGCTCAGCGCCGCTCAAGGCACGACGGATGCCAATGGCGAGGTGAATGTGACTTTCGCCTCGCCCGAAATCTCCGGTGAATACACCATCAAGGCCACGTGCGAGACCTGCGTCAACAACCCTGTGTCCAGGGAAGTCAAGGTCAAGGTACCGGAGTTGTTGAACATCTTCGCCCTTCCCTTTCGGGATCCGCAGTGGGCCTACCCGGGCATCGGCCAAGTCCCGGGTCGTCATACAGACAGCCACTACCTGACGATCACGGCTGCGACGCGATTGCTTGGGCTGGCCCAGAAGTTCAACAAGATCTGGCCTGCTACCCCCAAGTTGACGCTCAACGATGCCAGCCTTGCATGGGGTGGGAAATTCGACATTCCAGCAACCTGGGACAGGAATCCCCGAGCCCATGCGGAACACCGCGTGGGTGACAACATTGACGTGCGAGCAAACTCGGCACCCGGCGCGGTGCCAGCCAACATTCGAAAAATTGTATTCCGCTGGCTACGGAACGAAAGCCTGCCGGATGACAACATATCCCCGGAGCTTGCGATCGAGAGTGTGAGTCCCTTGTGGGAAAACCCAGGCACTCAGAACGAACACTTCCATCTGCGTTTGGGAAATTGAAATGAAAAAGCCATATTTGCTATTTCTTGCGGGGGCGTTGGTCGCTTCCTCTGCATTTGCTGACCCACCGCTTAACGCCCAAGGTTACATCGATGGCGAAGGCATCCGCTTCGACCCCCAGACAGGAGACTACATCGTCACCTACTATGGCGACAGTCCGCAGGGCGATCGACTGATCACACTGGTGTACGACACCCCCAACAAGATCAAGCCCGGTGTTCGCACACGGTTGCACGCCACGAATGGTCGGGATATCGCCTATCGTTATGACATCAGCAACGGCAAGGCGGCGAGGCAGGCCATTTACGCCTTCAGCTTCAGCGTGCGTGCGCCCTGGTGGGAAAACTCCAGCCTGGTCACCCATGCCAATGCCGCCAGCCAGGCCAGCGCGGGCAATATGCCTGGCACGGCGCAGGCTATCGAGGCACGCATCAGTTACACCGGAACGATCGAATCGACGCGCATGCAGCAATCCACCAAATGGTTGCCGGAAATTGCCTTTGCAAAAAGCAACCAGGCTTTTCGCGTCCGGTGGCAGGCTCATCCAAATAAGCAACCATTGGACGACATCCAGCCTGGGCAAAAACGACATGGATTCGGCCTGACAATGCCCTATCTTCCTGGTCTGATAAAGGTCGCATTTTCAGGTGATTCAGAGCCCTTCAAGTTTGCTGGCGCGGCGGGCGGCGACTCCAAAATCTGGAAAGACATCGACAAGCTCTTATTCGGCAGCACCGCGCCGGCACCTACCGTTCAAAGCCTCGGCCCCAAGGTGCTGATCCCCGATCCTTTCAACGCCAAGACACTGGCTGCGGGTATCGGCAACGATCTGGCCAGCTGGGTTGAAGCGGGTCAGCTTTCCGAACCTCTGGCACAGCGCCTGGGGCTGGCATTGACAGCTCTTGGCAACGCCGCCGAATTGGAGAATTCTTCGGGAGTTTCGGCCAATGCGGAGCGGGTCTTTTACGAGATATTCTCCCGTCACGATGGCATGCGCCATCAGGATGGAGAAGAGGAACGAGAAGATGAGGCCGCGCGGAAAGACCATCCGGAGTTGAGCTACTTGGCTGCTCGCGCGCTGACCTTCAACACGTTCGAGCTGACCCGACGCTATTTCATGTCTCAATTGCCGAAAGGCAAATAGGACTTCAATAACAAGTTGGGACGTAGGCTGGGCAGCCGATTCGAGGTGTGCGAGACTCCTTCGCATGGACTTCAAGCCCCTCATCACCCTGCTGGCCATCGTCAACCCGTTGGCCATCGTCCCGTTCTTCATCCACTACACGCAGGGCTTTTCGCGCGAGCAGCGGATCAAGACGATCTGGGTCTCGGCGGTCACCGTGTTCACCGTGATCGGCACCAGCGCGCTGCTGGGGCTGAAGATCCTCGACTTCTTCAGCATTTCGCTGGCCAGCTTCCAGGTCGGTGGCGGCATGCTGCTGCTGATCAGCTCGCTGAACATGCTCAACGCCCAGCCCGCCGAAGCCAAACCGGCCAGCCACGAGCTGGAGGACGGCGCGGCCAAGGCCGCCATGGGCGCCAGCATCGCGGTGGTGCCGCTGACGATTCCGCTGCTGACCGGGCCGGCCACCATCTCCACCGTGGTGATCCACGCCGACCGGGCCAAGACCTACTGGCAGCTCGCCACGCTGGTGGGCTTTGGCGCGGTGATCGCGCTGGCCACGGCGATGAGCTTCGCGCTGGCGGGCCCGATCGCGCGCGTGCTGGGCAAGACCGGCATCAACGTGATGACCCGGCTGATGGGCCTGATCCTGGCCGCGCTGGCGGTCGAGGTGATGAGCGACGGCCTGCACGCCTTGTTTCCGGCGCTGGCGCGCTGAGAGACCGCATCCTGGGGCGGCATCATGGCCAAGCTGTTGTTGCTGGAAGACGACCCGGCCATTGCCCGGACCGTCGTCTACGCGCTGGAGCGCGATGGCTTCACCGTTCTGCATTGCCTGCTGCTCAGTGACGCACGCCGCGCCTTGGCGGCCGGCCGCTTTGACCTGCTGATGCTGGACGTGGGCCTGCCCGACGGCAGCGGGCTGGACCTGTGCCGCGAAGTGCGGGCGCGGCACCCGACACCGATTCTGTTGCTGAGCGCCCGCAACGAGGAGATCGACCGCGTGCTGGGCCTGGAACTGGGCGCCGACGACTACGTGAGCAAGCCCTTCAGCCCGCGCGAACTGGTGGCGCGCGTGAAGGCGCTGCTGCGGCGCAGCGCGATGGCGCCCGCGCCGGCCAGCAGCGCACCGGGTGGGTTCGAGGTCGACAGTCAAGGCCAGCGCATCCTGCTGCACGGCGTGCCGCTGGCGCTGACCCGGCGCGAGTTCCGCCTGCTGGGCGCGCTGCTGCGCAGCCCCGGCCGCATCCACTCGCGCGAGCAGCTGCTGGAGGCCGCCTGGGGCGACGACAGCGACAGCACCGACCGCACCGTGGACACCCACATCAAGACGCTGCGCGCCAAGCTGCGCCAGGCCGACCCGGCACGCGAATGCATCGTCACGCATCGGGGCATGGGCTACAGCCTTGAGTTGCCGCCCGCCTGAGCCATGAAGCTCGGCATCCGGCTCCTGTTCGTCTTTTTCCTGCTCAACGGGCTGGCGGCGTTTTTCGTGCTGCGGGTGTTCGTGGTCGAGATCCGGCCCAGCGTGCGCGAGGTCATGGAAGACATGATGGTGGACACCGCCAACATCCTGGCCGAGCTCGCCAGCGACGACCTGGCCGCCGGCCGTCTGGCGGAAGGCCGGTTTGCCGCCCATGTGCGCAACTACGCCAGCCGCCCGGTCGATGCGCGGATCTGGGGGCTCGACAAGCAGTCGCTGGACTTTCGTGTCTATGTCACCGATGCCCGGGGCCTGGTGCTGTTCGATTCGGAGAACATCGCTGTGGGCCAGGACTATTCCGCCTGGCGCGATGTGGCCCGCACGCTGCGCGGCGAATACGGCGCGCGGGCCACGCGCACGGTGCAGACCGACGAGCGCACCGCCGTCATGTACGTGGCCGCGCCGGTGCTGCGCGACGGCGCCATCCTGGGCGTGCTGACGGTGGCCAAGCCCCAGAGCACGGTGCAGCGCTTCGTGGACCGCGCGGAACGCAAGGTGCTGCTGGGCGGCCTGCTGCTGCTGGCGCTGTCAGCCGGGGTGGGCGTGGCCGTCACGTTGTGGGTGGTCTGGAGCATCCGCAAGCTGCGCCGCTACGCCGTGAACGTGCAGGCGGGCGAAAAGATGGACGTCCCCCATGTGCCGGGCGAATTGGGCGAGCTGGCGCAGGCCATGGAAGCGATGCGGGCCCGGCTCGAAGGGCGCGATTACATCGAGGGCTATGTGCGCGCCCTGACGCATGAACTCAAGAGTCCGGTGGCGGCCATCCGCGGCGCGGCCGAACTGCTGCAGGACGCGCTGCCCGACGCCGACCGCGCCTTGTTCACGGGGCAGATCGAGCAGCAGGTGCAGCGCATCCAGCGGCTGATCGACCGCCTGCTGGAACTCAGCAAGCTGGAGCAGCGCCAGAGCCTGCGGGTGGATGCGCCGACGTCCCTGCGCGACTGCGCCGAGGCGGCCATTGCCGAGGCGCAGGCCCGCGCCCGCCAGAAAAACGTCGCGATCGCCCTGCAGGGCGACGGCGCCAGCGGGCCGTTCGAAGCCGCGCTGGTGGCGCTGGCGATCGGCAACCTGCTGGACAACGCCATCGACTTCTCGCCGGCCGGCAGCACCGTGCGGGTCGACCTGACGCGCGGGCGCGTCAGCGTGACCGACGCCGGCCCCGGCGTGCCCGACTACGCCCTGCCCCGCCTCGGCGAGCGCTTCTTCTCGACCCCGCGCCCCAATGGCGAGCGCACCGGCTCCGGCCTGGGCCTGGCCATCGTGCGCCAGATCATGGCGCTGCACCACGGCACGCTGAACCTGGCCAACCTCGATCCCGCCGCCGGACCGGGGCTGCACGCTGAACTGGTGTTTCCATCCTGAACTTCACGCTGGCTTCACACAGCGCATCAAGCCCTCACGCACGCCCGGGACACTGGCCTTCCATTCATCACGGAGGCTCTCTTGAAACACCCGGCATTCCTCAAAATCATGGCGGTCGGCGGCGTGCTGCTGATGCTCATCTTCGGCCTGGACCTGATCGGCGGCATCGTGCGCGACCGCCAGATTCACCGCGAAGCGGCCACCCGCAGCGTGGCCCAAAGCCTGGCCGGCAGCCAGACGCTGATCGGCCCACTGCTCCACCGAAGCTGCGTCGAAACCTGGGACGTGGTAACGGGAAGTGGCGCCAGCCAGACCCGCACTGAACAGCACCGCGATTTCGCTCTGACGGCCCTGCCCGACGACCTGACTGTGACAGCCGGCGCCACCATGGAGCCGCGCGCCCGGGGCCTGCACAAGGTCAACACCTTTGCGCTGAAGGCCCGCCTGACCGCCCGCTGGGCCGATCTGGCCAGCCTGCAGCCGCAGGCCACGGTGAAACACTCGCGGCTGCACTGCGAAGCGCCGGTGCTGATGGTGGCGGTGGGCGACGCACGCGGCATCCGCACCGCGCGCCTGCGCCTGGACGGGCAGGACCGGCCGCTCAAGCCCGGCACCCAGCACAGCGCCTACCCCCGCGGCGTACACGCCACTTTGGCCGAGGCGACGCTTCGGCGTGGCGAGCCCTTGGCCGCAGACATCGAGCTGGAACTGGCCGGCACCGAGCGTTTTTCGTTGGTGCCGCTGGCCGGCACCACGGCCGCGCGGTTCACCAGCGGCTGGCCACATCCGTCCTTTGACGGGCGCTTCCTGCCCACGGAGCGCACCGTGGGCGCCCAGGGCTTCGACGCCGTCTGGCGCCTGTCCGCGCTGGCCACCACGGCGCCGCAGGACATCACCGCCGGCAAGCCGGTCTGCGCGGAGGGCGCACCCGAAGAAGGCGGTGCCCGCAAGGGCTGCACCGATGCCTTTGGCGTCAGCTTCATCGACCCGGTCAACCCCTACACCCTGAGCGAGCGCGCCACCAAGTACGGCCTGCTCTTCGTCGCCCTGACTTTCGTCGCGGTCGGGCTTTTCGAGTTCATGAAGAACCTGCGCGTCCACCCGGTGCAGTACCTGCTGGTGGGCAGTGCGCTGTGCATCTTCTTCCTGCTGCTGGTGAGCCTGGGCGAGCACCTGCCCTTCGGCTTGGCCTACGGCATTGCGGCCACCGCCTGCGTCAGCCTGCTGGCCTTCTACGCCAGCCACATGCTTGGCAGCGTGCGCCGCGGCATCCCCTTCGGACTGGGCATCGCCACGCTGTATGGCACGCTATACCTGCTGCTGCAACTGGAGCAGACCGCACTGGTCGTCGGCGCCATCGCTTTGTTTGTCGTGCTGACGGCGGTGATGGTACTGACGCGTCGCATCGACTGGTATGCACGGCTGGCAAGCAGCACGGGCGCCACGCCGGCGCCATGAGACCCAGCCCGGCCATTCACGTTGACGACCGAAGGCCTGCACAAGCTGTTTCCGGCGCTGGGGCGCTGAAAGTGGCCTTTTTTTCAGGTATTTTCGGCCGGATTCCGTCGCCCAACGGCCACCAGCCGCTATCGTTTCAGGACTGATTGCGCTGGCTTTGCAGCGCCGCGCCAGGCGCGGGCGTCTCGGGTGGTGCCAGGTCCACCCACACCGCTTCGCCATCTACCCGCACCGGATAGACCCGCAGCGTCAGACCGTCCGCACCGCGCATGCGCCCGCTGCGCACATCGAAGCTCATGCCATGCGCGGGGCAGCGCAGCCAGCAGCCGTCGAGCTTGCCGCTGCCCAGCCAGGCGCCGGCGTGCGGACAGCTGTCGGCGATGGCGTGCACCGCCCCCGCCAGGTTGAACAACAGCAGACTGTGGCCGTCCAGGCGCACCCGCTGGCGGCCGCCGGGCGGCAGGTCGGACAGCGCGGCCACCTGTGTCCACCGATCCTTCATGGCGCCGCCTCAGATGACGCAGCCGCCGTTGGGGCTGATGATCTGCCCCACCAGGTAGTGCGGATCGCAGGCCAGGTGCACCACGGTGGCGGCGTACTCCTCCATCGTGCCCAGGCGCCCGGCCGGGATCATCTGCCACAGGCGCTGGCGGCCGGCCTCGTCCAGGCTTTGCAGGTAGGCGTCGAATTCCGGCGTGTGCACGCCGCCCGGGGCGATGGCGTTCACGAAGATGTTGGCGCCGGCCACCTCGGCGGCGACCGCCTTGGTGAACGCCACCACCGCCCCTTTGGTTGCGCTGTAGTGCGGGCTGTGGCTGCTCATGGCCGAGATGCCGGCCACCGAGGCGACGTTGACGATGCGCCCGTAGCGCTGCGCCTCCATCAGGCGCAGCACCGCGCGGGTGCAGTAGAAGACGCCATGCACGTTCACCGCCCAGAAGCGCAGCCATTCCTCGTCGCTCATCGCGGCCGTGAAGCCCAGCGAGCGCCGGGGCTCGGGGGTCGTGAGGTAGGCGTAGTGCGCGTTGCGGCGCTGTGCGTCGTCAGCCGACGACGGGACCAGCGCCGCGTTGTTGACCAGCACATGGACGGTTCCGAAGTGGCTCGCAGCCTCGGCCACCAATGCGTCGACGGCGGCGCTGCTGGAGACATCGCAGACGCGGGCGAGCACCTCGGCGCCCATCGTCAGCAGGCGCTGCTCGGTGAGTTGCAGGCGTTCGGGATCGATGTCGCAGATCACCAGCCGGGCGCCGGCTTGTGCCAGGCCGACGGCCAGCGCGCCGCCCAGGCCAGGGCCAGCCCCGGTGACCAGGGCGACCGGGGTTTTCACCGGATTCGGGTTCAGCGGGTTCACAGGGGCTCCTGACGGTTCAGTGCACCGGCACCGCGTTCTTGTCCACCGCGTCGGCCAGGTGCGCATCGCCGCTGCGCGACGCACGCCAGAAGAACCACAGCGAACCCGCCACCAGCACATCGGTGGCCACCAATGCCACGGTCAGGCCGACGGCCGAACCGCTGGCGGTGAGCCGGTCGCTGACGGCGCCCACCGCCAGGTTGCCAATGGCCACGGCGAACACGTTGATGAGCATCATGGTGGCGCCTGTGACGGTGGAGCGCATGTGGGCCGGGGTCAGCGCCTGGATCAGCGCGTTGGCCGGGCCGTAGGTGGCCAGCGGCAGCACGAAGCCGGCGCACATGCCGATGTAGAACAGCGCCGAGCCGGCTGGGGCGAAGCGGTAGGCCAGCATCAGCGGCGCCATCACCAGCACCATCAGCGCCAGCACGCTGGCGTGCCCGCCTTTGAAGTGGCGCGCGAAGCGGTCGCTGGCCACGCCGCCGAGCACCGCGCCCAGCGTGCCGAACAGGATCTGCAGCACGCCCATCTGCTTGGCGATGGTGCCGCCGTCCAGGCCGCGCTCGCGCACCAGCCACAGCTGCACGAAGGCCAGGCTCGCGAACGCGAAGTGGATCAGCACAAAGCCGGCCATGGTCTGGCGCAGCGGCGCACTGCCATGCACCGCGGTGAACACCGAACGCACTTGCTGGCGGAACGGCGCGCCACGCTCATGGCTGTCGCCCCCGTGCCGCTCGTCGCGCAGCAGCAGCAACGGCACCGTGAAGGCCGCGCCGGCCAGGCCCAGGATGTTGAAGGTGCCGCGCCAGCCGTACTGGACGCCCAGTGTGCCCGCAATCACGAAGGCCAGGCCGATGCCGAGCGGAATGCCGATGAAGAACACCCCCACCGCGGTGCTGCGCCGCTGCGGCGAGAACACCTCGGCCAGCAGCGACACCGCCGCCGGCACCAGCGCCGCCTCGCCGGTGGCGACGAAGAACCGGGCCAGCACCATCTGCTCGAAGCTCTGCGCGTGGCCCGAGGCCGCGGTGCACAGGCTCCAGACCAGCACGCCGAAGGCCATCACCCGGGTGCGGCTGAAGCGATCGGCCAGCGATCCCATGAAGATCGCCATGAAGCCGAAGCTCAGCACCCAGACGGCGCCGGTCAGAAAGCCGAACTGCTTGTTGTTCAGCGCCAGATCGGCAGTGATCTGCGGCGCGAAGCCCGACAGCATGTGCCGGTCGATGTGGGCGATGACGTGAATCAGCAGCAGGCCGATCAGGATCGGCACGGGCTTGTTTTTCCAGTTCATGGGATGCATCCAGAAAGGCCGAGGCCGGCCTGCGGGCCGGCCTCGGCGGGGTGGGAACCGGCTTTTATTCCGGCTTGAAGCCGACCGCCTTCAGGGTGGCAGCCTGGCGGTCCGAGGCGGCGCGCAACGAGCGCACCAGCTCGTCGGGCGAGGCCGGGGGCGCCATGTCCAGCCCCAGCGCGGTGAAGCGCTGGCGCACCGCGGGCTGCTCCAGCACCTTGAGCACGGCATCCCGCAGGCGGGCCTGCGCGGCGGCCGGCACATCGGGGGTGGTGAACAGGCCCATCCAGGCGGTCTCGGTGAGGTCCTTGTAGCCCAGTTCGGCAAACGTGGGCACATCGGGCAGCATGCTCAGCCGCGCCGGCGCGGTGGTGGCAAACACCTTGATCTTGCCGCCCTTGATCATCGGAATCGACGTGGCCGGGCCGTCGAACATGAACGACACATGACCGCCGATCAGGTCGGTCAGCGCGGGGGGCGAGCCCTTGTAACCGACGTGGACCATGTCGGTGCCGGCCAGCTTGTTGAGCTCCAGGCCCAGCGTGTGCGACAGCGTGCCCGGGCTGTAGGAGCCGTAGTTGACCTTGCCCGGATTGGCTTTGACATAGGCGATGGCCTCCTTGAGGTTGCTGGCCGGCACGTTGGGGCCGGCCACGAACAGCAGGCCGGTGCGTGCGATTTCGGCCACCGGACGCAGTTCCTTCATCGGGTCCACCGGCAGCTTCATGGCATGGGGAATTTCCGAGACGATGCCGTTGACCGAGACCAGCACGGTGTGGCCGTCGCGCGGGGCCTTGAGCACCTCCTGCAAGCCGATCAGCCCCGCGCCGCCGGGCTTGTTGTCCACCATGACGGGCTGGCCGAGCTGCTGCGCCAGGCCTTCCGACAGGGTACGGGCCACGATGTCGGCGGTGCCGCCAGCGGGCGCGCCGACGACGATGCGCAGGGGTTTGTCAGGGAACTGGGCCAGCGCGGTGCCGGTGGCGGCCAGGGCGGCGCAGGCAATGGCGCCCAATGCAAACAGGCGGCGGGTGGGGTTCATGGGTGTCTCCTTGATATACACGGTTGATCGGGTCGGTGTGCGGCTCAGGCGGCCAGGCGCAGCGGCATGCCCCGCACGCCGGCGGCGCGGTTGGGCGTCAGGCCCAGCTGCGCCAGCGTTTCCTCGGCGCTGCCATAGTGCGTGCCGATCTGGTAGATGGCCTTGGCCTGTGCGCCCGTGGCCACGTCGCGGTGCAGTTCACGGGCGATGCGCACCATCTGCTCGACCTGCTGCACGCTGGTCATACGTTCGCCCTTCTTGCCCCAGAGGTTGTCTTCGATGCCGCAGCGCACGTGCAGGCCCATCGCGATGGCCATCGCGCCCAGCGGCGCCACGGTGCGCATGATGCCCTCGATGGTCAGCACCGCGCCGGGGGGCGTGCGGCGCACGAACTCCATCAGGTTGTAGGGGTTGGGGCCATCGGCGCCGCCGCCGATCATCACGTGGTTCAGCACCAGCGGGCCGGTGTAGACGCCGCGGCGGATCAGGCGCTCCACCGTCTCCAGCTGGCCCACGTCGCCGAGCATGAAGTGCGGCTGGATGCCCGCGGCCTGCAGGCGCTTGAGGTGCTCGGCCACGAAAGACGGGCCCGAGGGGATGGTCATCTCGCTGTACGCGGCCTGGTAGGCCGGCAGCGCCAGCGAGGTGCCGGCCACGTCGTCGGCGCTCATCAGTTCGCAGACGTTCATCTGGTTGGTGTTGATCGCGATCGTCACCTGGTCCGGCGTGGGCGTCAGCTCGGCCAGCATGTGGCGGGTGTCGTCGTTGAGCCACTTGGCGTCGCCGCCCTCGCCTTCCGGCGCGAAGGAGATCGAGCCACCGACCTGCAGCAGCATGTTCGGCACGGCCTCGCGCAGGCGGGCCAGCATCTCGTTGAACAGCGACAGGCGCTTGGATCCATGGCCATCGGCCTCGCGGCAATGCACATGCAGCACGGTGGCGCCGGCGTTGTAGCAATCCACGGCCTTCTGGATCTGTTCGTCCATCGTCACCGGAATGTCGTCCGAATCGCCGGGCAGGAATTCAGGGCCGTACGGGGCGACCTGGATCACCAGGGGTTGCTGGTTTTCGGGGAGCAGGGAGTCGTCGAGGAATTGCATGGTGAGGTCCTTTGCGTGGGGGGATGAGGGCTTGGAAAATCAGGGTCGGGAAAAAACCGGTCAGGCGTGCTCGGCGGTTTCGGCGTGGGCCTGCGAGCGGACCTGGTGCGCGGCCAGCTCTTCCTGCAGGATCGGAGCGCCCAGGCTCATGGTGTGGATGCCGAGCACGCTGGTGAGCTGCAGCACGGCGGTGATCTGCTCGGCCGTGGCGCCGAGTTCCAGCGCCTTGCGGATGTGGCGGCGCACGCCGGGGGCGTACATGTGGGTGCACGAGGCGTCGACGGCGATGGCGATGAATTCGATGGTCTTCGCGTCGAGCACGCCGGACATCATCGGCTTGAGGCCCATCGACATGAAGCGCTCGGTCCACTCCGGGTCCAGCTCGGC
>Ga0116141_10002909_pt1 | contig 14538 bp, 10 predicted proteins | sample AD_UKC097_MetaG_FD_89744 | JGI IMG/M metagenome (GOLD analysis project Ga0116141, IMG submission 89744) | Active sludge microbial communities of municipal wastewater-treating anaerobic digesters from USA - AD_UKC097_MetaG | ecosystem: Engineered > Bioreactor > Anaerobic > Digestate | place: USA...
ACGGATCGCTACACGTACGGGGCAGAGCAGGGATTTGAATTCAAGAATGAACGATTTGCACTGTCTGGGCCGAAATACTATACCCGATTTCTGGAAACCTGTACAGAAATGATCCGTACAAATAATGCCAATTTCTTCAAGTTCGACGGACTGACGCAGGACATTCGCGAGGCGGAAGCCATGCTCCGTCTTACCCAGGCGCTCCGCAAAATCAAGCCCGATTTGTTTATCAGTATTACGACTGGAACCTGGCCGTCACCGTTCTGGTTGAAATATGGCGATTCCACCTGGCGCGGCGGTGATGATATGGGATTCAGTGGGGAAGGCAGCAAACGCGAACAATGGATCAACTACCGCGACACGATTACCTATCGGAATGTCGTCTCCCAATCGCCCTTGTATCCGATTAACTCGCTCATGAACCAGGGGTTCGCTCACGCGACCCATGGGCCTGCGTCGGAGATGGGCGATTCCGCCGCGGAAATCCGGCGCGAGATCCGTTCCCTGTTCGCCTGCGGCACATGTCTTCTTGAACTGTATGTCACACCCGGAAAACTCAAACCGCAACATTGGGATGATCTGGCGGAAGCCATTTTCTGGAACCGGCAGAACGCCGATGTGCTGGTCGATACGCACTGGATCGGTGGCGATCCGGGCGAGGGGGAACCGTACGGCTGGGCGTCCTGGACAAACGAAAAGGCTATTCTTGCCGTTCGCAATCCCCGCCCCGAATCGCAGAAATTTACCCTGGAATTGGCGGAGCAGTTTCAAATACCTCCGGACGCACCGAGAGTTTATATCCTCAAAAGCCCATGGAAATCGGACACGCAGAAACATGCACTGGAAGTCCCCGCCGATTCGCCCTACCCCCTGACCCTCGAACCATTCGAAGTCGTTGTTTATGAAGCGTTCCCGAAACCGGAATCGGAAATTCGGACCGAATCGAGTGAAAAACCATGACCACGCGACGCGATATGCTGAAATGGATGGGAATCGGAGGGATCTCTTTCCCGCATTGTATTTATTCGAACAACAAGGACAACGCCATGATTCAACCGAATATCCTTCTCGTTCATGTTGATCAACTCCGATTCGACTGCCTCGGCATTTCCGGCAATCCGGATATCCACACGCCGAATATCGATGGCCTTGCCGCCCATGGAGTTCGATATACCAATAGTTTTTGCCCCTACCCGATCTGTACGCCGTCACGCTATTCTCTCCTTTCAGGACTGTATGTCCATGAGCACCGGGGACATGACAACCATTGCACTCTCGCGCCGGATATTGACACCTTTCCAAAGCGGCTACGTGATGCGGGATACCATACCAAGGCAGTGGGCAAGATGCACTTTACCCCCACTTATCTGGATGTCGGTTTTCAGGAAATGGAACTGTCCGAGCAGGATGGATTAGGCCGATGGGATGATGACTACCATCGTGATCTCATGGGCCTGAATCTGGTGGACAAGAACGATTTGGAGGATCAACGAAAGGAATATCGTGCCGATGCTCCCGAAGAGTATTGGAAGAAATTGGGTGCCCTTGTATCGAATCTCCCCGAAGAGCATCACAGCACCACCTGGATCGGGGACCGTGCCGTCAATTCACTTGAGAAATGGACCGATACGACTCCGAATCTGCTCTTGGTTGGATTCATCAAGCCCCATCATCCATTCGACCCGCCTGCTCCCTGGCATGAAATGTACAATCCGAAGGCTATCGCGCTCCTTCCCGGTTACCTGGAACGCTGCCCTGACATGGAATATCAGTACCACAAAGGCTACTTCGATAATCGACTCTGGGACGAGACCGCTTTACGCTATGCCACGGCCTATTACTATGCAACGATCTCGCAAATCGACCACCATGTCGGACGAATGATCGCGACGTTGAAGAAAAAAGGCCTGTATGACAACACGATGATTATTTTCACAAGCGACCACGGCGAGTACATGGGATTTCATCATCTCATGCTGAAGGGGAATTACCTGTACGATCCCCTCGTCCGTGTCCCGCTCATCATCAAGTATCCTCATTCCCTCGATGCCGGATTATCTTCCGACGCATTGGTGAATAATGTGGACGTTGCTCCAACGATCCTGAAAGCGGCCGGGGTACAGCCTGCCTCAAGCATGAAAGGCCATGACCTGCGGGAAAAGAAGGATGCGCGTGAATTCATTTTCTGCGGCCGGACAGAGGTCATGGTTCGCAGCCGGACGCGAAAGCTGATTCTAACCCAGCGGGAAAACGCGAAACAAGCCTTCTTTGACCTTACAAAAGATCCGCTTGAATTGGAGAATCGCTATAATAATCCCGAATATCAGGAGGAGATTCTTCATTTGCGCAAAGTAATTTCCGAGTGGCGTCCGGATGAGTACCTGACAACAAATACTTTCCTGGACGAAGACGCGGCGCAGATCGATCAGCCCAATGTCCCTTCCCGTGACCGCAGTCATCGGGGAAAAATCATTGAGTATTACCAGGCAAAAATGAAGGCGCTGTAGATCAATGAGTCGCTATTTCTGTTCCTCCTGCAACAACTCGACGATTTTCCGCCTCAGTTCGAGTGAGTCAATCATGCCCAACTGTTTGTAGACAATCTCGCCGCCGGGCCGGATCAGGAGAGTCATCGGAATTCCCCCCATCCACACCCGTCCGGTCGCCTCAACAAAGGCATCCAGATTGCCGTCCGCGACAACGAAATTGCGCGAAGACGATTCCTGGTCCTGTAGAAATGCCAGTACATCCTTTTCCACACCCGGTCCCTCAGTCAAATCGTCAACGCTCAATGTCACGAAATCGAATTTCCGATGTCGATACATGCGGAAAATTGTGACGAGTTCGGGAAATTCAATCTGGCAGGGTCCGCACCAGGTCGCGAAGAAATTCACCATGAGCAATTTATCGGAGTTATTCTTTAATAATTGAGCGAATGTCGGCGCGTCGGTCTTTTCCAACGTCACAGGCTCCGCGCGGACCTGTGTCATCCATTCTTTGACAGATTCCCGTTTCGCGGCCCATTTAATCGAACATCCCCGTGTCGGTGTGTTGTTTTCGGGAATCGGTTTGCCCGCAAGGAGGGCATCGAGCGCATCCCGAACATAATGCTTCTTGACCCGCTCGGGATTATCGGAATCGTCGAATCCTCCCTCATACTGCAACTTTCTCTCTTTGTCGAAGATGAAGATGTGCGGTGTTGCGCGCGGGCCGTATTTCTTCGACGTCTCCTGAGTTTCACCGTCGTAGAGATAAGGAAAATTAAATTCATGATCTTCTGCGCGGATCTTGCATTCCTCGAGTGAGTCGCCAACATCCGTATATCCCATCTCATTCAGCCGCAACGCTTCCGGGTGGTTTGGCGAAATCGCCACAATGGCCACACCTTTTTCCTTGTAGTCCGTAACCAGTTTCTTGATCCGCCCCTCGTATGCCTGGGCGGTCGGACAATGATTGCAGGTGAAAATGATTACAAGAACGGGGGCATCGGAATATTCGGCTAACTGGTGCGACTGATCGTCCACACCGGGCAGATCGAAATCCGGCGCAAGACTGCCGATTGCCAGGGGCTTGATCTCCTCCTCCGCGCTGAAAACGGATGTGACGAAAAGAAAACACGCCGCGACAAGAAACACTTGATTCCACATGGCGGGACTCCTTCTCTGTTCTTGAATCGGACACGCGATTTCCGTATCCGGTGTTTGGCTCACAATGCCTTGCCTCTATTCTATCACCGACACATCAATACTCAATTCCCGGTTGGCCCTTGATTCCCGCGTCGAAAGGATGCTTGACGCAGCACATCTCGGTCACCAGGTCCGCAAACTTGATTGCGGCCTCCGGCGCGTCTCTTCCGGTCAGGAGAACATGCATCCATGGCGGTCGATTCTGTAACGCATTTCTGACCCGTTCCCAATCGAGATAGTTTCGGGAGAGAACATAGTTGATTTCATCAAGAATGACCAGATCATGATCCCCATTATGGATAACCTGTTCCGCCAGATTCCACGCCTCCATGACCCCGGCACGCTCGCGCTCGAAATCTCTTGTCTCCCAAGTGAATCCCTCTCCGAAACTGCGGATTTCAAAGGGAAAGGGAAAATGCGTCACCAAGAGTTTCTCGCCCGTGTTCCATTTCCCTTTCAGAAACTGAATCATGAACACGCTCCAATTCCACCCCAATGCGCGAAAAACTAAACCGAGCGCAGCGGTTGTCTTTCCTTTCCCGTTTCCCGTGTACACAATAACGAGTCCTTTCCGGGAAGCGCGTGGCGCCGAAGAAATCTGTTCAGGAGAGGCATCCGGATTCATGATAAGCATTCTCGATGACTATTCAATCATTTGACCGGTCTCACATGTCAACTTACGGAGATCACAAGATCAGGCTTGCCGTTTCGGATCGGGAACACTCGGTTACAATCCCCGCAGACAATGGATTGCTCTTCCCACCGGACAGAGGTTTTGCAGGATGGGCAGGTCGCAATCCTTTCCAATAATGCTCTTTTGCTGCCGGCGCGTTCCGATCCTGTCGGATCGCCAGGCTTTATCGCGTGAAGGCAGTAGTTGTTTGGCATCTGTGGAATCGGGACCGCTTTCGGATACTCCTGCGCGGCTCCCTCCATATTGTCCAGTGACCGGAACAGGGGCCTCAGGCTCCGGTCGAGAAGCTGATTCATTTGGTTGTGTACTTCCGGTGGGACCATGGAAAGGCCAAAATCGACAAGGCTGAGCGCGGTTTCAAACAGGCTGTTCGATGGCCGCAAAAAGCGGATGTCGAGTCCACTGGTCTTGCAGAGGTGTGCGAGGCCATATCGTGTATATCGAAAGAAATCATAAGGAACCTCATGTTCCGCAATGGTAAACGGCACGTAAAGGAACAGGTGCCCACCCGGTTTGAGAACTCGGTAGAACTCCGAAAACGCCTGGGCCGGATTCGTGTAGTGCTCAAGGCTGGTAAAATTCAGACCGACATCGACGGTCTCGGTATGAATGGGAAGAGCATGGGCGTCGCCGATCAGGTCCAACTTGCTGTAGTCCCATTTCGGATTTCCGATACCGGAGTCAATCGCGAGGTACTGGGCATGCGCGAAAAAGGCCTTGTAACGGCATTGCCCGGCGCTGATATCCAACACAACCGATGTTTCCGAGCAGTGTAGTGAAGCCTCCCAAAGCAAAGAGAACACGGCCTCGCCAGGCTTTGTCTGGGGGACGGCCGTCCATCCCATGTCCGTGGAGAATCTCCGCCGCAATTCCTCCCGGGACAGACGTTCGGGCAACTCCGGGAACCGCTCGTTTGTCTCAGTCATGTTGAAGTCCTTGTTTCAAAGATGCCGAATCGCTCGACGTGGACCGCCGTTGCCTGCAGATGTGATCAATTAACAAATACTCAGAGAACGTAATCCTCCGGGAAATTGTACATCCGTGGCGCACGGTGCGGCCTGTGCTTTCGCGTGGTGGCAAATAACTGACAGAAAAGCGTTGACATGTTGTATCGATTCCACAGTTCCTCTTTCGAGCGGTAAGAAGGCGTCCAATGCTCCTGCTCCATCTCCTTAAAGACTCGTTCAGCGGAACACCCACGAATCTCCCTGGCATAGTTCCTATCGGCGAACGGCTCATTCCGTACCCGGATATCCGACAGAACGGCCTTATTGCGGGATTGGACGGCATCAATGATCGTGCGAATATCCTCAATTGTCTTCACAATCGGGACCTGGCCGAAGAAATCCTTCACCTGCTCGTCATAAATCCGCATCACCTGGGGTAATAACAATACTGTCGGAACTCCCGCCAGAACTCCTTCCAGGTAACAAGTGGAGGGAATCGAGATCAGCAAATCCACCGCTTTCAGCAAACGGGTCAAATGAAAATCGAAGGCATAGCACATGTCGTCCAGAAGAAGAATGAGGTTCTCGCAATCCAGAATCTTCGAGTACATTGGCGGTTTTTCGTGCGGACCGACTTTCAATACAAATAACACATCGGGAAACTCGAGAACTGTCCGACAAACCATTTCAATCGACGGAGAATAATCCTCCCATTGAGGGTCGAAATGGGTAGCAATCAGGGCAACCAAATTAAAAGGACGGTAATAATCTCCAAAAAGATCCGTGAATGCGCAGGGTGTTTCCTGGAAGTAGGCATCGAATTGAGGTGAACCGGAAATGACCAGGCGACTTCGATCAACCATGTATCTCGGCAGATCGGGAACATAGGGGCTGGGGCCGGTGTAGTAGTCCACATTGGCCTGCGAATGGACAAATACTCTATCGGAGAAAAAACTGACCGGGCGAGTGTCACCCCGCGTTGCCCCATGTTGGATCAGGCCTGTCCTGGCTCCGCAGAGCGATGCCGCGAGGGTGTATGACGCGGCATACATCAGGCCGTAATCTCCGTCTCCTTCGATGCTGGTCATCCATAGATCGTTCGGGCCAAGGATATCGAGAATATCCTGATTCCGTTCGGCAACAGTTGGTTCCACTCCGTAGGATCGCAGCCGGCTTTCCGTAACATCCTGATACAGAAGCGGCGCGGTTAGAAACCAGGATGTGAACGCACGGACTTTCTGCGGATCCACCATGCGGAGCAGATTTTCAAAGTGCTTCCAGGCGTTATGCCCCAGGCAGGCAAAGTTTAAATTTCGGGACAGATTCCAATGTTTTCTCTCGATAGGCGGGAATGTAGGACCGTCCTTTGAAATCTTCAGCAGGAAATAGGCGGCCTCCATCCCTTGTTCTGCCGGGGTCGACCGAAAGGGAAAATTAAGGGCGCGGCCGGTTCGGGGATATTTCTCCAGTGCAATGGACTTCATCCGTTCGGATGTACAGTCTTCCACGATCTCAAATCCGGATCCCCGAAAGCAAGTTCGCCACCATTGTGCCGGACGGATGCAGTTATTCGGAAAAACGATGTCGAAGAATAGCCTGACGGATACCAGTAGAAATGCCGGATTGATCTCGCGAAACAAACAAAGGTAGTCCTCTACTCGATCCGGATTCTGTTGAGACAAGAAATCCATGCAGATCAGGAGGTCATATTGACTCGGTACAGGCGGCTTCTGAGTCGGATGGACGGCATCCGCGCTGTTCAGCGACTCCACAAGATACTTGGACGGCTCCACTCCCTGTACTTGGAAGCCATAAGACCGAAGATACCGAACAACGTCCCCATGCCCGCAGGCGAAATCCAGAACACGACTTGTACCATGTTCGGATCGCAACGCCTCCAGCACCTCGCGAAGCCGGGCAACATTACAGGGAAGAATCCGTCCGGGAATATTGCGATAGAGGAAATCCCGGGAGAGATCGGACTGATGTGCCGGGATGGTCGATTTCGGTTCGGTGTCGAGTGACGTCCCGCGAGGTCCCGGAAAAAATACCTCACGTCTTTCCACCAGCATTTCGGCTCGCCCCAGAGGAATAATGGACAAAGTTAAGGGGACGATCCGGGGGGACCCGGAGATTGGAATGATGCATCGAAATCCGCACGAGTTATCCTTCGGGGAATCGGGAACAACGGAGGTCAGATCCCGTGCATATCGGTCGCAGCGGTATTTGGCCCCGTCCATTTGAATGAATAGTTCATGACCTGTTTCCTGGGAAAGATAAAACCACCCGGACACTTCGACCGAGTCATCGAGCACCTGCCGGGGTCTCGGCGTGTCCCAGGAATATCGAATCTGTTCCGCCATCCTATCACCCGATTATCCGTATTGACTCCGAGACTGTCGCCCGTCCTCTCAGGGGCCCCACATAACAGCCCACAGGCTCCTTCCTAACATGATCGGTCTCTTGAATCAAGCCACAGAGCGAAAACGGGCTGTCTCACCCGTCGGGCTTGACTGGCACAGCGCGGATGTCAAGAATGACAGGATATCCGAACGTTCAGCAAGGAGTGAATCATGAGCCTGGATCTGTTGAAACGACTATCCGAAAAAACGGACAGCAAAATTGTCTTTCTGATTTTTGACGGCCTCGGAGGCCTGGATGCGGGGAAAGGTACAGCCCTGGAAGCGGCGAAAACGCCCAACCTGGACCGCCTTGCAGCGGAAGGAACGGTCGGTTTCGCCGACCCGATTCTCCCCGGAATCACTCCCGGCAGCGGTCCGGCCCATCTGGCTCTGTTCGGATACAATCCCCTGAAATACGACATCGGACGGGGCATCCTGTCCGCCCTGGGAGTGGGCTTCGAAATCAAGGGGGGAGATGTCGCGGCACGGGTCAATTTCGCCACCATCGACAAGTACGGCCTGGTAACGGATCGCCGCGCGGGGCGTATCCCCACGGAAACCTGTGTCCGCCTCTGCGACAAACTTCGGCAGATCCCCCTCGAAGGCGTGGAACTGTTCGTCCAGCCCGAAAAAGAACATCGTGCAGCGGTGGTGATTCGCGGCCAGGGCCTGTCCGGCCAGGTCTGCGACACCGATCCCCAGCGAACCGGCGCAAAACCGATTGTCCCTCATGCCACCAGCGAGAATCCCGCCGCAATTCGAACCGCGAAGATCGTGGAGCAGTTCCTCACTCGCGGATTCGAGGTCCTCAAGGACGATCATCCGGCAAATGCAATCCTCATGCGCGGATTCGACAGTTTTGAGGCGCTTCCCACCATGCAGGAGGTTTTCAATCTGAATCCCGCCGCCATTGCCACCTATCCCATGTACAAGGGCGTCGCTCGCCTTGTCGGGATGACCGTGCTCGATGCCGGAGATACGCCTGCAACGGAATTTGATTGCCTGGAAAAACATTGGAACGAATATGACTTTTTCTATGTCCATATCAAGAAAACGGACAGTTACGGAGAAGACGGCAATTTCGAGGGTCGTGTGCATGTGCTCGAAGAGGTGGACGCCCTTGTGCCGAGGCTGGTGGCACTGAAACCCGCAACCATCCTGGTGACCGGCGATCATTCCACACCGTCCCCGATGAAGGCGCACAGTTTCCATCCGGTTCCGGTTCTGATCCATTCCCCACTGGCCCGACGAGATCCCGCCAGGGTCTTTGGTGAAACAGCCTGCATGACCGGAGGTCTGGGACGAGTGCCGATGGAATATCTCATGTCTCTTGCCCTGGCGCACAGCGGAAAGCTGCAAAAATATGGCGCTTGATCTGACGGAGATTGCGCGGTCCAGTCCTCCGATTGAACGGAGGGTTCTCGGTAACGGGACCGTGATCGTTCACCAGGCAAGCCCTGCCAACCAGATCGTGGCCATCAAGGTATTGGCCCCGATTGGTTCCGTCCAGGAACCGGCGGAACTCGCCGGGCTGGCCAACCTCAGCATCCGACTCCTTCCAACAGGAACATCGCGACATACCGAGCATGAGATCTCCCTGGCCCTGGAGGCAAACGGTGCGCACTTCAGCGCCGAGGCGGGCAAAGACGCCAGCACGGTTTTTCTTCTCTCCACGCAAGCCGGATTTGCGGAAGATTTTGAGGTCCTGTTGGATCTCTTGTGCGACCCGGTCTTTCCGGACAAACCTCTCGCGCGGGACCGCGAAGTGGTTCAGATGATGATTCGGGAGGAAGACGATTCCCCGTTCAATTTCACGTATCGCCTTTTTCGGGAATTCCTGTTCGGCTCTCATCCCTACGGATGGCCAAGTTTGGGACTTGAGGAAACCGTTGCCCGGGTACAAAGAGAGCATGTGGTTGATTTCTCCCTTCGCCAGCGTCGTCCTGAAAGCCTGATCGTGATTCTGGTGGGAGGCGATGAACGATCGAGCATTGTGGATTCCGTCGCCGAGCAGTTCTTGAAATTGCCCCCTCTTTGTGGAGAAGCGTTGCTTCAGCCTCCTGCCGCTCCCGATGAACCTGCCAATCACGGAGTCCGCGAGGAACACCGTGAGGGCGAGGCCGAGTGGATTGTGTCGGGTACATTCGCGCCGGATTTCAACAGCGAGGATTTCGCGCCGTTCCGCGTCCTGGATTCCGTACTGGCAGGATCTATGGATTCCCGGCTTTTCGTGGAGTTGCGGGAAAAACGTGGGTTGGTTTACCAGGTCGGCAGTCAGTATACGCCGCATTTTCGCTGTGGTGTTTATGCGCTGTATGCGGTCTCCACGCCGGAGAACCGCCCGGAGATTCTCCGTCTCCTGGAGAATGAATGCGAGCGACTGAAAGAGGAGCCGGTTGGCGAGGACGAACTGGAACGTGCTAAGCGATACCTGATCGGTCGCCAGATCATGGGCCTGGAAAGCAATTCCGGCCGTGCTTCGGCGCTCGGCATCTATGAACTGTCCGGTCAGGGTGCCGAGCGGGTTTGCGAATACCCGCAACGCATCGCCCGGGTGACCGCACCGGATATCCGCCGGGTGGCCCAATGCTACCTCAACCGGTTTGTTGCCACCATTACCACCCCCCGCTTGCCTGACATACAATCGTAAGATAATCCTCGGGAGGACCGCGAACATGATCTTCCGTGTATTCCTGTTCTGCACAATATCTCTGTGTTTATCCGCCTCCTCTTTCGCAGATGCCGTCGAGACAGCCCGGCGCAACGGCGAACAGGCCCGGGAAGCCCTCGTCCGCAGCGAGCGGGTCCTGCACGCCTATCTGCAACGCCTGGACCGGACAACCGGCCTGCTGCCGCGAACGGGCAAGGTCTCGACCTGGTATGTTCGGGATTCCGCGGCGGATCTGTACCCGTTTCTCGTGATGGCGGCGTACTACACAGACCGCTCGGTTTTTGACACAACCATGATGGAGATCCTGCGGAACGAGGTACGGCATTCGACTCGCCTGGGAATGCTGTCGGATAACGTGCTTGCGGGGGGCGGATTCGAGAATCAGGAGGTCAATTTGGATTCCATCATGTTCGGTTCTTGCGAATACGCGAAAGACGGACTTCTCCCGCTGACGGAACTGCTGGGACATCACGCCTGGTACGAGCGAATGTGCGGCATCGCGGATGATGTGATCGCACATGCCCCTTACGATTCATCCTTCGGCAAACTGCCTTCTGTGAGTGCGGAGATCAACGGCGAGTTCCTGCAAGTTCTCGCGCGGCTTGCATTTCTTACCCGTGATCCGCGCTATGTTCAGCAGATGATTTCCATCGGCGATTTTTACTTCAACGAGGTAATCCCCAAGTCCAATGGAATTCCGGCGCATCTCTGGGACCTCAAAGAGGGAAAGCCGGCCAACAACGCCTTCGTATTCAGCGATCATGGAAATGAAATCGCCGGGGGACTCTCGGAACTGGTAATGTTTCTGAAAGAAACCGGGCATCCGAAATTTGCGGAATACAAAGGCCCGATGACGGATCTGATGGATACGCTGCTCCAATACGGTCTGAACGAAGACGGGGTGTGGTATTCAAAGATATCCATCACCGACAGGAAGATATTGGATGCCCGCCATGCGCATTGCTGGGGGTACCTGTTCAACGCGGTCTATACGACGTATCTCATCACCGGCGAAGAGCGATTCATCGAGGCGACACAACGGGCCATGCGGGCGGTCACGGAGAAGCCCACATATCTGGATGACCCGGAAGGCAGTGGAAGAAAGTACGGTTCCAATGCCTATTCTGACGCCATCGAAAGCGCGATTGTTTTTCTGAACCGCCTTCCCAACGAGGAAATGTCCGAAGTGCTGGATGTCTGTGTAAAACGTTTCCTCAGCCGTCAGCGCGAAGACGGAATTATTGAAGACTGGTACGGTGACGGCAACTATGTCCGAACATCTTTGATGTATGTTTTCATGAAATCCCAGGGGACATGGATCGAACCATGGCGCGAGGATACGAAACTCGGTGCGGTTCGTGACGGTGAAAAGGTCACGCTGACGCTTGACGCCGAGAAACCGTGGCAGGGAAAAATCCGGTTCGATATCCCCCGGCATAAGATGTACTTCAATCTGCCCGTGAACTACACGCGCCTCAATGAATTCCCCGAATGGTTCACCGTTGACTTGGACCATCTGTATACAGTCCGAATCGGCGATGAGGAAAAAACCTATCTGGGTGGTGAATTGCGGGACGGTATTGCCGTTTCAGCAGGAAACGAGAAGGCGACGGTGATTGATGTCTCTCCCATGGAGGGACCGCCGTACGGGACGAGATGAAGATCCATCCTGATCTCGAGCCTGAGATTCCTCAATTCGTTCGGAATGACAACGAGCCTGTCATTTCGACCGAAGGGAGAAATCTCATCGGCTTCACAGTTCCCTCACTGGCTCTCCCCAAACCGCCATGCCAAATTCTTCCTCAAATAGACGCAGCTTCTTTCGCAGGCCGAATAGTTCCATCGAGGGATCCCCACGAGGCACGAAACGCAGCCGGAGCTGCCCATCGCTATAGTCGCAGTCGATCTGCCGGATGTTTTCGGTATGGCTTCGATCCAGGCCATCCGCGATCCTCAAAATGGAAGCCAGAACCCGGACAATTCTGCGGTCATCCATGCGGAGATCCCGGTATCCTCTATGGCGGGAATGAGGGTGACTTTTGCGATGATAGCGAGCCACAAGCGCCACAATCAGGCGTTGGCGGTCATCCAGGCCCACAAACGGCTCGGCAAGAATGGCATCCCGCGCTCCCTTGTTGTGGGCATTCGGTTTGATGCTCCAGCCGATATCGTGCAGCAGCGAGGCGCATTCGAGAAGAAGCCGCTCTTCCTTGCCGTAACCGTGCAAAGGGGTTAATTGATCGTAGAGGTCGAGTGCCAGGCGACGGACCTGGAGGGCATGACTCGGCTCATCATCCAGTCGTTCCATCAGTTGGCGCGCTTCTTTCAAAGCCAGATCCTGCGCGCTCCTGGGAAGCGATTTTTCGGACATCTGTCTCTTTTCGGTCTCAACCGGATTCATCAGCCGTAGCTCAATTTCAGCAGAAAAAGTGCCCCGCAAGAGGCTATTTGAAATTACATCCACTATAATTTAGCGGATACGGGCTGGTTTTCCAGGGAAGTTTGCAGATCCGTGACTGCCGCTTGAAGTCGTATTGACCGCTCGGCAGGGACGCCTGGCCTGCCGGTGGGACAGGCCGGTGGGACAGGCCTCCGTGCCTGTCGTCCCTTCGGGTCACTCCAAAGGGATCTGAACCGTTGATACCATAATTCGTCGTCCGGAAATCAAGCCGCGACGGTAATCTGGAAACCTGCAATGATCTCCACTCGAAAACGAGGCGTACCCAAAGGGCCGCTGTACAAGTTTGTGATCGTCGATCTTCTGGTCGCTGTCGCGTCCATGCTCGCGGCATTTTGGATCAAGTTCGGCGAATACCCTTTTCCGGCACAAAACTTCCTTTTTATCGCCTATCTCTTTCCTGTCCTGTTTGCCATCCGTTTTTTTGTCTTTCAGAAATTCAGGCTGTATGATTTCCGACGCCGTTACACACCGTTCGATGTTGTCTATCTGACCCTGGGGGCTGTTGCTTTCTCGCGAGTTGTAGAAAGTTTCGCCGTTTACTATGTTGCGCTGTATGGGTCCACCGACACGAATCTCCAGCCTTCCCGCGCGATTCTCTTTCTGTGGGATCCCGCCCTGTTCTGGCTGGGATGCTGCGCATGGCGTCTCCTGTATCTCCTCCGTCGCCGACGATGGGCCTATGACCGCACCCGTGTATTGATTGTCGGTGCGGGGGACCAGGGAGAAAGCATCCGGCATGATATTTCCGAGTACTCCGCGTTGGGGCATGAGGTCATTGGCCTGGTAGATGAGGGCGTGGAGGAAAGAGCACCCGGTACGAATGTGCTCGGAACTTTGCGACAACTGCCGAGCCTGGTCGAGGAATATGATGTCGATGAAATCATTGTCGCTACGGAGCGAGCCGGAAGGGATGATTTGCTCCGAATCCTCTCGCAGTGCCAGGTGGAGGATGTGCAGGTCTGGCTACTTCCTGCTCTGTATGAAGTCACTATCGGGCGGGTGGAAATCGGCGAAGTGGCGGGAATCCCCCTGATCACCGCCAGCCGCGAACCGTTGAGCGACTGGGGGAGTTTCTTCAAACGGTCGGCGGATCTATCTGCTGCCGTGATCGGTCTCTTGCTCCTGTTGCCTGTCCTGCCCCTGATCGCTCTGCTCATCAAGTGGAGCAGCCGCGGCCCGGTTTTCTACCGCCAGAAGCGGGTGGGAAAAGACGAGCGAATCTTCACTTTGTACAAGTTCCGAACCATGCGCCAGGATGCGGAAGAATCCTCCGGCCCGGTTCTGTCCTGGGCGGACGATCCGCGCGTGACCTCTGTCGGGCGGATCTTGCGCCGACTTCATCTGGACGAACTGCCACAACTGTGGAATGTTCTCATGGGCGATATGAGTATTGTCGGTCCGCGCCCGGAACGTCCCGAATTTGCCGTGGAATTCAGTCAACGCTTTCCGGCGTATCGGCTTCGGTTTGCCATCCGACCCGGCATGACCGGCCTGGCCCAAATCCACGGCTATTACGATTCTCCCGTGGAGCACAAACTTCGGTATGACCTGGCCTATATCGGCAACATTTCCGGTCTGCTGGACCTGAAGATTCTCCTGAGCACGATGAGGGCCACGCTGAGTGGAAGAGAACAAGTCCGAGAGAGGAACCACCGCGATGCGTGAATTGGATCGGAT
>Ga0116141_10002917_pt1 | contig 14507 bp, 8 predicted proteins | sample AD_UKC097_MetaG_FD_89744 | JGI IMG/M metagenome (GOLD analysis project Ga0116141, IMG submission 89744) | Active sludge microbial communities of municipal wastewater-treating anaerobic digesters from USA - AD_UKC097_MetaG | ecosystem: Engineered > Bioreactor > Anaerobic > Digestate | place: USA...
CTGCCGGTGATTAATCTGGATCCACGGATCGAAACGAAGTTGCTGGATGCGATGCAGAAAGCGGGACCGGCGGGAATTATGGCCGTGGACCCCGGTTACGGCGAACGTCTGGTCGGGCGCGTTTTGAGCGAGGCGGACCGGGTGATCAGCCAGGGTCTGCATCCGGTTCTGATGACATCGCCGCAGATCCGGTCGCATTTGAAGCGGATGTGCGAGCGAAGAATCCCCAGTCTGGTGGTGCTGTCATTCAATGAAGTGGCGGCAGAGGTCAACCTGCGCCGCGTGGGGACAGTCCCGTTTGAGGACGCCCCGCGCAAGGCAGAGGAACCGGTGGGAGCACCGGCGTAACAGGAAGTTCGAAAGTGAATTCGTAAGGCATAGAAAGGAAGGGCCGAATCGTGCGAGTTAAAAAATTTACCGCTCCGACGATCAGCGAGGCCATGCGTCTTGTGAAGAACGAACTGGGGGAAGAGGCGATCATTGTTCACACACGAGAGCACCGGAAACCGATCCTGGGACTCTTCGGACGGCCGTTTGTGGAAGTGACCGCCGGGACAGGCCTCGGCTCCGGCAAGTCCGCCGGAACGACAAAGAAGTCTCCGGAAACGCCGGTCCCGGTTGCACCCCCTCCTCCCATCATGCCCCCACCGGCGAGCGCGAATCGCGTGGATCGGGTCGATCTCAGCCCGCACGCCATCCAATCGCGTACGGCATCCTCGGAATTGAAAGAGCTGGCCCGCTCGGTTCTTGCGCAGGCCGGTCAGTCACCGGAGAAACCAAGCGAGGAATCCATTCGCCGAGATACCCAGGATGCATCCGTCATGCTGGATAAAAGGCTGGCATCGCTGGAAGAACAGATGATTCGCCTGAGCGGTTTGATCGAGAGAGCCGCCGTTCCCGCCCCCTGTACTGAGTCCGCTCCGGTCATCTCCAATCCCTGGAAAGACTATCTCCTCACGCAAGAGATCGAAGAGTCTCTGGCGGATGAAATCCTGGACGCGGTTGATGGAAAGGTGACGCGCCGAACCATACGGGAAGAAATCATTCGGCGTCTCACGGTGACCGGCCCCATCCTCGCCGATGAAGTGAAATCGGGTACCAAGGTGGTCATGCTGGTGGGACCGACCGGAGTTGGAAAAACCACGACACTGGCGAAAATTGCGCCGGGATTTACGCATCCGACCAATGGGACACGCCGAAGCGCGGTGTTCATGACCGCCGACCTGTTTCGAATCGCCGCCGTCGAACAACTTCAGAAGTACAGCGAGATTCTGCGGGTTCCTTTGGAAGTCGTGTATTCGCCCGAAGAAGCCGCCGCGGCCATTCAACGACACCAGGATGCCGACTTGATCCTCGTGGATACCGGTGGAACCGGACAGCGGAATGAAAGTCAGATTTCCAACCTGGCCGCCATCGCAAAAGCCTGCCAGCCGGTCGAGGTCCACCTGGTTGTTGCGGCAACGACCAAGAGTTGCGATCTTCGAGACATTGTCGAGAGATTTCAGGAACTGGGCCCACAACGGTTGCTGGTTACAAAACTCGATGAGTCTACCGCGTTCGGGAATATCCTCAACGCAGTTGTTGCATCCGGCCTGCCGGTATCCTATATGACAACGGGCCAGATGGTCCCCGAAGACATCGAGGTAGCCACATCGGAACGACTCGCGGATCTCATCCTGGGAACCGGAGGGCCGCAAGAGGTCCCGGAACCCGTGAAGACACTTCACCTGAACCCTCAAGACTTTTCCGAAGAGGAGTTCATCCCGATTGCCGAACAGGTGACTGAGAGGATCGCCCTTGCCGGAGGTGTCCGAAATGCCTGACAACATTCGCGATCAAGCAGAGGGCCTGCGACGTCTCATGGAATCCGGCGAGATCCCGGAGTCTGCCGCCCATGAGAGCGCGGTCGCACTGGAGGAACTCCCCGAAGATCCTTCCGTCTCCGGGGATGGCGACTCCTTTGTTGTGGACGCCTATTCCGAGGAACTGTCCGCCGAATCGTCCGGCACGGATCTCCTGCTCGACACATCGCATTCGACGGAAGTCTTTCCGGACGCCGATTCGCTTTCTCCGTCCGCAGTTCTTCGAATTCCCGCCGTAAAACCGCTGGAGAAGCCGCTCCCGAAGGGCCGGGATCAGCTGGGCATCCGGTCGGATACAAAGGTGATTGCCGTGACCAGCGGAAAAGGGGGCGTCGGGAAGACCAACCTGGTGTGTAATCTTGCGTTGGCCCTGGCGCAGATGGGACGGCGGGTGATTGTGTTCGATGCGGACCTGTCGCTTGCGAATATCGACGTCCTGTTGGGTATTTCCCCTCGATTCAACTTGTCCCACGTCCTTTCCGGTCAGAAAACACTGCGCGAAATCCTGGCGACCGGACCGGAAGGGGTTCGGGTTGTGCCGGGGGGATCAGGGATCGAGGAACTGGCAAACCTGGGTCCGGAGGAACTGGAGAATCTCCTCAATTCCTTTGAGGAACTGGATGGGGAATGCGATCTCCTGCTGATCGACACCGCTGCAGGCATCAACCACTCCGTCTTGAGTTTCCTTCTGGCTGCGGACCAGGTGCTGGTAGTTACAACTCCCGAACCGACCGCGTATACGGACGCCTACGCGCTGATCAAGATCCTCGCGCAACATGCCCCGGATAAGCGGGTGGGAGTGACGGTGAATATGGCCCGCAACAACCGGGAAGCAGCGGACGTGACCCGGTTGATGCTGCAAATCTGCCGGACCATGCTACACACCGGGTTCGACAATTTCGGCAGCATTCCCAGGGATATGGAGATGCTTCAGGCGGTGCGGGAACAATGTCCCCTGTTGTTGCACAGCCCGTACAGTCCGGCATCCAAGAGCATCCGACGCCTGGCGTGCTCGTTGCTCCAGGCGGAACGGCAACTGGCATCCTCCGGGGGATTGCGCGGATTTATGAACCGCCTCCTCGGAAGAGCGCGATCCACGGCGGCCTAGCCATATTGTATGATTCGAGAGGCTCTGATAATCTATCCAGCTGCAAGAGAAGGAAATCCAGGAGATTGGAGCGCATTGGTGAAGTCGGTTCCGGGTTCCGCAAATGGATAAGCGCCGTCTGTTTGAGAACATCGCTCTGATCAAGAAGCGCATCTTCGCACTGACGACATTTGCGGGATTCAGTGTCGTATGCGTGGCCACCGTCTATGGCAAAGGGATTGATTTCCTTGCACTTTTTGTGAATAGTGCTGTAGCGATGATCGTATTCGGCCTGCTGGGGTTCGGTACAGCGGCTCTGTATGAACGGCTGATCGAGAATCCGCTCATCGACAGCTACCGGGAGGAAGCACGCCAGCGGATTCGAAGCCTGCAGCATGGCGAGCCGGAGATGCTGGAAATGGAGGTTCCCGTGTCCGAGCTTCGGGCGGGAATGGCGGTATGTCAGCAGGTTGACAGCGCCGAAGGCGCATTGCTGGTAAGACCCGGTGCGATTTTGACGGACCGGTTGATTCTGACCCTGCAAGAGAATGGAATCGAGCGAGTTCGAGTTAAGGCCCAACGAAGCAGCTGAGAACAGCCATATTGAAAAACCTCCGGCGGCTCTCGGTCGGAAATCCCTGAGACCGGCGGACAGACAGCACGATGCGATCACGCGACACGACAACGAGAAAAGCCATCAGCCCGGAAGAGGAAGCCGAGTTGTGGCAGGCTTTCAAGAATGAGAATTCGTTTGAAGCGCGTGAAACGCTTGCAAACAAGTACATCCACCTGGTCAAGTATGTCATCAACCGCTTGCTGTCGGCCTCCCATATCGAAAGCGAGGTGCTGGACTACGACGATTTGTTTTCCTGCGGGGTGATGGGGCTGCTGGCAGCACTGGACAATTTCGATCTTTCCCGAAATGTAAAATTCATTACGTACGCCATCCCCCGGATACGCGGGTCGATCATCGACGAGCTGCGTTCGGTCGATTGGATTCCCCGCTCGCTTCGCCAGCGGGTCAACCAACTCCAGGCGACATTCCAGGAAGTCGAACAGGAGTTGCAGCGACCCGCGACGGATACTGAGGTAGCGGATCGGCTGGGTGTGGATTCGGCGGTTCTAAGCGGATTGCTTCAGGATGCCAGCCGCGCCGCGCTTCTTTCGCTCGACGAGATTCTTCGCATTTCGGATGAGAGCTCCGCCACGCGCGGAGAAATGACGCCCGCCGCCGATACGGAGGATCCTCGCCGACAAATTCAGAAAGAGGAAATCGTCGAGGTCCTCACGATCGCCATTGAAAACCTTCCGGAAAAAGAACGCCTGGTTGTTGTCATGTACTACAACGAGGAATTGACTTTGCGGGAAATCGGCGAGGTACTGGGAGTCACGGAATCGCGAGTCTGCCAACTGCACACGAAGGCCATGATGCGGTTGCGCGGTCGATTGACTTCCATTCAGCACGACCTGTTCGTCTAGTCATTTTTGCCTTTCTGTATTGCATTTGGTATTATTTGAGTAAGGAGAATCTCCGAATCGGAGGTGCGCCGTGAGACTGGCCGATTTTCAGAACCCCCTGGCGAACACGCTCCATGTTCAGAATCAGCAGCAGGCCGGACAGCAGCTCCAGCAGACTCTGCCCGTAGCCGTCGCGCGCGAGCTCCAACAACAGGACATCGAAGAGACAACGACGGTTCAGGAAACGGAAGAGGACCGCGGAGTCGATCCGATCCGCGAGGAGGAAGAACGCGGTCAACGTCGTCGACGGATGCCGCGCAGGCGGGCAGCGGCCGGAAGCGGTGGTCCACCGGTCCCCACGCGGGAACATCGGTCTCCCGCCAAGGACGGCATCCACGGGATTAAGATTGACGTTCAAGCCTGAGTGAATCCACAGCCTGGAAACCTGTGCCACCCGATTTTTTTGCTGGATTCCGGCTTTCGCCGGAATGACGGGAGATTTCTGTTCGACGAATGAATCACCGAGAAATCGGATTGGACACGGATTACACAGAGACTGCATCGGCGGATATCAACAGCTGGTTGCCTCGATGAAAAGGCCCGGCTCACAGACTGGAAGCCTTTGCCACCCGGAGAATCCCTCACCCCAACCCTCTCCCGGTGGGAGAGGGAGAAGAATACACCTTCTCCCGGAGGAGCGAAGAAGAGGGTGGCACCGGCATCTTGCCGCTGGTCTTTCAGGATAGCCTATCTGCCGCTCTAGCGGCTTATGCCCACTTCAATCTCCGGTTCCTCAAACTTGGTCTTGACGATCAGCCATTTGCGTTCCGGCACGAGCTGATACCACTGCTCTATCCCTTCAAGGTTATCCGAGAGCGGCAGTCTATTCTCCCCAACGTGAACGCCGGACACGGACACGATGGGCGAAATCAACGTGTACACGGATTCGCCTTTGAAAAACGAGAGTCGCAGGGTCAAACCTTGCGCACCGGAGATCGCCTGAATGTTCGCCCCGGATGAAATCGTCAGCCTGTCGCTTCCTTCGCCCACGTGAACCGTCTTGATCGCAGGGTCCAGGTCGCGCAGGGTCAGCGCGTTCACCATGATATCTTCCGGATTGATATCGGCGGGATTGCGTCGGTTAAGCCGGAGGTCGAAACTGTCCGGGTAGCAGCCTTTGCTGGGATGCTCCATCTCATATTGCTGCCATTCGCCGCTGACCGTGACTCCCCGGGCGAGGGTCTCCCAGTCGAACGACTCATCGAACCGGGCCAATTCCTGCAACGCGTAGGCATAAACCAAACCGCACCAGACCACGGGCCGCCCGAACCAGCTGTGCGTGTAGAACGTCGCACCGAAAATGGGAATGGTGTTGTAACGCATGGAGGGTATCGAGTCGATGTTCCACAAGTAAATGAACGGCAGGCCGCTCCAGGCCCAATACCGCGCCCGGCTCAGATAGGTCTCGTCGCCTGTCGCCTGGAACGCCTCCACATTGGCGCGGACCGCGTAAGCCGATGCCAGAATGTCCGGCGCATGAAGGGGGCATTCCCAGCCCTGAGCGCCGCGCGGCACACGATCACGCTCCGCAGCATCCAGACCTTTCAAGCCCGCGCGAATGAGGGCTTCATCTCCCAGAATCCTGCCCAATTTCAACAGGAAATACGCCGATCCGGCGCACACGCCATTTGTGGTCTGTCCTGGGATTCCCAGGTTCTGACGCGAGGCATCCTGCCCCGGCTCCCATCCCCACGAACCGTCTTCACGCTGGTTTCGGATGAGGTTTTCGGCCTGTTTGAGCCATTGCTCCAGCGCCGGATGGAGATATCCGCCATAGAACGGAAACTCGCCCTGCATGATATGACAATTCGTTGCGGTGGAGAAAAATCCGGGACCGTGTTTGTCCAGGGCCGATTTGACCGCTTCGTCAATGCGCCGCTGGATTGTCTGACGGATCTCCGGGATCTGTGTATCGAACCGGTCGAACAGCAGCAGCGTCGCCATACCCGGCGCAGGAGCGGGCGTCCAGTGTGTCCCGACACAGTGACGCCAACCCTGGGCTTCAGGAACCCAGATCGTGTTCAGCCAAGCCTCACGGGCCAGGGCCTTCTGTTCCTCCCAGGACCTTGGTTCGACCATCGGTTCCGCCAAGCCGAAGATATGAACGTATTTCTTCAGTGAAGAGAAAATGAACTCTCCTTCCTGAGAGGAAGGAACCGCGTTCCCTCCAGGAGACCTGTCCTGGCGTTCCAGGGAAATCACGCCCTGGAGAACAATCGGATTATCGGGAGTCAGTTCAATCGGTGTGGAGGCAAGTTCGGCGTTTTCCGTGCGCCATTCAGGCGGTGGGGGCACGTACAGGCCCATGGAGGAATATTCCGCCATGCCGTCTTTCGGGGGCACATTGAACTCCGCGCCGGGCAATTCCCTTCCCCGCTGCCATTTCTGGTGCGGGTCCCAGAACATTGCGGCCAGGTTGTTTTCATATTCCATCGCCATGAGCGGAATGGTGATTTTCATGGGATCGGGTCGTGTCCGCTGTGCGATGGGATTCGCCGCGTCCAGCGTACTGGAGGACTCATCCTGTGGGCCGAGGTATTCCAGCCCGGGGAACAGCGCGAAACCATGCTTTGCGCCGAAACTGCGGTCACCAAATGCCACCCTCGGCCCCGCAAAATGAACCACCTCCCGCGTTCCCTCGGAGATTTCCAGAGAGGAGGTAAAACGAATGACCGACTTCTCCTCGTCCACCAGGAAAGAAACGGACTGTTTCAGCGGTGCGTGATCTTCGGAAATATGAATCTCCCGTTCCCCACCCCATTCAATCGAATCTCGAATCAGGGGCCAGCGGTCCAGACCATCCCCCCATTTGTAGATTGTGCCGGTCAACGGGTAAATCGTCCCGATCTGTATGTATTCCCCGCCTGTCTCGCTGCGGCATTCGATTATCGCACCAACATGCAGGTTATCGAACTTGGGAAAAGAAATGCGATAATTCCCGCAATTCAGAACGGCTGCAGCCGGTTGAGGAGGATGGTGGAACGTCGGCGGGACCAAGCCAAACACCCGGTTCACCCCCTGTTTGGGCAAAGTCACTTTCACCATCGGAATCATATCGTCGTGAATCTCAAACGGTCCCCGGCGGAGAACCACGCTTTCCCCCGGAGCCAATTTCGGCGGACCTTCCGCAACGTACTTATCTTTATAGCTGCCGGAACTGTCCATCACTTCGGAGACGCGGAACTCCAGCGGCTCGCCGTCAGGTGTGTAATACCCGCGCCCGTTATTTGTGATGCGGATGGCAAAGATATTCTGTCCGAAAAAGGGAATCGCGTTGACCGGAGCGAATTCCTCAATCGCCAGGGAGGGAACGTATTGATAAACCTCGCATTGTGTCGATGGCCCCGCGAGTGTGACTACATCCACCGATTCGGGTCCGGATGGTGTGGTGATTCGTCGCACAATCCAGCCCTTTTCCGCTTTTTCCGCCGATCCGCCTGGCTCCAGCGAAATCCCGTCTTTGGAGAGTCGTAATGTGGAGATCCCATCCGGTTCGATCACATCCGCCACTACCACAAGGGCCATTTCGCCCCCATTCAGGAACCGAAGCCCGTTGGGGGCGCGCTCTGCTTCCGAGGGTTTGCCCCGGAAAGTCAAACGGAGAATTTCGGGATCGCCGAAAACCGCCCAATCGTAATTGGCGTTCGCCCGCGCAGAGGTCACCAGACAAATCTCGACCGTTTGTCCGTGGAACACGCTCAGGTCGCACGAAACAGGTTTCATTCCGGGACTTTCAACTGTCTTGGCCAGAAAAGTCCTGCCATCTATGCGGATTTGGAAATCCACTCCATTGCAGGCCGGTTTGGTCGGATCTCCCCACGGAATTCCATCTCGCAGTCCCAGATCGCTCACCAGGATCAGTCTCTCCGTCGGCTGGAGTTTCGGAAGAGCGAGGGAGACGCGCCAGACCGCCTCCCCATCCGGCAGAGGATGCAAGAAGATCCCCGGAGCGGTGATTTTGCCGGAGGTCTCCCGCTGGGAGACGCTTGCCTCGAGCGCATTCTCCGCTTTGCCGTTGCCGAACTGCTCCACAAGGTCACAGATGACTTCGGCATCTCCCATGATCCACTCGGTATCGCCGGAGACGTTCATCGACCACACAAGAGACAGGGCCACCAGGGGCGCGATTCGCCGGAAAACAAGACGGCACATGTTCTATTCCTCCTGCCGAAAATCCACAGAGATCGGTTACTTCATCATGGCCTACTGAAAGCCGATTGGCAACCGGACCGGATGGGAGCATCCTCTCGACAGCTGCCTGCTCACTTCTCTATGGACACCTCGACAAATAAGATAGGATTTTTGGGCAATTTTTGTGTTGATCTGAGGAAAAATCATGCCGAGATCCCCCTACGATTTCGCCGCTATCGAAGCCAAGTGGCAGCGATATTGGCTGGAGAATAAGACGTTCAAGACATTCAGTCCCGGCGAGGAACAGTTCGATGCCTCCCGACCGAAATACTATGTCCTGGACATGTTTCCCTATCCGAGCGGAGCGGGCCTGCATGTGGGCCATCCCGAAGGGTATACCGCGTCGGACATTGTCGCCCGATATAAACGGATGCGCGGATTTAATGTCCTTCACCCGATGGGCTGGGATTCGTTCGGTCTTCCGGCGGAACAACACGCGGTCAAGACCGGAACCCATCCCTCCGTGACGACTCTGAAGAACATCGACACCTTCCGCGCCCAGATCCGTTCTCTCGGATTCTCCTACGATTGGGACCGCGAACTGGCAACCAGCGACCCCGATTATTATCGCTGGACCCAGTGGATTTTCCTGCAACTGTACAAGAAAGGGCTGGCGTATCAGGCAGAATCCCCCGTCTGGTGGTGCGACCAACTGGGAACCGTGCTCGCCAATGAGGAAGTAGACAGCGAAGGGCGTTCCGAAGTCGGTGGATTCCCCTGCGTCCGCAAGCCGCTGCGCCAGTGGATGCTGCGGATCACCGCATACGCCGAACGATTGCTTCAGGGACTGGACCTGGTGGATTGGCCGGAGTCGATCAAGAAGATGCAGCGCGATTGGTTCGGACGTTCCGAGGGAGCCGACGCGGATTTTGAGATCGCCGACGGCCCCCGTGCCGGCGAGAAACTCCGCATTTACACCACCCGCCCCGATACACTGTTCGGCGCAACCTATATGGTGCTCGCACCGGAACACCCACTGGTAGAGGCCGTTTCCACCCCTGAACGTTTACCGGACGTCCTCGCATACCGGGAAACCGCCGCCCGAAAAAGCGAACTGGATCGAACCGCCCTCACCAAGGAAAAGACCGGCGTATTCACCGGCGGCTATGCGGTCAACCCCGTTAATCATCAAAAAATCCCGATCTGGATCGCCGACTATGTACTGATGTCGTACGGGACCGGCGCGATTATGGCTGTTCCTGCGCATGATGAACGCGACTTCGATTTTGCGATCCAGTTTAATCTTCCGATTGTAGAGGTTGTCCGTCCGCCGTTTATTCCCGACAGCGAGACGGAACGGGAGAAGATCGGCCTGGTTCGGGAAATACAGCGAGACGGCAAAATCCTCCGCTGCTTTACCGGAGATGGGATTGCGATTAACTCGCCGATTTTCGATAGTCAGCCTACCCCCGAAGCGAAGCAGACGATTACCCGATGGCTGGAGCAACAGGGCAAAGGCGAGAAAGCGATTCGCTACAAACTCCGGGATTGGCTGTTCTCCCGCCAGCGCTACTGGGGCGAGCCGTTCCCGATTGTCTCCTGGGATGACGGAACCGTTGAGCCGCTCGATGAAAATGACTTACCGCTCACCCTGCCGGATATGGAGGACTTCAGCCCCACCGGCGAGATGAAACCGCCCCTGTCTAAGGCCGAATCCTGGTGCCGCGTGACCGATCCCAAAACCGGCCGCACCGGGATGCGGGAGACCAATGTCATGCCGCAGTGGGCGGGATCGTGCTGGTATTACCTGCGATTCATTGACGCTCAAAATAGACAATGCTTCGTTGACCCGGCAAAGGAAAAATACTGGATGCCGGTGGATCTCTATATCGGCGGGGCGGAACATGCGGTTCTCCATTTGCTCTATTCGCGATTCTGGCATAGCGTTCTGTATGATATCGGTGCGGTCTCCACGCCGGAACCGTTTATGAAGCTGTTTAACCAAGGCATGATTACTGCACCTGCTTACCAGACATCTACCGGCATCACGGTTCCCACGGCGAATGTCGTATGGGTAGACGAGAAACCCACTCATCCCAAGACCGGCGAGATTCTCAATGTCATCAACGCTAAAATGTCCAAATCCCTGGGGAATGTAGTTAATCCCGAAGAGGTCATTACGGAGTGGGGCGCGGACTCCATGCGCCTGTATGAAATGTACATGGGGCCACTGGATGCCAGCAAAATCTGGGATACGCGCGCCATTGTCGGAGTGAATCGATTTCTGCAGCGATCCTGGCGATTGGTCGTCGGCGAGGAGAAGGATGAAGGCGATTTCCCTGTCCGCCCGTCCCTCAATGAAGACCAAGCCCCGGATACGGCGGTGGAAAGAATTCTCCACCAGACCATCAAGAAGGTAACGCTGGATGTCGAATCGCTTGCTTTCAATACGGCCATCGCGCAATTGATGACCTTTATCAATGAAGCAACCAAGAGCGCCGAAGCATTCACCCGCTCCCAGGCGGAACGATTTGTACTGATTCTCTCCCCGTTCGCTCCGCATATTGCAGAGGAATTGTGGGAACGGCTGGGACATGCCGAATCGTTGGCTTATGAGCCTTGGCCGACTTACGATGAATCTCTCTGCGCTGCGGATACAATCGAGATTCCCGTTCAGATCAACGGGAAAATTCGTGAAAGGCTGTATGTATCCCCCGACATTTCAAAGGACGCATTACTCGCCCTGGCGAAGGAGGCCGCCGCATCCCGCCTGGAAGGCAAACAGATTGTCAAGGAAATCGTCGTGCCGGGGCGGTTGGTGAATCTGGTGGTGAAGGGGTAAATGACAGCGATCAGGGCCAGGGCAACCGCGGGGGGGTCCCCCCACAATTGGTTATACGTCTCAGTAGGGGCGCACGGCCGTGCGCCCCTACGGTCCGATTCGGGCACACAGCCGTACGCCCCGAGAATTATTTCCTCGCCTCCTCGACCAGTTCGGTCAATACCTGGAGCGCCTCATTCGGTGTAATGTCATTCGGGTCCAGGGCGGCCAACCTGGCGCGTAGAGGTTCCTCAATCAACGAGAACAGGGATAACTGCACTTGAGGGGCGGCCTGCGACTGATCCCGCAGGTATCCACCGGATTCCAGTTCCCGCAGCACCTGCCTGGCCCGTTTTGTAACCCTGCCCGGAATACCCGCAAGTTCCGCTACGTGTATTCCGTACGAATGATCGCTGAATCCGCGCTCGATGCGGTAAAGAAAAGTAATCTTTCCCTCATTTTCGCTCACCCTCACTTGATAATTCACCACGCGCTCAAGGTGCTTTTCCAGTTCGGCCAGTTCGTGATAGTGCGTGGCAAACAGCGTCTTGACACCGCGCTGACGAATCGCGTGGAGATACTCGACAATGGCCCAGGCCAGGCTGACCCCGTCATACGTACTGGTTCCGCGCCCGATCTCGTCGAGAATCACCAAACTGCGCGGTGTGGCATCTTTCAGAATCAACGCCGATTCGCTCATCTCGACCATGAAGGTGGACCGCCCCCGTGCCAGGTCATCCGAGGCCCCTACACGCGAGAACAGCCGGTCGATCACTCCGAGGCGTGCTTCTTTCGCCGGGACAAACGATCCCATTTGCGCCATGACTACAATCAACGCCACCTGGCGGATGTAGGTCGATTTCCCCGCCATATTGGGTCCGGTAATAACTAGAACTTGCTGAGAAGTATTATTGATGTCCGTGTCGTTGGGGACAAATAAGTCTACCGCCGGGGATTGCTCCAGGACCGGATGACGGCCCTCACGGATCACAATTTCATCGCTGGTATCGACTGCGGGGCGAACGTAGGAATTTCGGGAGGCGGCCTCGGCCAGCGCGGCAAGCGCATCCAGACGCGCCAGGCGCTGCGCTGTCCGTTGCAATCGTTCCCCATATCCGGCGACTACTTGCAGTAGTTGTTTCAGCAGATCGTATTCCAGTTCCCGCAAGCGGTCCTCGGCATTCAGCACTCTGGCCTCATATTCTTTGAGTGCCGGAGTAATGAACCGCTCCGCATTGGTAAGCGTCTGCTTGCGAATGAAATCATCCGGGATCTTGCCCAGATGGGTTTTGGTGACTTCGATATAGTAGCCGAAAACTTTATTGTAAGAGACTTTGAGCGAGGGTATTCCCGTCCGGTTCCGTTCCTGTTCCTGTAACGCGGCAATGGTTCCCCGTCCGCTTTTGTGGATCTCACGAAGTTGATCGACCTCTTCATGGTAGCCGTCCCGGATCATCCCGCCTTCCCGCACGGTCAGCGGCGGCTCATCGACTAACGCAGTTTGAAGCAGTTCCCGCAGTTCCCGTACATCGTCCAATAGACATACCGACTCATCCGGCGCATTCGGGGCAGGCGATTCGGGTGTATCCTGTCCCGCAATCAGCGCGGCGGAGGCAACAGGTTGCAGGTTCCCCTCCCGCAGCAGCATCTCCAGCATCGGGATTTCATCCAGCGAGCCGCGCAGGGCAACCAGGTCCCGCGCGTTCGCATTCCCGAATGTCGCACGCCCCAACAGGCGCGGAATGTCGTGCACCTGTCGCAGCCGTTTGCGCATTTCCTCCCGAAGGGACGGACGCGCGACCAGTTTCTCAATCAGGTTCTGACGATCCTCAATCGCCTGCGGGAGCAGAAGCGGGCGAAGAATCCAGCTCCGCAGTTCTCTTCCCCCCATCGGCGTCACCGTGTGGTCCAGCAATCCCAACAGCGACCAGCGCCGTCCCGATACGCTGGTCAGCAGGTCGAGATTACGCTCCGTGTTCCGGTCGATCATCATGAACGCCTGACGACGGTAGGCCTCCAGGCGGGAGAGATACTCAATCGCTTCCCGCTGAGTGGAGAGCAGATAATTCACCAGCGCTCCCGCAGGGGCCAGGAGAAGCGTCCGGTCGGACGGCGGCGGGGGACTTTTAAGTTTAGAGAAATCCAGGTCGATGTTTCGGTTTCTCAAACTCTCTGCATCGAAAGAAGAGGCCGGAATCTGGGTAAGAAATGCAGGAGTCTCGGCGGCAATCTGCTTCCGGAATGTCTCATCCTGGTAGGAGAGTTCATCCACCAGCAGTTCGCTGGGAGAGACCTTGGTCAGTTCGCTCAGAATGGCGGTCCAGGCATCCTGGCCGCTTTCCCAGGTCGCCCGGAATTCGCCGGTCGTGATATCCACATACGCCAATCCCCAGCCATACAGCCCCCCGTCATAGAGCGCGGCCAGGAAATTGTTCTCTTTGCCGTCGATCACATCCCCATCGACAATAGTTCCGGGGGTGACGGTCCTGACCAGCTCCCGTTCGAATACTTTCTGGCCTTTTGCCGGACGTTCGGTCTGCTCGCAGATCGCCACCCGATACCCCGCGCGGGTCAGACGGTAGATATATCCCTGGACGGCATGATACGGAACTCCGGCAAGCGGGACCGTCTTGCTGCCGCCTACATATTTCTTTGTGAGGGTAATCCCCAGAACTTCGGACGCGGTCTCGGCATCCTCCATGAAGGTTTCATAAAAATCCCCGCACCGGAACAGCAGGATGGCATCCCCGCACTGCTCCTTCATCTCCAGGTATTGCTGCATCATGGGAGATGTTTCGGAATTATCCACAATCGCCTGCTGAGACCGGCTCCCTTTCACCTCTGAGATTCAAATTTCTCAGAACAGTATGGCATAAGGACGCTTCCCTTCAAAGAAACACGTCAGCCGGACCCGGAAAGTCAGCATGCGAACCGTCTCCCCCAAGATTTGGAGAGACACGGGGAAAATTGAATTCGCCAGGCTTATCAACCCCCACCTGACCCAATGTCATTAAGTGATCTGGATATTTACTTGACTCAACCGACCCCTAGGGGTTGTGGTTTGTGAGAGACTCAAACGGGACCGGAC
>Ga0116141_10002918_pt1 | contig 14505 bp, 16 predicted proteins | sample AD_UKC097_MetaG_FD_89744 | JGI IMG/M metagenome (GOLD analysis project Ga0116141, IMG submission 89744) | Active sludge microbial communities of municipal wastewater-treating anaerobic digesters from USA - AD_UKC097_MetaG | ecosystem: Engineered > Bioreactor > Anaerobic > Digestate | place: USA...
CCGAAGTCCACCGCGGTGATCCGGCCCGGCGCCTGGACGAACAGGTTGCCCTCGTGCGGATCGGCGTGGAACACGCCGTGATCCAGGGCCTGGGACAGGAAGGCCCGCGTCAGGTTCTCGGCCAGCAGCCGGCGATCCAGGCCGGGCAGCTCCAGGGTCGCCGGATCGGACAGGGGCGCGCCCTGGGCCCATTCCAGGGTCAGGACCCGCTTGCCGACGCCTTCCCAGATGACCCGGGGCGCGGTCATGTAGCCGTCGCGGGCCATGACCTCGCCCATCTCGTCACAGCCGGCGGCCTCGAGCCTGAGGTCGAGCTCCAGTTCGGTGGCCTTGATCACGGTCTCGGCGAGCGCGATGGGCTCCAGCCGCCGCGCCGGGGCGCTGACCTTCTCCACCAGCCGGGCGGCCAGGCGCAGGACCTCGGCGTCCTCGCCTACCCGCCGGGTGATGCCGGGCCGAAGCACCTTCACCGCCACAGCGCGGCCATCCTTCAGCCGGGCCCTGTGCGCCTGGGCCAGCGAGGCCGCCGCCACCGGCGGGCCGAAGTCGTCAAACAACGCCTCTACGGGCTGGCCGAGGGAGGCCTCGATTTCGCGTCGGGCCGCCTCCATCGGGAACGGGTCGAGCTTGTCCTTCAGCCGCGCCAGATCCTCGGCGAACTCGACCCCGAAGATGTCGGCCCGCGTGGACAGGAGCTGGCCGAGCTTGATGGCCACGGGGCCAAGCCCCTCCAGGCTGCGCGCCAGGCGCTCGCCCGGACGGCCGCGCCGGGCTTCCGCGCCGGCCAGCAGACGCACCGTCCCCGACAGGGCCAGGATCGAGGGCGGATAGAGCTCTTCCAGTTCGCGGGGCAGCAGGGCGTCGTTGCGCGCCAGCCGCCATCCCGCCCCGATCAGCCGGCCCAAGGCCGCGATACGTCCCATCGGCTAGATCGCCCAGCCCTGGTGCAGGGCGGCCACCCCGCCGGTGAAGTTGGTGTAGGTCACGCGGGTGAAGCCCGCCTTGGTCATCATGCCCGCGAAGGTCTTCTGATCCGGGAACCGGCGGATGCTCTCCACCAGGTACTGGTACGAAGCGCGGTCCTTGGTCACCACCTCGCCAATCGCCGGAATGACCTTGAAGCTGTAGGCGTCATAGGCCTTGCGGAGCAGCTCGGTGGGGGGCCGCGAGAACTCCAGGCACAGGAAGCGTCCGCCGGGCTTCAGCACCCGACGCGCCTCGACCAGCGCGGCCTGGACGTCGGTGACATTGCGGATGCCGAAGGAGATCACATAGGCGTCGGCGAACTTGTCCGGCACGGGCAGGCGCTGGGCGTCGCCCACCGACCAGGCCATTTCCGGCTCGCCGCCCTTGGCGCGCCCGGCGGCGATCATCTCGGCGTTGTAGTCGATCACATAGACCTGGGCGTCGTCTCCGCCCCGGCGCAGCTGGGCGGCGCGGGCCATCTTGGAGAACCTGCGGGCCATGTCGCCGGTGCCGCCGGCCACGTCGAGGATCACCTCGCCCGGCTGGGGGTTCAGGCGCGCGGCGACCGCGTCCTTCCAGAGCCGGTGCACGCCCGCGCTCATCAGGTCGTTCATGAGGTCGTAGCGGCTGGCGACGGAATCGAACACGCCCCGAACCAGGCGGGGCTTTTCCTCTGCCGCGACGTCGCGGAATCCGAATGTGGCTTCGGGCATGGGGCCTCATAACGCCTGGGCGCAGCCTGCGCCACCGATCTTCGTTGCGCCGGGCGGGCGGGGCGTGCGATCCCGGCTCATGCCTGAACTTCCTGAGGTCGAAACGGTTCGCCGCGGCCTGGCCCCGGTGCTCGAGGGCCGGCGCCTGTCGCGGGTCGAGCAACGGCGCGCCGACCTGCGCTTTCCGTTTCCCGACGGCTTCGTCCAGCGCCTGACCGGGGCGCGGATCACCGCGCTGCGCCGCAGGGCCAAGTACCTGATGGCCGAGCTCGACCGGGGCGAGACCCTGGTGATGCATCTGGGCATGAGCGGGCGTTATGAGATTGCACGCCCTGAGGGCTCCGAGCGTCCCGGCGAGTTCCACTACGCCGCCGATCCGGACCCCAAGCACGCCCACGTGGTCTTTGAGACCGAGGACGGCGGGCGGGTCACCTATTACGACCCGCGCCGGTTCGGCTACATGGACCTGATCGAGACCGACCGGATCGCCGAGCATCCCTGGTTCAAGGCCCTGGGGCCGGAACCCCTGTCGCCCGAGTTCGACGCCGCCCGGCTGAAGGCCGCCTTCGAGGGCCGCCGCCAGGGACCCAAGACCCTGCTCCTCGACCAGCGGATCGTGGCGGGTCTCGGCAACATCTATGTCTGCGAGGCGCTCAACCGGTCCCGCATCTCGCCCTTCAAGCCCGCCGACAGCATCCCGAAGAAGAAGCTCGCCCCCCTGGTGGAGACCATCCGCGAAGTGCTGGAGGAGGCCATCGCGGCCGGCGGCTCCACCTTGCGGGACTACGCCGCCGCTGACGGCGCGCTCGGCTATTTCCAGCACCGCTTCCGGGCCTATGACCGCGAGGACGAACCCTGCCTCAATCCCGGCTGCAAGGGGACCATCGCCCGCGAGGTCCAGGCGGGCCGATCGACATTCTTCTGCCCTGTCTGCCAGCGATAGCCGGGCCATGACCCTGCGCCGCTTCTCCGCCGCCCTCGTCGCCGTCGCCCTCCTGGCCTGCGCCGGGCCAGCCGCCGCCAAGCCCCCGGTCTGGATCGTCCGCGACAAGGATTCCGAGCTGGTGCTGTTCGGCTCGATCCATGTGCTGCAGGCCGATCTCGACTGGCGGCCGGCCCGGCTCGACCAGGCCCTGAAGACCGCCGACGATCTGTGGTTCGAGCTGCCCATCGACGCCGACAGCCAGGCAGAGACCGCCCGCCTGGCTGTCGCCCACGGCTATCTGCCCCAGGACCAGAGCCTGACGGCCATGCTGTCGCCCAAGGGCCGCACCCGGCTGGCCAAGGCCTGCGCCAAATACGGCCTGTCCCCGCCCCTCATCGACCGGCTGGAGCCCTGGTACGCCGAGGTCGCCCTGTCGACGGCCCAGTTCCGGGCCGAGGGTGCAAAGGCCGACACCGGGGTGGAGCAGACCCTGTCCGCCACCGCCCCGCAGAGCGCCCAGCGCCGGGCCTTCGAGACGCCCGCCCAGCAAATCGCCATGTTCGACGGCGCCTCGCGGGCGGCCCAGATCAAGTCGCTGGAAGAGACCCTTTCGGACATCGAGGCCGATAAGAGCGACCTCACGGGGCTGATCCGGGCCTGGATGGCCGCCGACGTGAAAGCCCTGGAGAAAGACGTGTTGCGGCCCATGCGCGACACAGCCCCGGAGATCTATGAGCGCCTCGTGGTCCAGCGCAACGCCGCCTGGACCGCGACCCTCGACGCCCGGCTGAAGGGCGAGGGCCGCACGGTGGTGGTGGTCGGCGTCGGCCACCTGATCGGCCCTGGCGGCCTGCCCGCCCGCCTGCGAGCCCTTGGCTATTCGGTCGAGGGGCCTTAATCCCGCTCCAACGCGATCTATGGAGGCGGACATGGCCTACGAAACTCTTCTGGTGAGCACGCAGGATGGGGTCACCCTCATCCGCCTCAATCGGCCCGAAGCCCTCAACGCCCTGAACAGCCAGCTCCTGGGCGAGCTCTGCACGGCCCTGGACGCCGCCGAGGCCGATGACGCCGTCGCCTGCGTGGTCCTGACCGGCTCGGAGCGCGCCTTCGCCGCCGGCGCCGACATCAAGGAAATGTCGGAGAAGACCTACGCCCAGATGTTCAAGTCCGACTTCTTCGGCGACGCCGCGCGGCGCATCGAGCAGTTCCGCAAGCCCATCGTCGCCGCCGTGGCCGGCTACGCCCTGGGCGGCGGCTGCGAGCTGGCCATGCTGTGCGACTTCATCATCGCCGCCGAGACCGCCAAGTTCGGCCAGCCCGAGATCAATCTGGGCGTCGCCCCTGGCATCGGCGGCACCCAGCGCCTGACCCGCGCCGTGGGCAAGTCCAAGGCCATGGACATGATCCTGACCGGCCGGATGATGGACGCCGCTGAAGCCGAGCGCGGCGGCCTGGTCAGCCGGGTGGTTCCCGCCGACAAGCTGATGGACGAGGCCATGGCCGCCGCGGCCAAGATCGCCAGCCAGTCGCCCCTGGCCGTGATGATGAACAAGGAACTGGTGGACGCCGCCTTCGAGACCACCCTGGCCGCCGGCGTCACCCTGGAGCGGCGCCTGTTCCACTCCCTGTTCGCCTTCGACGACCAGAAGGAGGGCATGGCGGCCTTTGTCGAGAAGCGGAAGCCGGCCTTCAAGGGCAGCTGATGCGGCTTCTGGCCTTCGGCGACAGCATCACCGTCGGCGCCGGCGATCCGGACCATCTGGGCTGGATCGGCCGGGCGCTTGCGGGGCGCCGGGAGGTGACCCTCTATAATTTAGGCGTCCGACGGGAGACCTCCGCCGACATCGCCAGGCGCTGGCGGGCCGAGGCCGAGCCCCGGTTCGTCGAGATCGAGCCTATGCGGATCGTCTTTTCCTTCGGGGTCAATGACTGCAACCTCGAGGACGGTCGGCCCCGTGTGGCCGCCGTCGAGACCCTGAAGCTGGCTCGAGAGATGCTGACGGGCGCGCAAGCCCTCTGCCCGGTCCTGATGGTCGGCCCGCCGCCGGTGGTGGACGCCGGCCTCTGCGCCCGCGTGGAGGCGCTCAGCGACAGCCTGACGGCCCTGTGCGCCCGCCTGCGCGTCCCCCTCATCGATGTCTTCCGTCCCCTGGCCGCCAGTGGCCTTTGGCAGGCCGAGGCCGCCGCCTGGGACGGCGCGCATCCCGGCCCCGGCGGCTATCAGCAGATGGCCGATCTGGTCGCCGCCCACCCCGCGTGGAGATCCTTCACAGCCATCGCCGAATAGGGATTTCACAATAGGCCGGAAGGCGCATTGACCCAGCCGGGTCCATCCCGTATATCCGCGCCTCCATTTTGCCGCCGGGCTTCACAGCCTGGCGCGTCCGTTTGAGAGCTAGAGCATGGCCAACAACCCCGGCGCCAAGAAGGCGGTTCGCAAGATCGCCCGCCGCACGGAAGTCAACAAGTCGCGCCGCTCGCGCGTCCGCACCTACCTGCGGAAGTTCGAGGAAGCGATCGCCAAGGGTGATGTCGCCGTCGCCAAGACCGCCTTCGTCGAGGCTCAGTCCGAGCTGATGCGGGCCGTCTCCAAGGGCGTCGTCCACAAGAACACCGGCTCTCGCAAGGTGTCGCGTCTGGCCGCTCAGCTGAAGAAGCTGGCCACCGCCTGACTTTTGGGCGCCGCCGTCTAGGCGCGCCCTAAGTCCTTGATCTGCATCAAGATTTATCCAAACCCGCAGGCCTCCAGGTCTGCGGGTTTTGCTTTGCCCGGAACCCATTCTGGTGGGCGGCTGCGACGAATCCGCTCAGTTAACGGAGGGTCAAAAACCAGATTCCCTTGCCGCGCGAGGGCTTAGGTTGAGTCAACGAAAATATCCGCAAAATGGGCGAAGAATCTCCGTTGACCCCCCCTCGCCCCTGGCTAGTGTTCAACCTCTAAAGACGATCTTCCATTCGAACTCGGATGAAAAAACCGGTGGCGGGACTCTACCTCCTTCCGCGGCTAGAGGATTGTTTTTCCTAATTTTTGGCTGACTGGGTCGTGGGGGCTTGGTCAGCCCGGCTGATGACAGGGGTGCATCTAAGATGTCGAGCGGGGGTATCGCGGAAACCATGACGGCGGCGCCGGCTGGAGCTGTGTGGGCCAAGACCTGTCAGGCCCTGAAACGCGAACTCGGCGAGGCGACCTTTGGCTCCTGGCTGGGCCAGGCCGCCCTGCGCGAGACCGGGGCCGAGGTGTGCCTGGTCGCCGCCACCGGTGTCGCTCGCGATTGGATCCGCCGTCATGCCTGGCGCCGCATCGGCGAGCTGTGGGCGCAGAATGACCCCATGGGCCGCCGGCTCGACCTGAAGTCGCGCATGGAGTTCGACGCTCAGGCCCCGGCCGCGCCCGTGTCCATGGCCGCGCCCGCGGCGATCACCCCGGCCGCCCTCTCCGTGGTGTCTTCCACCACGGCGCCTTCCGAGCCCACGGTGGTGGAGATCGAGGTCGACCTGACCGCCGCCGAGCCCGCCCGCGCCCGCCAGCAGGGCCTGCAGGAGCGCTTCTCCTTCGACACCTTCGTGCCCGGCCCGGCCAATGAGTTCGCCTTCGCCGTGGCCCGCCGGGTCGCCTCCTGGGCCGACGGCCACTTCAACCCGGTGCTCTTCCACGGGCCCTACGGGTTCGGGAAGACCCACCTGCTGAACGCCCTGGCCTGGGAAGCCATGCGCACGGCGCCGGGCAAGCGGGTGGTCTATCTGACCGCCGAGCGCTTCACCTCGACCTTCGTGAAGGCCCTGCAGGACCGCCAGACCGCCGCCTTCAAGGAGGAGCTGCGCAACGCCGACCTGCTGCTGATCGACGACGTCCAGTTCGTGGCCGGCAAGACCACCACCCAGGAAGAGCTGTTCCACACCCTCATCGCCCTGGTCGAGGATGGCCGTCGGGTGGTGATGACCGCCGACCGCTCGCCGGCCGAGCTGTCGGAGATGGAGCCGCGCCTGCGCAGCCACCTGCAGGCGGGCCTGGTCTGCGGCATCGAGCCTGCCGATCGCACCCTTCGCCTGGGCATCCTGGAGCGCAAGCTGGCCACCCTGGCCCAGCAGGGCAAGTTCATGCCCTCGGCCCGGCCCGAAGTCCTGCAGTTCCTGGCCGACCGCTTCACCGACAGCGTGCGCGAGCTGGAAGGCGCCCTGAACACCCTGGTGGCCCGTGTGGGCGGCGACATCGCCCGCCTGACCCTGGACGAGGCCCAGGCCATCCTGCGGCCTCACCTCGCCTGTAATGACCGCCGGGTGACCGTCGACCAGATCCAGAAGGCCGTGGCCGAGCACTACCAGCTCAAGCAGGCCGACCTGATCTCCGAGCGCCGCGCCCGCGCCGTGGCCCGTCCGCGTCAGGCCGCCATGTGGCTGGCCAAGCAGATCACCACCCGCTCCCTGCCGGACATCGGCCGGCGCTTCGGCGGCCGCGACCACACCACGGTCCTGCACGCCGTCCGCCGCATCGAGGCCCTCAAGGCCGAAGACGCCGCCTTGGCCCGCGATCTGGACGTCCTGCTGCGGAAGCTGCGCGGGTGACGAGCGCCGGCTCGCGCTTGCGAGCCGGATCCGAACGACAACGATTTGTCGTTCGGCGCGAGGAACGCCCGAAGCGCAAGCGGAGGGCCGGCTCGCCGCTCATCCCCGCGCAGGCGGGGACCCAACCCCCGCTCATCCCGGCGAACGCCGGGAACCAGATCGTATGGCTCAACGCCTCCAGGCGCACGCCATCCGAGCCAACCCTGACCCCACTCCGCCCATCCCCTGGATCCCGGCCTTCGCCGGGATGAGCGGCGCGCACTTTGACTCCCGGCCAAGCTTCAGGCCTCATGGCCCTCAAGAGGGACCCGCCATGCTCGACCTGACGCTCGCCATCGCGCACCACGTGCTGATCTTCGCCCTGTTCGGGGTGCTGGTCGTCGAGCTGGCCACGGTGAAGAAGGGGATGGGCCAGACGGCCATCACCCAGGTGGCGGCGGTGGACCTCTGGTACGGCATCCTGGCGGCCCTGATCCTGGCGGTCGGACTGATCCGGGCTTACTTCTCCGCCAAGGGCTGGGCCTATTACAGCCACAACGCCTTCTTCTGGGCCAAGATCGGGGTCTTCCTGCTGATCGGCCTGTTGTCCGCGCCGCCGACCATCTTCTTCATCAAGACCCGCCGGGCGGAGGCGATCCCCGCCGACGCCGAGATCTCCCGCGTGCGCATGTTCCTGCACCTGGAGGCCGTGCTGTTCCTGCTGCTGCCCGGCTTCGCCGCCGCCATGGCCCGGGGCTACGGGGCCTTCTGAGCCGTCGCATAACCCTGTAGCAGGGCCGGATAGTCCTCCATGCCTGGGAAGCCATCGAAGCTGCGGGCCACCGGAACCTCGACCCAGGCCAGCTTCTCGGTCGCGCAGGTCGCCATATAGGGGCGGAACCAGTCCGTATCGTCGAACAGGGTGGCGCGCACATTCACCAGGTGCGGGGCGTCGTCCATACGGGTGAACACCCAGCTCATACAGTGAGGACAGTGGTGGTGCTTAGGCGAGGCCTTCATGCCGCCCAGGACCGGCTCCCCGGCGGTGACCTCAAACGCCTCTGACGTCGCCAGGGCGCTAAGCGAATAGGCGCTCCCGGTCATCCGCTGACAGCCCCTGCAGTGGCAGACCATGGTCAGCATCGGCGCGGCGTTCAGGCGGAAGCGCACGCGGCCGCAACGGCAGCCGCCGTCCAGCGGCAGGGCGGGTTGGGTCATGGGGAACTCCTCAGGTGACGCCGCGATCATAGGCGCGCCTGCGACTTACGTCCTGTCAGCAGACTGGAGCGACCCCTGTTACGACCGTCATGGCCGGGCTTGTCCCGGCCACCCATGACCTCCGTTTTGACCGTCAAGACACACGTCGGACCACCGCGCCGCCATTGGGCGGATCAGGCGAGTATGGGTGGCCGGGACAAGCCCGGCCATGACGGTCAGGGGGCGTGAGACGCGGCGCGCCAGCACCCGGCCCCTTTCAGAAGTCCAGATGCACCACAGGGGCGCCCATGGCCTCAAAACACTGGGTGACAAAGGGGCCGGTCAGGGGCGCACGCTCGATCTGCTCGGTCACCTCGGCCTCGGTGTAGGTCAGGCCATGCAGGTCGAGCAGTCGCGCCAGTTCGGCATAGTCGATCCCGCGCCGCGCCAGCTCAGCCTTCAACAGGCCCCGCACATCGTCCGTCGGCTCCGCCATGACGGGTCTCCCTTCCCATGCCCGATCTGTCCGCCCAGGCTGTGGCGGCTTTGGGGCGGGCCGGAATACGAAAAGGGCGACCGCACACTGGCGGCCGCCCCCTGTCGTTCAGACCGAAGTCAGGTCGAGGCTTAGGCCTCTTCCTTCTCCTCGGCGCCGTCCTTCTTGGACAGGTCCTCGCCCGTCTCCTGGTCCACGATCTTCATAGACAGGCGGGTCTTGCCGCGGTCGTCGAAGCCCAGGAGCTTCACCTTGACCTGCTGGCCTTCCTGCAGGACGTCCGAGACCTTCGCGACGCGCTCGTTGGAGATCTGGCTCACGTGAACCAGGCCGTCCTTGGCGCCGAAGAAGTTCACGAAGGCGCCGAAGTCGACGATCTTGACCACCTTGCCGGTGTAGATCTGGCCGACTTCCGGCTCGGTCGCGATGGACTTGATCCAGTCCTTGGCGGCGTCGATCTTGGCCTGCTCGGCGGCCGCGATCTTGATCGTGCCGTCTTCGCCGATGTCGATCTTGGCGCCGGTCTCGGCGACGATCTCGCGGATCACCTTGCCGCCCGAACCGATCACTTCGCGGATCTTGTCGACCGGGATCTTGATGGTCTCGATCTTCGGCGCGTGCTCACCCAGGTTGGTGCGCGGCGCTTCCATCGCCTTGTTCATCTCGCCCAGGATGTGCTGACGGCCGGCCTTAGCCTGCTCCAGCGCCTGCTTCATGATCGCTTCGGTGATGCCGGCGATCTTGATGTCCATCTGCAGCGAGGTGATGCCGTCGGCGGTGCCGGCGACCTTGAAGTCCATGTCGCCCAGGTGATCTTCGTCACCCAGGATGTCCGACAGAACCGCGAAGCCGTCGTCCTCGAGGATCAGGCCCATGGCGATGCCGGAGACCGGCTTCTTCAGGGGCACGCCCGCGTCCATCAGGGCCAGCGACGAGCCGCAGACCGAGGCCATGGACGAGGAGCCGTTGGACTCCAGGATCTCGGAGACCAGGCGGATGGTGTAGGGGAAGTCTTCGTAGTTCGGCAGCATCGGGCGGATAGCGCGCCAGGCGAGCTTGCCGTGGCCGACTTCACGACGGCCAGGGGCGCCCATGCGGCCGGTCTCGCCGACGCTGAAGGGCGGGAAGTTATAGTGCAGCAGGAACTTCTCGTAGTACTTGCCTTCGAGAGCGTCGATCAGCTGCTCGTCGTCGCCGGTGCCCAGGGTGGCGACCACCAGGGCCTGGGTTTCGCCGCGGGTGAACAGGGCCGAGCCGTGAGCCCGGGTCAGCACGCCCACTTCCGAGACGATCTGGCGAACCTTGTCGACGGTGCGGCCGTCGATGCGGATGCCGGTGTCCAGGATGTTGCGACGGACGACGTCGGCTTCCAGTTCCTTGAACACGCCACCGAGCTTGGCGGCGTCATAGCCGTCCGGATTGGCCTCGGACTTGGCGAAGGCGGCCATCGCCTTGGCCTTGGCGGCGCCGACGGCGTCGTGACGCTCGCCCTTGGCGACGATCTTGTAGGCCTTGGCCAGGTCGGCGCCGATCAGTTCCTTGACCTTCGCCTTGAGGGCCGAGGTGTCCTCGGCGACGAATTCGAAGGGCTCCTTGGCGGCGTGTTCGGCCAGTTCGATGATCGCGTCGATCACCGGCTGCATGGACTTGTGCGCGAAGGTGACGCCGCCCAGGACGACCTCTTCGGACAGTTCCTGGATCTCCGACTCCACCATCATGACCGCGTCATGGGTGCCGGCGACGACAAGGTCCATGGCGGACTCTTTCTGCTCGTCGAGGGTCGGGTTGAGGACGTATTCGCCGTTGATGTAGCCGACGCGCGCGCCGCCGATCGGGCCCATGAAGGGCGCGCCGGACAGCACCAGGGCGGCCGAGGCGGCGACCATGGCCACGATGTCCGGGTCATTTTCCAGGTCGTGGGCCAGAACGGTCGTGACCACCTGGACTTCGTTCTTGAAGCCGTCGGCGAACAGCGGACGGATCGGACGGTCGATCAGGCGCGAGGTGAGGGTTTCCTTCTGCGACGGCGCGGCTTCGCGGCGCGGGAAGGAGCCGGGGATCTTGCCGGCGGCGTAGTACTTCTCCTGATAGTTCACCGTCAGGGGGAAGAAGTCCTGGCCGGGCTTCGGCGACTTGGCGAACACGGCGGTGGCCAGCACCATGGTCTCGCCATAGGTGGCGAGCACCGAGCCGTCGGCCTGGCGGGCCATGCGGCCGGTTTCGAGGGTCAGCGTCTTGCCGCCCCACTCGATCGTCTTGCGTTTGATGTCGAACATTTTCTCTTCTCTCTCATCCCGCGGGCGTATTCCCGGGCGGGGGCGGACAGGGCGTCGGTCTTCCGAAATCCTCTCCATTCAGACAGGCGACGAGGATTTCGGCGAACCCTCGGCGTACGGGGCCGGACAGCCGCATATGGCGGTGTCCGGTTCGCCGCCCGCCCGGCCTGTCGCGGGAAAGCGGCGTCTAAGATCCAGGCCTATACGCAAAGCCCCCGGTTTCCCGGGGGCTCGCGGTGTTAGCGGCGCAGACCGAGCTTTTCGATCAGGGCCTGATAACGGCCGGCGTCGGACGTCTTCAGGTGATCGAGCAGCGAACGGCGCTGGGAGACGAGCTTGAGCAGGCCCCGGCGCGAGTGGTTGTCCTTCTTGTGCGTCTTGAAGTGGTCGGTCAGGTTCGCAATCCGCTCAGAGAGGATCGCCACCTGCACTTCGGCGCTACCCGTGTCGCCCTCAGAGCGGCCATGGGTCTTGATGAGTTCGGCCTTACGGTCGGTCGTGATCGACATCGGTCAGTCTCCGCTCTTGTCCAGATGAAAGACCCGCGTGGGCTCGAGCCGGCCCATGCGCATCTCGCAGAGCGCAACCAGGTTCCCGTCCGACATGGCTGAAACGGTGCGAGAGCCGGGCAGAAGCTCGGCTTTCAAGGTTTCCACCTGTCGGGGAACGAGAACGATTGATCGTCCCTGCTTGAGCCTGAAAGCGTCTTCGGCGGTCACGGCCAACTCCGGGATGTCGTCCAGGGCGGTCTCGACCGGAAGCAATAGCTCCAAGCAGCGGGCCTTATGCCCGAAATCCTCTAGCAATTCCAGCGTTATCGCCCGGTCCTCGGAAAACGGCCCGACGCGGGTCCGGCGCAGCGCGCTGACATGTCCGCAGGCGCCCAGGCGGTCCGCCAGGTCGCGGACCAGGGCCCGGACATAGGTGCCCTTGCCGCAGTCCATCTCCAGCTCGACATGGTCGGCGTCCGGGGCGCCCAGCACCCGCAGGCCATGGATCATCACCGGCCGGGCCTTCAGCTCCACCGTCTCGCCGGCCCGGGCCAGGTCATAGGCGCGCTCGCCGTCCACCTTGATGGCGGAATAGGCCGGCGGGACCTGCTGGATCTCGCCGACAAACTCATCCAGCACGGCATCCACCTCGGCCGGCGTGGGTCGCACGTCGGACTGGGCGATGGTCTCGCCCTCTCGGTCATAGGTCGCGGTCGTCCGGCCCCAGGCGATCGTGAAGCGGTACGACTTGTCGGCGTCGACCAGGAACGGAACCGTCTTGGTGCCTTCGCCCAGGGCGATCGGCAGGATGCCGGTGGCCAGGGGGTCAAGGGTGCCGGCATGACCCGCCTTCTGGGCGTTGAAGGTCCGGCGCACACGGCTGACCGCGTGGGTCGAGGTCAGATCATAGGGCTTGTCGAGGCAGATCCAGCCGGAGACGGCCTCGCCCTTCTTGCGGCGGCCCATCAGTCCTCGCCGTCCTGATCGTCTTCGTCTCGCTCCAGGTCCTGGCGGACGCGCGGATCGTTGAACAGGGCGTTCATGCGGCTGGCTTCATCGAAGCTGTCGTCATGCAGGAAGCGCAGGTCCGGGGTGAACTTCATGTCGATCATCCGCCCCAACCGCCCGCGCAGGAACTTGGCGTGGCGCGCCAGGGCCTTGATCACCGGGCGCGGATCGCCGCCGCCCAGGGGCTCGATGAAGCAGGTGGCGTGCTTCAGGTCCGGACTCATCTTGACCTGGGTCAGGGTCACCGACACCCCGTCGAGGTCCGGGTCGTTCAGGTCCTCCTCCAGGAGGATTTCGACCAGGGCGTGACGGATCAGTTCGCCCGCGCGAAGCTGGCGCTGGCTGGGCCCGGACGGGGCGCCGCGGCCATGGGACTGGCGTTTCATGGGAAGCTTGCCTCTCTGAGCCTGGGGCGCGGATCGGACGCGCCCTCAGGGAAGCGGCGGCTTCTAGAGAGGAGCCATCCGATTGTCCACCGTCAGGCGCCGGTCCGCTCTTTGAAGAACGCGATCACCCGCTGCTCGGCGGCCTTGCTGGGTCCGTCCTCGGCCAGGTGAACGGTCAGCACCGAATGGGGCGGCCGCTCCGAGGGCGCGGCGTCCTCGTCCTCCAGCTCGATGGCCTCGAACTTGTCGCCAAACTCCCGCTTCAGGGTCTCGAACCGGGCGTCGGGCACCAGGGCGTCGGACTTGAAGCGCAGGCCGATCATCGACAGCCCTTCGTCCTTGAACCGCTGCTTGGCGCAGGACACTTCCGCCGGGCTGGCGTCAATGCCGGCGGCGCGGATCTTCGAGCCCGCCGCCATGGGCATGGAGGGCTGGGACAGAACCGGCGCCACCACCGACGGCTCGGTCATCATGGCCAGGGCGAAGCCGCCGGTGAAGCACATGCCCACCGCGCCCACGCCCTTGCCGCCGCACTCGGCGTGGGCCTTGCGGGCGAGCGCCCGCAGCCACTCGACAATGGGCGAGGACTTGCCGGCCTTCCAGACATTGAACTCACGACGGATGCAGATCGCCCCGAACATCGAGCCGAGGGCGTAGCCGGTGGTGACCGGCCGGCCAGGCTGACCGAACAGGCTGGGCAGGAAGACGGTCATACCCTGAGCCGCCACACGGTCGGCGAACTGGATCACCTGCGGATGCAGGCCGGGGATCTCATGGATGATGATGACCGCGGGGCCCGAGCCCCGGCGCCACACCGGTCGCGTATAGGGCCCGTCGGTGAACTCGGACTTGTCGTACTCCGACAGCGCGGCTTCGTAGCTCATCTCGTCCCCCCAAGCTTTGTGGGGAGACTAAGCCGATCATAGCTTCACGCGCAGCATGGAAATGTCGCCCTCGAAGCCCGACAGCTTCCAGGTCCCGTCGGTCTGGGTGAACACCAGCATGCAGGGCCCGTCCTTCTTGCGCGTCGCGCAGACCCGACCGTCCGGCATCGCCTTCAAGGAGCCCGCGATGGCGACCGCGCCAGGGATCGGGGTGGAGGGCTTGTAGCCATAGTATTCCGCCACGCTGCGGAACACCTTGGGCTGGACCAGGCTGTCGCCGGCGATGTCGGCCAGGGCTGGGGCGAGGATGACGCCCAGCGCCTTCCAGCCGTCGCCGCCCTGGGCCGTTCGGGTCCGGTCCACCAGCCGCGCCTCGATCTCCCGCTTCAGCGCCTTGCGGTCCACGTGGGCCTCGAAGGCCGCGCTGTCATTGTCGCGGATCGAGACCAGCAGGGCATGGACGTCATTGGCCGCGCTCAGCCGCTGGGCGGTGGCGCAGGCGCTGAGGCTGAACGCCGCGGCGAGGACAAGGGTCAGACGCAGGAGGGCGGCGGGTCGCATCGGGGTGGCGCTCTAGGGCTGGGCGGTGAAGTGCAGCAGGCTCGTATCGTAGCCCAG
>Ga0116141_10002923_pt1 | contig 14494 bp, 13 predicted proteins | sample AD_UKC097_MetaG_FD_89744 | JGI IMG/M metagenome (GOLD analysis project Ga0116141, IMG submission 89744) | Active sludge microbial communities of municipal wastewater-treating anaerobic digesters from USA - AD_UKC097_MetaG | ecosystem: Engineered > Bioreactor > Anaerobic > Digestate | place: USA...
ATATTTTTAGGAAAAAAGTTGACGAAAGTAGGGGTAAGATATTTATTGTCAGAGTACTCGCATGAGACGGCGGTTTCAAGAGCAATCTTTTAGTCGCCTCCGCTGAAAAATCTTCCAAAAAAGATTGACAGAAAAAGGGTGTTGAAATAGTAAGGATATCGTTGAAACAAAAACGGTATTTGAAGCGGTTTTGAGTGATCGAGAAACTGCTTAATGGTTCTTTGAAAACTGGGTAGTATTGACAAAAAAAATAAGCCCTCGAAGATAATCGAAAGATATTCTTTGAGAAAAATCCAAATAAGCAAATAATAAAGTAATTAAAAGCTTTGAACAAACTCTAAGGTTTAGAGATAAACTATAACGGAGAGTTTGATTCTGGCTCAGAACGAACGCTGGCGGCGCGTCTTAAACATGCAAGTCGAACGGACTTTTTAGAGCTTGCTTTGAAAAGTTAGTGGCGCACGGGTGAGTAACACGTGGGTAATCTTCCTTCGAGATGGGGACAACCAACCGAAAGGTTGGCTAATACCGAATAAAGAGTATGGTTGAAATATCATACTTTAAAGGAATTAAATCGCTCGGAGATGAGCCTGCGGCCTATTAGCTAGTTGGCGGGGTAAATGCCCACCAAGGCGACGATAGGTATCCGGCCTGAGAGGGTGAACGGACACATTGGGACTGAGACACGGCCCAGACTCCTACGGGAGGCAGCAGTTAAGAATCTTGGACAATGGACGAAAGTCTGATCCAGCGACGCCGCGTGAATGATGAAGGTTTTCGGATTGTAAAGTTCAGTAAGCAGGGAAGAATAAATGACGGTACCTGCCTAAAGCATCGGCTAAATACGTGCCAGCAGCCGCGGTAATACGTATGATGCCAGCGTTGTTCGGAATTATTGGGCGTAAAGGGCATTCAGGCGGGATATTAAGTCGGGTGTGAAATCTGGAGGCTCAACCTCCAAACTGCATTCGATACTGGTATTCTTGAGTCAGGGAGAGGAAGGCGGAATTCCCAGTGTAGCGGTGAAATGCGTAGATATTGGGAAGAACACCGGTGGCGAAGGCGGCCTTCTGGCCTATGACTGACGCTGAAGTGCGAAAGTGTGGGGATCAAACGGGATTAGATACCCCGGTAGTCCACACCGTAAACGTTGCATACTAGGTGTTAGAGATTTAATCTCTAGTGCCGTCGCTAACGCAGTAAGTATGCCGCCTGGGGAGTACGCTCGCAAGAGTGAAACTCAAAGAAATTGACGGGGGCCCGCACAAGCGGTGGAGCATGTGGTTTAATTCGATGATACGCGAGAAACCTTACCTGGGCTTGAACTGTGCATGACCGGTACAGAGATGTACCTTTTCTTCGGAACATGTATAGAGGTGCTGCATGGTCGTCGTCAGCTCGTGTCGTGAGATGTTGGGTTAAGTCCCGCAACGAGCGCAACCCCTACTCTCTGTTGCTACCAGGTAATGCTGGGCACTCTGAGGGAACTGTCGGTGATAAACCGGAGGAAGGTGGGGATGACGTCAGATCATCACGGCCCTTATGTCCAGGGCTACACACGTGCTACAATGGGCGGTACAAAGGGTTGCGAAGCCGCGAGGCGAAGCTAATCTCAAAAAACCGTTCTCAGTTCGGATTGCAGGCTGCAACTCGCCTGCATGAAGCTGGAATCGCTAGTAATCGCAGATCAGAATGCTGCGGTGAATACGTTCCCGGGCCTTGTACACACCGCCCGTCACACCATCTGAGTTGACAGTACCCGAAGTGGCTGATCTAACCGTAAGGGGGAAGGTTACTAAGGTAATGTCGGTGAAGAGGGTGAAGTCGTAACAAGGTAGCCGTATCGGAAGGTGCGGCTGGATCACCTCCTTTAAAAGGATAGAAACCAAGGATGGCTTATTTTTTAGATACTACTCAGTTTTGAAAGAGTCATTGAGCGGGCCTGTAGCTCAGATGGCTAGAGCGTACGACTGATAATCGTAAGGTCGGTGGTTCGATCCCACTCAGGCCCAAGTTTGGGGGTGTAGCTCAGCTGGGAGAGCAACTGCCTTGCAAGCAGTAGGTCGTCAGTTCGATCCTGATCACCTCCACATAAGTGAGAAATCACGAAGCAAATGTGGGACCATATAGCTTAACATAGAGATATGTTGAACTATATGGTTCCATAAGAACCAGATCTTTGAAAACAATGGTTAAGTTTAGAGATAAACTTAAAAAATTAGAAAGCATCTTTACAAAACGAAAAGAGCGCCTAGGAAAACCATATATAACAGAAATGTTATGTATAAAATAATATGGTCAAGCGAATAAGGGCGTACGGTGGATGCCTTGGCACTGACAGGCGATGAAGGTCGTGGCAAACTGCGATAAGCCTTGGGGAGGAGTAAGCATCCGTTGATCCAGGGATGACCGAATGGGCAAACCCATACAGGTAAAACCTGTATATCCGTCTACTGAATAAATAGGTAGCGGAAGCTAGACCCGGGGAACTGAAACATCTAAGTACCCGGAGGAAAAGAAAGAGAGATCGATTCCCTAAGTAGTGGCGAGCGAAAGGGGAAGAGCCCAAACCGATGTCTACGTTAAAGGCTGCAGCCGTTGTAACGTCGGGGTAATAGGACCGTTTGAGCACAATCTGCAAATTGTGCTGCAAGTTACAAAATATCTGTTTAACTGAACCTGCTGGGAAGAGGGGCAAAGAGGGTGATACCCCCGTAAGTGAAAAGCAGATATCTTGCAAGAGCGGCACCTGAGTACCGCGGGGCACGTGAAACCCTGTGGGAATTCTCGAGGACCACCTCGAAAGGCTAAATACTAGTCAGTGACCGATAGTGAACAAGTACCGTGAGGGAAAGGCGAAAAGAACCGCTGTGAGCGGAGTGAAATAGAACCTGAAACCGTATGCTTACAAGGAGTAGGAGGGCTATGCAGCAATGTATGCCTGACTGCGTGCCTTTTGTAGAATGATCCGGCGACTTACTTTAATATAGCGAGGTTAAGTGATAGAAATCACGGAGCCGAAGGGAAACCGAGTCTGAATAGGGCGATAGTTATATTAAGTAGACCCGAAACCAAGTGATCTATCCACGGTCAGGTTGAAGCAGGGGTAAGACCCTGTGGAGGACCGAACCGGTGTCTGTTGAAAAAGCCTCGGATGAACTGTGGATAGGGGTGAAAGGCCAAACAAACTTGGAAATAGCTGGTTCTCCCCGAAATAGCTTTAGGGCTAGCCTCGTGTGTTTCGTTGTTGAGGTAGAGCACTGAAAGAGCTAGGGGGTTTACCAATCTACCAAACTCTATCAAACTTCGAATGCGACAACGTGAGAGCACGGGAGTCAGACTGCGGGTGATAATATTCGTGGTCGAGAGGGAAACAACCCGGACCAACAGCTAAGGTCCCAAAATGTATGTTAAGTGAGGAAGGATGTGGAATCACACAGACAGCCAGGAGGTTGGCTTAGAAGCAGCCATTCCTTCAAAGAGTGCGTAATAGCTCACTGGTCGAGTGATTCTGCGCCAAAAATGATTGGGGCTAAACATACTACCGAAGCTTTGGACTCAGCAATGAGTGGTAGGGGAGCATTCTGTACCGGGATGAAGGTTGATCGTGAGGACGACTGGACTGTACAGAAGAGAGAATGCCGGAATGAGTAACGATAAAATGTGTGAAAAACATATTCGCCGAAAACCCAAGGTTTTCTGGGCAATGCTAATCATCTCAGAGTTAGTCGGCCCCTAAGACGAGGCTTAACAGCGTAGTCGATGGGAAGCAGGTTAATATTCCTGCACCGGTTTGCGGAGGTAATCGTGATGGAGTGACGCAGAAAGATAATGGCGCAGAGTGTTGGATTACTCTGTTCTTAGTGTAGGCTTGATGTCCAGGTAAATCCGGATGTCTTATGGCTGAGGCAATAGGGGAGCTCGGGCAACCGAGTGAAGGTCATGATTCTAGGCTGCCAAGAAAAACTTCTAAACGCGAAGCAGACCGACCGTACTACAAACCGACACAGGTGGGTGGGGTGAATAACCTAAGGCGCTCGAGATAACTCTTGTTAAGGAACTCGGCAAATTAGTCCCGTAACTTCGGGAAAAGGGACGCCTTTTTAGTGTGAAGTAGAACATATGGAGCATGAAGAGGTCGCAGAGAAATGGGCCAAGCGACTGTTTAGCAAAAACACAGGGCTCTGCAAAATCGTAAGATAAAGTATAGGGTCTGACACCTGCCCGGTGCTGGAAGGTTAAAAGGAGAGGTTAGCGTGATTTATCATGCGAAGCTTTGAATTGAAGCCCCAGTAAACGGCGGCCGTAACTATGACGGTCCTAAGGTAGCGAAATTCCTTGTCAGGTAAGTTCTGACCTGCACGAATGGTGTAACGACTTGGTCACTGTCTCAACAAGAGGCTCGGTGAAATTGTAATGTTAGTGAAGATGCTGACTACCTGTAGTTGGACGGAAAGACCCCGTGCACCTTTACTGTACCCTGACACTGTGATTTGGCAACGTATGTGTAGGATAGGTGGGAGACTTTGAAGTTGGGACGCCAGTCTCGATGGAGTCGTTGTTGAAATACCACCCTTACTTTGTTGGATTACTAACTGATACCCGTTATCCGGGATCAGGACAATGTCTGGCGGGCAGTTTGACTGGGGCGGTCGCCTCCTAAAGAGTAACGGAGGCGCCCAAAGGTTCCCTCAGCACGGACGGAAATCGTGCGCAGAGTGTAAACGCATAAGGGAGCTTGACTGCGAGACAAACAAGTCGAGCAGAAACGAAAGTTGGGGTTAGTGATCCGGTGGTCCCGAGTGGAAGGGCCATCGCTCAACGGATAAAAGGTACGCCGGGGATAACAGGCTGATAGTGCCCAAGAGTTCATATCGACGGCACTGTTTGGCACCTCGATGTCGACTCTCCGCATCCTGGGGCTGGAGAAGGTCCCAAGGGTTTGGCTGTTCGCCAATTAAAGCGGAACGCGAGTTGGGTTCAAAACGTCGTGAGACAGTTTGGTCCCTATCCTCTACAGGCGTTGGAGATTTGAGGAGATCTGTTCCTAGTACGAGAGGACCGGAATGGACGAACCTCTGGTACATCGGTTATCGCGCCAGCGGTACAGCCGAGTAGCTATGTTCGGAAGGAATAACCGCTGAAAGCATCTAAGCGGGAAATCTACTCCAAGATGAGATCTCCCCGGGGGTTTAACCCCCCTGAAGACTCCTCGAAGACTACGAGGTCGATAGGATGGCGGTGTAAGTGCGGTAACGTATTCAGCCTACCATTACTAATCAGTCGTGAGGCTTGACCATATTATTAAAAACCCTACCTGTTTTTCAGGTAGGGTTTTTTTATGCTTAAAATAAATTTAAAATGATGATGAGGGCTTCAATATTTGATATGCTGTCTCACTAAATTATAAAACTATCAACAGTTACCTGACTATTTATGGTAAAGTGTATTTTTGATTGAAAGCACTCTATGGAAGAGGTATATTTCAAATGAAGGGACGAACATGAATATATACAATAAAATGTATGATGACGAAGCGTACAGAGCTGAGCAATTCGCACTCAATTTCCACTGGCCTCTGTACGGAATTCTCTTTTTACTCGCATTTGTTAAATTCATCGCGGAGAAAGATATTATCGGATTTGTGGGAATGATGCTTCTCGGAAGCTGCCTCATATACAATGGTGTTCTTGCCGCATTCATCCTGAAAAAGAAAAACTATATCTGGATACGGTATATCTCCGTCACTATCGATATTTTATTGCTTACATTTTACAATGGTCTCGACACATATTTTAATTCAGCGCTCACTCCTGTTACCACAGCAACACTTCTAATTTATCCAGTGATTCTTTTTCTTGCAGCGCTCCGCCACGATAGAAAGCTAATAGCATATTCCACGATCATAACTGTAGCTGCGATGAACATTCTTTTTGCGGCTGCTTATCCGTACTTTGACCGGTCAATTGCAGACAAACTGATCTGCGGTGATTTGCTCGGGCAGTTTTACCGGAGTGTGTATATTATCATGATAGGAATTCTTATTTTCAGCATTCCAAGGATAATCGAACGCCTTCTCAAGAATCAGAAAGAGATTTTTGAAAGAAGTATTGAACACTTTACATTGGCGCATCATGACGTGCTTACCGGTCTTGCAAACAGGAGGCTCCTAGTCGATTTTCTTGATAAAACCATTGCTCTCGCTTCAAGAAACAAGACCGCATTCGCGGTGATCTATATCGATCTTGACGGTTTCAAACCTGTCAATGACACGTACGGTCACGATGCCGGAGATCTGCTGCTGAAAGAAATCGCCGAGCGTTTAAGCGGAGTCGTTCGTGAGTCCGACATAGTCGCACGTGTCGGCGGAGATGAATTTATAATCGTAACAGGAGAAATCAACTTCGGCTCTGGAGCTGAACTCATCGCCCGAAGAATTAGCATGATAGTTGCAGAACCGGTGCTTATCGCAGGTAATAGCGTCAGCGTCGGGGCAAGCATCGGTATCTCTATCTTTCCATCGCATGGAAGTGACAGCGAATCTCTAATTCAGAAGGCGGATGAAGCGATGTATCGGGTAAAAAAATCTGGAAAAAACAATTACGCGCATTTTGACTATTAATCCGAAATGCATCTGTTTCATTCATTTACGTTATCAATTCATTGAGAAGCGTAGCAGTATTTCCGGAATCAATTTTCGGACTGACACGGATTGCTAATACTTTCATTTTAGTTTTCTCCTAAAGATTTTGTCTTATCAGACTGTTCTTGAAATGTATGAAAATGAAAGCTGTGACATCTGATTTATTATTTTCGGATTCAGTTTTATCGGTGTGGTGTTGCCATTAAAGCACTTTTGTTTTATCGCTGAATGTAACGGAATGTTCAAATGCTAACAGTTCACACGATAAAAATCAACAATCGATTTGGTAATAATTGAATAAATATTAATCTGTTTAATCCTTGCATAAAAACCGTTTTGCCAGGAATATACACTAATTTTAAAATTGGAGTTTTTTATGAAAAGAATTTTTTCTATTGTTACAGTAATTGCAGTATTTGCAATTTTTTCATCATCTTTTATTTCGGGAGAAGAAAATTCTCCAAAAAAAAATGAATCATCAAATGTTTCTGCGGATAAAAAAGATGCCGATATAAAGCGTGCCGAGAATGCAGTTGTTAAATGCAAAACAGCTTTAGATAATGCCGATAAAAAAGTTTCAGAAGCAGACGCTGAAATTAAAGCCGGGAATGAGTTGATTAATGAAGGTAAAAGTGACAAAGACAAAATTAATGCTGAGATGAAGCAGATGGAAAAAGAGAGCAAAGCAAATAGAAAAATACTGGAGAAACAATCTAAATCAAAAGATAAAGAAGAAGCTATGCAGGCTAAGTCAGAAATAAAAAAAATAGATGATAAAGAAAAAGCCGATATGAAAAATTTTAACAATAGGTTGAACGCAAGCGATAAAAAAATAAAAACTGGCGAGCAAAATGTTGCAAAGGCTTTATCGAAAAAAGAATCTGCATCTCTAAACCAGGTAAAAGCTAAAAAAAAATATGATGATGCTGTTGCTGAATTAGAAAAGGTGAAAGGATCCAAGAAGTAGTAATCAGAAAATAGTATCAAAAAGAAGCTCTATGTAATGAGCTTCTTTTTGTAAAGCATATATTCATTTTTTTATGGGGCTGAGTTTCCATCTGTATAAAAAATAATTTGCTAGACTTGAGATATTGAGGGTAAATCGAAACATAAATGAACCCCTAATATTAATCAGTTGTTGATTGATTCGTTCTATTCAACGATTCAGAAGCGATTATAAGAATAAAAGAAAATGCGAGCATTATAGGCACAAGCAGTTCAAGCGATGTTGCTGCGATGAATTTTCCAGTTCCTGTTGTCAAAAGCATTACACCGAAATTTGCCGAAGCTACTTCGCATCCAAGCAGAAGATGTGACATGTTTTTTGAAACGCGTTTTGGTGTTTCATGCATCATGCATGGGTAAATAGGTGCCAATCCCGCACCAGTTATAATCATGCCGGCTATTGAAAGAGCCGGTGTTGTCTTAAAGAATAAAAGAGAAATTCCGCCTAATGCCAAAACTAATCCGGCGCGTATCATGTTTTTGTTTCCGATTCTGTCGACGATGAAACCGGAGACGAAACGCATTGCAGTAAGCGAAAAATAAAACATTCCTATCCATGTTCCGGCTGTTGCTTTTGGTATTCCTCTTGATTCGATGAACATACTGTTCGCCCATAGTCCTACGCAGAATTCGAGACCAGTATAGACGAAAAAAACCAGCATGGCAAGCAAAGGCGCACGTGAAGAGAAAAGTTTGATATATGCTTTTACTGTTTCATTGCGCGTTGATTCGATTTTGTTTCTTTTTTCGGTTTTCCAAAGTGAAATTGTAATAATGAAAAAAATGAGCAGTGAAAACTGAATTACTGATATTGCAGTATAGGACGAACGCCATGATTTTCCGGCTGTTGTGAGCGCACTGAAGATAAACGGCCCGGTTGCCGCACCGATGCCCCAGCAGCAGTGAAGCCAGTTCATGTGGCGTGATGACAGATTATTCGCGACATAATGGTTTAATCCGGAATCAACTGCTCCCTGACCGAAGCCGAGAGGCAGTGCGAAAATGAAAATCCACAAAGCCGACGGCATTATAGAATAACCGAAAAGCGCGGATGCTGTAAGAAAACAGCTGAAAAGAATCAGTTTTCCTGTACCTATACGTTGAACTACCGCACCGCTGAAAAAACTTGATGTAGCACTGCATATTATAAGCAGTGTCGTAATGATTCCGGCGTATTCGAGCGGAAGTTTTATGTCGAGACGAATGCCTGGCCATGCGACGCCGAAGATTCCGTCAGGAAGACCAAGACTTATGTAAGCGAGATATATTACAGCGATGAGAATTAGTGGAACTGATTTCATTACGCCTGACCTCAATAATGTCATAGCCTACTGTAACATGAAAACTGCAATTCTTTTTTATATAACTTAGTTTAATAAAAAAAAGAATGAATCACGCTGAAACGGCGTGATTCATTTCGATTATCTGATCATCTGATCGATTGCTTTTTTATCCGAAACATTAACTTTTGATCCGAAAAGAAACCATTCTTCCGTATGAGAATATGTAACTTCCGGAGCAAATACAACATTTGGACTCAATGTTTCAAGTTCAACAAAGTCTGCGCATGTAAAGCATTCAACCGCACAATTGTCATCAGGATAATCATTTGTGTTTACTCTGTCGAATTTCTTTATGAAAGTATAATTGTCAGTTGTTATTCCGACATAACCGTCATAGGCTGCTGAACCTATTTTGCTGGTTTCACCGTTTATGTTAATCATAAAGTAGTCATCGTTCTGAGAGAACTGAGAACTGTTGACGTTGGTTTTTTTGTCAGTCCACTGATTCCAATAGATGATTTTGCTCATTTTAAAGCTTCCATGTGATGCCCATGGAACAAAAATTGTTCCTTTAGGTTTAAAGCAGGTGAGTGCCCAGATTGCTCCGGCGAAAAGAAATTGTCCCTTGTTTGTTATGGTATGAGTTACGTTGAAACGCTGGTTTTTTTCTGTTATGGTAATTGTCTTTTCAAGGTCGGTGTTTTTATTGAGTTTCTTTACGGTTATGCTGTTTTCACCGAGTATAACATCGCATTTTTCATTATTCGGATCAAGATCCCAGCGGTTTTCAGGTGAAACCCAGAGTCTATGACCTCCGTAGATTTTCCAGTCGCCGCTTTTGAATTTTTCAGCCTCGTCATTGAAAAGCATGTTTTCCCCTCCGTCAATCGAGAGGTGCATTATTCTGGGACCGAAATCGGTCGCGACGATCATTTTCTGTTTGCCTATGGTGAGTTCGTAGCAATTTGGTGCCGATAAATAAGAAATTTTTTTGATATCCATATTTCCATCCTTATGGTTCTTGGTATTCTCAACTCAACAAACATATTAAACTGGTATTTAAAAGTCTATTAAAAATCATTTAATAAAGTTTCTTTTCCTTGACATATTGATTATTGATGTTTTTCTCGTCGTGTTTTGTGAGAATCGTCATTCATTTTTTTTAGAGATTTACGACGGTTTGATACAATACGTACGATATATGCCGCCTGTTTTTGAAATTTTTGCGGTATTTTCTGAATATTTAATAATAATGGAAGTTTGCTTTGTTAGATCTTGATTCATTTTATCAGAAAGTTGTAAAAAATAATAACCGCAAAAAAATATTCAGAGTTATTCAGGAAAAGAAAAGAGTTACAAAGCTGGATATTTCGCGTATTTTAAACCTCAGCATAACGACTGTCAGCAGTAATATAAAAGATATGGTTCAGATTGGACTGATTTCCGAAAGGGGATTTGAGGATTCAACCGGCGGAAGAAAGGCTCAGGTCATTGAATACCTTCCCGATTCGCGCTTTTCACTGGGAATGGAACTTAAAGAGACTCATGCCCGCATCGTTCTTACAAACCTCGACAGTGCCATTCTGAAAGAAAAATACTTTGATGCTATTGATACGAATATTCTTATTGATGAGTGCAGAAGAATAACTGAGAGTTTTCTTGAGGATTTTGATCAGAGAGACCGCATTATGGGGCTGGGGATATCTCTTCCCGGAACAGTAAATATGAAGACGTCCGTTTTGGAAAATGCTCCGAATATGCACGTCAGCAATGTTAGCTTCAAAAAGCTTGAAGAAGACCTCAATATGCCTGTTTATATAGGAAATGAGGCAAATTGCTCAGCTTACGGCGAATATGAATATAATGATACCTTTAAAAGCCCTCTTTTCTATATTTCCGTTACAGAGGGTATCGGAAGTGCCATCATAATAGACAGAAAGCTTTATAATGGGAAAAATCACAGAGCAGGTGAGATCGGACATATTTCAATTGATTGCAATGGGGACAAGCTCTGTTCATGCGGTAATACCGGATGTTGGGAGCTTTTTGCTTCTGAACGCGCTTTGGAAAAGTCATTTTCTGATGCAACAGGTTCCAGTGTTTCTAATATTGATGAAATTTTTAAGCGTATCGGCGAGCCTGTTGTCAAAAAACTGATAATGAACTATGCAAAGTATTTAGCAGTGGGAATCAGGAATCTTCTTATGATTTTTGATCCGAGTTTTATAGTTATCGGCGGAAATATAAGCAAATACGAAAAAGAGCTTTTGCCGGCTATAAAAAAGCATGTTTTTGAAAATAATGAGTTTTATACTGAAAAAGATATTAAAATTGAGTTTTCCCGCTTGAAGGAAAATTCTGGAATCATCGGCGCGTCATTGTTTCCGATAAAAAATATGTTGTAATTTTTTTGGACACTTATTAAAATGGTTTTTAAAAGTATCACAAAAAGGAGTCGTTATGAGTGAAATATTTCCAAATATCGCTAAAATTCAGTACAAGGGCGAAGGATGCGGCGAAGAGCTTGCTTTCCGCTATTACAATCCTGAAGAAAAAATAATGGGACGCACGATGAAAGATCATCTGCGTTTTGCCATGTCATACTGGCATACTCTCTGCGGAGAGGGAAGTGATCAGTTCGGATCCGGAACAATGCAGCGTTCTTGGACTTCTACTGAAGATGAAATGAAAAAGGCTGAACTTAAAGTAAAAGCCGGCTTTGAAATAATGGAAAAACTCGGAATCGAATACTACTGTTTCCATGACCGTGACATAGCTCCTGAAGCTGATACTCTTGAAGAGACAAACAAGCGTCTTGATATCGTTGCTGACATGCTTGAAAAAGAAATGAAAAGAACAGGCATTAAGCTTTTGTGGGGAACATCTAACTGTTTCACTAATCCGCGTTTTGTTCATGGAGCTGCTACAAGCTCTGAGGCTGATGTTTTTGCTCATGCAGCAGCTCAGGTTAAAAAGGCTATGGAAATAACCAAACGTCTTGGCGGCGAAGGTTATGTTTTCTGGGGCGGACGTGAAGGTTATGAAACACTTTTGAATACAGATATGAAGCTTGAGCTTGATAATCTCGGACGCATGCTTCACATGGCTGTTGATTATGCCGCAAAAATCGGTTTCAAAGGCCAGTTCTACATTGAGCCTAAACCAAAAGAACCTACAAAACACCAGTACGATTTTGATACAGCGACTGTAATCAGCTTTCTCCGTCAGTACGGTCTTGCAGATAAATTCAAGATGAATATCGAAGCAAACCATGCTACTCTTGCAAGCCACACTTTCCAGCACGAACTTCGCGTGAGCAGAATTAACGGAATGCTTGGAAGTATCGACGCTAACCAGGGTGACCTTCTTCTTGGATGGGACACTGACCAGTTCCCGGTAAATATCTATGATTCTGTTCTTGCAATGTATGAAGTTTTGATGGCAGGCGGTTTTACTACAGGCGGACTTAACTTTGACGCGAAGGCAAGAAGAGCTTCTTTTGATCCGTCAGATATTTTCTATGGATATATTGCCGGAATGGATACTTTTGCGAAAGGTCTAAGAGTTGCTGCGAAACTTATCGAAGATAAAGTTTTCGAAAAAAATATCGAAAAAAGATATTCAAGTTTCGGTTCAGGCATCGGAAAAGACATCGTCAGCGGAAAAGCCGGTTTTGAAGAGCTTGAAGCTTATGCGATGAAGAAAAATGTAACTGTATCTACTCTCATGTCGGGCCGTCAGGAAATGCTTGAGAATATTCTCAACCAGTACATTTTCTCTAAGTAATTGTTTATTGCCGCGGTGTAAAGCCGCGGTGATTTTTTATTTATGCGTTAACGTTAATTATTTATACAAAGTTCTTTCGGGAGGACGGAATGTTTTTAGGAATAGATTTGGGAACTTCAGCATGTAAACTTCTGCTGATCGATGCTAAAGGAAAAGTATTAGCTTCAGTATCGAAAACATATCCAGTAAATTATTTTAACCAGAACTGGGCAGAACAGAATCCCGAAGACTGGTGGAAAGGCGTAAAAGAAGGTATTGAAGATATAATGAAGGGAGTTGACCGCTCTCAATTACGTTCAATAAGTTTCAGCGGTCAGATGCACGGACTTGTCATTCTTGATAAAGAAAATAAAGTAATCCGCCCTGCTATTCTCTGGTGTGATCAGAGAACACAGAAAGAGTGCGATTACCTGAATAATGATATAGGCACTCATAAAATGCTTAACTGGACAGGAAACATCGCCCTTACGGGTTTTACTGCTCCGAAGCTTTTCTGGGTTAAAAATAATGAACCTGAAAATTTTAAGAAAATAAACAAAGTTCTTCTTCCGAAGGATTATATTGCATTTAAATTATCCGGAGAATTTACTTCAGATGTTTCGGATGCTTCCGGAACTGTATATTTTGATGTTAAAAAAAGAAAATATTCTTCAGAAATGATTGATCTGATCGGTTTGAAGCCTGACAGTTTTCCAAAAGTATACGAGTCTTATGAAGCAGTCGGAAAAATTCTTCCTGAACTTGCTTCCGAAATGAATCTTCCATCGTCGGTTCTTATTGTTGCCGGTGCTGGGGATCAGGCTGCGGGAGCAGTCGGTACAGGTGCTGTAGAAGAAGGTATTATTTCCGTTGCGCTCGGTACGTCGGGTGTAGTATTTGCACCGAATGATGCCTTTACTTTGGATAAAAAGCATGCCCTTCATTCTTTCGCTCACGCAAGTGGTCAGTGGCATCAGATGGGAGTAATTCTTTCTGCCGCTTCTTGTCTGAAGTGGTGGGTTGAAGATGTGAATGGAACAAAAGATTATGATTTGCTTCTTTCCGAAGCTGAAAAAGTACCAGCGGGATCAGAAAGATTGTTCTTTGTGCCTTATTTAATCGGAGAACGTACTCCGCATAATGATCCTAACGCAAAAGGCTGTTTCATCGGGCTTAATGTTTCTCATAAACGCGGAAACATGACTCGCGCGGTGCTTGAGGGTGTTGCTTTTGCTCTTAGAGATACGCTTGAACTTCTCAAAGAGTCAGGTATTTCAGCAAAAGAAATTATTATCAGCGGCGGCGGTTCCAAAGGTAAAATATGGAATCAGATAGTTGCTGATGTTTTCTCTTCAAATGTTAAGACGCTTGTTTCTAACGAAGGACCTGCTTACGGTGCGGCTCTTCTTGCTGCTGTTGGTGCAGGTGAATTCTCATCGGTAAAAGAGGCATGTTCGTCATGCGTAAATTATTCTGAGAATTTTACACCGGATTCATCTAAAGTTGTTGATTATAACAGATATTATGAAGTTTATCGTTCATTATACGATACGCTGAAATCTACTTTCGTGAAGATTTCGGCGCTGTAGAATTACAGAGAAAGGAGTATGCAGTGAAAAATTTTACTGAGAAAAAAGATATCTCTCTTGATCTTGATTTTCTTAAAAGAAAAGCATGTGAAATAAGAAAGATGACATTGGAAGAAATAGGAACGCTCGGTGTCGGTCACATAGGCGGGGCGATGTCGATTGTTGAAGTTCTTACAATTCTTTATTACAGACATATGAATATTGATCCG
>Ga0116141_10002924_pt1 | contig 14493 bp, 11 predicted proteins | sample AD_UKC097_MetaG_FD_89744 | JGI IMG/M metagenome (GOLD analysis project Ga0116141, IMG submission 89744) | Active sludge microbial communities of municipal wastewater-treating anaerobic digesters from USA - AD_UKC097_MetaG | ecosystem: Engineered > Bioreactor > Anaerobic > Digestate | place: USA...
ATCCGCTTTTTCTACCGCGCGATGCTTCAACCGGCAGGCGAGGAGGCCTGGTCCTCCCTTCCGGCGGTTGACTGGATGCTCCTGTTTGCGGTCCTTTCCGCGGTCACCATGACCGCCGGGAACCTCGGCGCAATCCCGCAGGACAATATCAAGCGCCTGCTCGCGTATTCGGGAATCGCCCATGCCGGGTATCTTCTGATGGGCGTGGCCGCGCTCAGCACGGAGGGAATTGCCTCCATCCTCTTCTATCTGGTGATGTACCTGTTCACCAATTTCACGGCGTTTCTCGTCGTGATGATCCTGGTGAATCGTGCCGGAAAAGATGAAATCCCGTCCTATCGTGGATTGTGGCAGCAAGCGCCGCTCCTGGCGGTCGTGATGAGCATCGCGCTGGTCTCCCTGATCGGTCTGCCGCCCACGGCAGGATTTGTGGGTAAGCTGTACCTGTTTATTGCGGTGTGGCATTCGGGATTGTATTGGCTTGCGGTCGTGGCGGCTTTGAACAGCGTGGTGTCACTGTACTACTATTTCCGTATTGTTCGGGCGATGTTCCTGGAGCCGGGTACCGATACGCCGGTTCCTCACCAGCCTGCCTATGAAACGATTCTCGTGTTACTGGCCGCCCCGATTCTCCTCCTGATGATCTTCTTCGGTCCGGTCCTTCGCTTTGCGCAATACTGCGCCCAGATGCTTCCATAGTCATCGGACTTGTTTCCCGTTCACCCGGCAAGGTATAGTCTGGCAGAGATGCGGCGAGTCCTGCCGAAATGCAATCCGAAAAGAGGCCGTGAATACCCATGCGATACTGCAAACGATGCGTCATGCCCGATACGAAACCGGACTTGTGGTTTGACGATGCCGGAGTGTGCAGCGCCTGTCTGAGCTACGAACAGCGTCCGACCGTCGATTGGGCAGCTCGTCGAAAGGAACTGGTGTGTATCCTGGATCAATTCCGCTCAAAGGACGGGTCCCACTGGGATTGCATCGTGCCGGTCAGCGGCGGGAAGGATTCAACCTACCAGGTATCACGCCTGCTCGAATTCGGCATGAATCCGCTGGCGGTCACAGCGACGACCTGCGATTTGTCCGATATCGGGCGAAAGAACATCGAGAACCTCAAGCGTCTGGGGGTGGATCACGTCGAGTTCTCGCCGAATCCTGTCGTTCGGGCCAAGCTGAATCGAATCGGCCTCACCCGCGTGGGCGACATCTCCTGGCCGGAGCATGTGGGGATTTTTACCATCCCGGTGCGAGCGGCTGTCCAGTATCGTATTCCGCTCATCATCTGGGGTGAGAACTCGCAGAATGAATACGGCGGACCCGCAACGGCGGCAGAACGGAATTGTCTCGATCGCCGGTGGCTGGAGGAATTCGGCGGACTCTTGGGACTGCGTGTCTCCGACCTGATCGGAATCGAAGGCATCGAGAACCGTGACCTGATTCCCTACACCTATCCCACCGATGAAGAACTCAAAGCCGCGCAAGTCACCGGGCTTTTCCTGGGGTATTTTATCCCCTGGGATGGATTGACCAACGCGCTATATTCAGTGGCGCATGGTCTGACAACTTTCTCGACGATTATTGAAGGCTCATTGGTGAACTATGAGAATCTCGATAATCACCAGACGGGTATCCATGACTATTTCAAGTTCCTGAAGTTCGCCTTTGGACGTGCAACAGACTTGGCCTGCCTGCACATCCGAAGAGGGCGGTTGACCCGTGAAGATGGCCTAAAACTCGTCAAGATGAACGACGGCAAGTTTCCCTGGTCATACCTGGGAAAACCGCTCGATAGGATTCTGGAACCGCTCGATCTTACCATGGAAGAGTTCATTAAGATTTGCGACCGGTTCACCAACAAGAGTCTTTTTGTAACCGACGCGCGGGGAAACCTGGTAAAGGACAAGCACGGTAATCTGACCAAGCGTGTTTACGACAACGAAGAATGATTCTGATTGTCGATCATGGTCTCTGCAATGTGGATTCGGTCGCCCGTGCCATTGAGGAGTGCGGTGGGTCTCCCCTCATCTCAGAAGATCCTGCCGAATGCGCCCGGGCGGAACGGATCATCCTGCCGGGCGTCGGAAGTTTCCACGAAGCAAGCGGGATTCTGCACGAAAAGGGATGGGTCTCCGCGATCCGTCGGGAAGTACTGGAATACGGCATCCCGCTATTGGGGATCTGCCTCGGAATGCAACTCCTGGCGAGCACCGGCACGGAAGGCGGCGATGCACCCGGACTGGACCTGATCCCCGGCAGCGTTGTACGCCTGGAGCCGCCTGACAAGACCGTTCGCATTCCCCATGTCGGCTGGAACGAAGTCCATCAGAATCAATCCAGCCCGCTGTTTGCAGACATCCCGGACAAGAAGGATTTCTATTTCACACACAGCTACCACCTGGTCCCGACCCGTGAGGAACACGTCCTTGCCACGACACCGTATTGCGGTTCCTTCGTTTCCATTGTCGGTTCGGGGAAAGTGTTCGGCACACAGTTTCACCCGGAGAAAAGCCTCGGTGGTGGGCTTCGGATGCTGAAGAACTTCCTGGCGGTGTGCTGACATGCTGAAAACCAGAATCATCCCCGTCCTGTTGTTCAAGCGATACGGCTTGGTAAAAGGCATCTCGTTCGACAGCTGGCGCCGAGTGGGTACATCGCTTCCCGCCGTCAAGGTGTATTGCGAACGGGAGGTGGATGAGCTGGTTTTTCTCGACATTGCGGCGACCCCCGAAGGGCGAACTGTCGATGTGGAAGAAGTAGATCACCTCGCCGACGAGTGTTTCATGCCGCTGACCGTGGGCGGCGGAATACGCAGACCGGAGGATGTCCGGGCCATTCTTCGCGCAGGAGCCGAGAAGGTCTCCATCAACACCGGCGCACTGGAAAATCCCGGTCTGATTGATGAGGTATCGCGGCGATACGGACGGCAGTGCATCGTGATCTCGATTGATGTAAAACGCCACGATGACGGCCGCTATGAAGTGTTCAGCCACTGCGGCACGCAGCCTACAGGCCGTTGCCCGGAGGAGTGGGCGCGTGAGGCAGCCGAACGCGGCGGAGGCGAGATCCTATTGACATCCATCGACCGCGACGGAACCATGGAAGGGTATGACATAGCCCTGACGCGGCGGGTGTCCGATGTAGTGGATATCCCTGTGATCGCAGCCGGTGGGGCCGGGAGCTCCGAGCATATCTGCCAGGTGCTGACAGAGGGAGGAGCGAACGCGGCAGCGGCGGCCTCCATTTTCCATTTCACCCAACAGACCCCACGTGAGGCCAAGCAGTTTCTGGCCTCCCGGGGTATTCACGTACGTCTCTGAAACGAGGATCTCATGATCAAACGCACAAAACAGGAAGGAACCTGGGCCGGAGATTTCGGACAGTCTTATACGGATCGCAATCCCCAGTCGCCCGCCGAGATGGACGAACTCTATCGTGGTTTCTACGGTATCTCGCGAACCGAACTGAACAGCGAATTCCTGGGCGATCTGGACCGTGGCATCTCCATCCTGGAAGTCGGCACCAATGTCGGGACCCAGCTGCGCGCATTACAACAGATGGGATTCACGAACCTGACCGGTCTGGAGCTTCAGGAATATGCGCTGGAGCGGGCGCGGGCGCTGAGCGAAGGAATCACATTCATCCAGGGTTCCGCGTTTGACCTGCCGTTTACGGACTTGGAATTCGACCTGGTGTTTACATCGGGGGTTCTGATTCACCTGGCTCCCGCAGACCTGAATCGTGCTCTTGACGAGATCCACCGCTGCGCTGGCCGATGGATCTGGGGATTCGAGTATTTCGCCGAGACTCACACCAGTATCCCGTATCGGGGGCGCGACGATCTTCTCTGGAAAGGCGATTTCGCACGGCTGTACCTGGATCGTTTTGCAGATCTGCGGACAGTCAGGGAGCGCCGAATCCCCTATCTCGAAAGCGGCAACATCGACACGATGTTTCTGCTTGCTCGGGTCTGACGGGTCCTTGTTGCCCCATGGGCACTTCGCTAGAATGCGCGAAGATTGCAGCGGAAAGGAGTTATTGAAATATGCATTGGGAACAAACCGTCGTCCTGGTCACAGGCGGCACCGGTTCCTTCGGGCGTAAGTTCATCCGCATCCTTCTCGACGAATACCACCCGAAAAAGGTTATTGTATTCAGCCGCGATGAGCTGAAACAACACGATATGCGGCGGCGCGGATTCGATCACCCGGACGTCCGATGGTTCATCGGCGATGTGCGTGACGAGCAGCGTGTTCTGCGGGCGATGAACGGTGTGGATGTGGTTGTCCATGCGGCGGCACTCAAGCAGGTTCCCGCTTGCGAGTACAACCCCATGGAGGCCGTCAAGACCAACATCGACGGGGCCGAAAACATCATCAACGCCGCCCTGGATGCCCACGTAAGTCGCTTGATCGCTTTGAGTACCGACAAGGCCGTCAATCCAATCAACCTGTACGGTGCAACCAAACTCTGCGCCGAAAAGATTTTTGTTCAGTCAAACGCCTATGCGGGTAGCAGGCCAACCCGCTTCAGTTGTGTTCGGTACGGAAATGTCGTCGGAAGCCGTGGAAGTGTCGTCCCCCTGTTTCTGGATCAACGACCGACGGGTGTGTTGACCGTCACGGATCCCAGAATGACCCGGTTCTGGCTGACCCTGGAACAGGGAGCACGTTTTGTGATTTCGGCGATCGAGCGCATGATCGGCGGAGAGATCTTTGTACCCAAGATTCCGAGTATGAACATCTTGGATCTGGCCCGCGCCATCGCCCCTGAAGCGGAAATCCGGGAAATCGGTATTCGAGCCGGAGAGAAACTGCATGAGGCGTTGCTCTCCGATCACGAGGCTCGCCACACCATAGATGCAGGCGATATGTATGTCGTCACTCCGCTTCACCCGTGGTGGACGGAAGAGACCTGGAACGGTGGCGCTCGACTCCCTGAGAATTTCCAGTATACAAGCGACACGAACGACCGCTGGCTTTCGGTCGATGAGTTGCGCGAACAGCTCCAGGGCCTGGAATTGGACTAAACATCGGGAAGGCGAGGCTCCCGCCGAGCCGCAAATAGCAGGAAAATCGGCTCGGCGGGAGCCGCGGCCTCCCAACGCCCCGATCCTTACGACCTCGACTGAATGACATTCAATACAGAGGGATCTGAGTTTATTAAACTTATCGACCTGAACCAGGTCTTGGAAAAGGGAACACAACACATGAGAGTTGTCGGCATCATTCAGGCACGGATGGGCAGCACACGGCTTCCCGGGAAAATCCTGCATGAGATCGCGGGAACGCCGATGCTGGCGCGGGTTGTTGAACGTCTCGCGCGATCAAGTACCCTGGAATCCGTGCTCATCGCCACAACAACCCGTTCCGCAGACGATCCCGTCGCATCCCTGTGCCGGAACAGCGGATTCGCATTCTATCGGGGCAATGAAATGGATGTTTTGGACCGGTACTACCAAGCCGCCAGGGAAGCGAAGGCGGATGCGGTTGTGCGAATCACCGCCGATTGCCCTCTCATCGATCCGGGGGTTGTCGATCTGGTCGTTGGAACCTTCCTGGAGAATCCTACGGAACTGGATTATGCCTGCAATTTCCTACCGAAGCGCAGCTTTCCAAGAGGATTGGACACGGAGGTATTGCACTTCTCAACACTGGAAACAACCTGGCGCGAGGCCGTCGATCCTCATTTCCGCGAACACGTGACCCTCTTTATTTACCGACATCCTGAGCGGTTCCGCATCAGAGGTCTGTGCCACAGCGAGGATCTTTCAAAACTCCGCTGGACCGTGGATACCCCCGACGACATGGCTTTTGTCCGCACCATTTACGAACATTTCGGCGACGACCGTTTCGACTGGAACGATGTTCTTGCCGTGCTGCACGAACGTCCGGAATGGGCGCAAATCAATGCCCACATCGACCAGAAAGCCTTGCCTACCGTGTCCACATAAATCTCGTTATTTCAAACAGTTCTTATTTGCACTGCCGCGAGGGCATGCTGTTTCCCGGCTGGCCTTTTCCTTTGACTCCGGGGGAAATGATCACTCCGCCGCTTCTGATCCCATTGGAGGAATCGTAGGGCACACTGGGAAATCCGCAGCAAATCGGCCCTTCTCCATAGATGAGGTATCCGAAGCCTGCACCTCGCCATTCCTCGTACAGTGCAGGCGCGTTAAGGCGCATGAACTCCAGATCGCCCAGAGCCGTGTTGTGGTACATCCCCTCATGATTCTTGAAATACTCAAGGTCATCTCGACCATCCATAAACGGATCGGTAAGTGGTCCGCTGAGATATCCAAGGTTGACATAGGGACAATGCTCCTCTTTCCCATCATAGTGTCCGGGAACATCCCCCTGGTCCATCAGATACAACCTTTGAACATCCTTATAAGCGCGCAGCTCACTTTGTGAATGCGCGATCCTGGCGCGAATCTGCGCGTTCAAAAAGTTGGGCACAGCGATTGCTGCCAGAATCCCGATAATGGCAACCACAATCAGTAATTCAATCAACGTGAAACCAACAGAATCTCTGCGCATTTGACTCTCTTTCCGTAGCAGACCTGTTGTGTGGTCTCCTGGCGGTTAAACGGAAACATAACGTCTTGAGATGAAGACCCGAAGAAACAGTATTTTCAGATTACGATTTTCGCAGAAACTTGTCAATTCCCGCCCCGGATAATGCCGGACATAAAGACAGGGGCACGTGGCCACATGCCCCTGCGATAGGATCGGATTCTCAAGCCGGATATTTGAATATCCGGCCTGATCCGTATGTCTCTTGATACAATCCGAATCCTTACTCCGCCACGATCTGCGGTCCCGGAGATTCGGCGCGGATTTCCGTATTGTAATACGAATAGGCTGCGCTGGTTCCGACAATCGCTCTCACCGGGAACTGCGCCTTCACCTGGAAAGTGAATTCAATGGACTGGTCCGGCTCCAGGCCGTCCACATAGAAAATTACTTTCCGGCCTGCCTGCTCCACCCGCTTGATGAGATCCAGCCCCAACACCTTGTCCAGGCTTTCCTGCATCACCGCGAATCCCGTGGGAACGGAGATATCCAGGATCAGCATCCCGGAGGACGCTTGCGGGGTGGGAATCGGCGTTCCTTCCGGAATTGGATCTCCCCTGTCACCCAATGGTTCCGGCTTCTCGTTCTCCCCGCCTTCATCCGGCTCTTCCAGGCCGTAATAGGTTGCCGTCACCTGCACATCGACCAGATCGTCGACCGCCACGTGATCCGTGGAATATTCCACCCGCAGATCCATTCCATTGCGGATCAGATCGACATCCCCGGAAGACCATACATTGAAAATCTTCGCCAGCTGATAGGTGATCTCGCCTTGCCCTCGGTGGCGAAGTTCCAGAGCACCTTCCCTCGGAATCTCGAATACCTGAAGGACATCGAAATTCTCGCTGTTGACATAAAAGGTATGAAGCAACTCGCCGTCCAGAAGAAGGTCGATTTCCGCGTTGGTGTTTCGTGTCTGACGCAAAGCCGCCTCGGCGAGTGCACGAAACGCCATGACCGTATCCTGCGTGGAACCGAATCCACCCAGGGAATTTCGCTGAGCCGCGATCCAGGACAGGGCGGCTGCGGCTTCCGGCCGTAACTGATCCATCAGGGCCAGTGCGGCATAGGAGGTCGTCTCCACCGAATTGGGCGACCAGTACAACCCGTTCTTATCTGTCTGCGCAAGCGTCAACAGCAGATCCAGCGCCTGCCCGGCTGCCGGATGATCCGCTCCGGAGAGAGCATACGCGGCAATCGCCAAGGCATAGGGATTATCCGTGGCCTCCGTAAGATGGCTTTGGAGATAGTTCGCGGCATTCTGCCGGACGGTTGCGGAACCGCCACCATAAGTGGAAAGGGCATTCAGGACAAACGCCGTCAGCCCGTAATTCCCGTTCAACCCACCGATTAGTTCCTGATGATGCAGAAATCCCACCGGCTCCCAGGAACCATCCGCGAGTTGATGACTCTCGATCCAGGTTGCCGCGCTTACCAGGAGCGATTCATCAATCGTGCGCACATCGCGCGCGGCACTGAATGTCGAAAGAACAAATGCCGTGAGCCACAGACTGCCCTGCTCGTCCGATTCCCCAAACGCGGAGAAGGAACCATCATTGTGCCGGTAAGTCAATTGCCGCTGATAGCCGACATTGATAAAAGTCTCCGCCTTGGCCCGGATCTCGGGATTCAGCTGCCCGGTCAGTTCCAGGTAGCGCAGCACCTCGATATCCGGTGCGAGGAAGATCATGTTCTGCTCACCGCACCCGTAGGGCATTCCGAGCAGATCGTCGATGCCGTTCATGGACTGCGCAACAAGGCTCGGCGTGATGGCTAGGCGTAGTTTCCCGGAATCGGGAACAATCGCGGGAACCAGCGGATCAAGCTCCGTTTCGGGCCGGATCTCCCATGGGTAGTGCCCGTCAAGGGTGATCGATTCGCCCTCGTGGATGATGCCGTTGGTTACGGACTCGCGACGGGTTCCTTCCGGTTCCACACGGAACTCCTTGCGGATGGCATCGGCCCGACTTGCCGATTGTGCGATCACCTCCAGGGTCCAGGTCCCGACTTTGACAGGTTTGATCGGGATCGACACCCCCACAACGGCGTTCGGTTCCACCGTCACAGTCTGAACCAGATCACCCAGAGGCTCGAAGAAATCACCCGCCTTCAGCTCCAGGCGCACCTGTTGGGAAGCATCGACATAGTTGAAGACCTGCAGACGCAAGGGAAACTCCTCACCACGGGTGACCGCGTAAGGCAAGTCCGGCTCCACAAAGAAATCCTGAAATACCCGCAGAGAGCCTTCTGCGATCCCCAGCCCCCGTTCGGATGTCGAAACGGCATGAAGTCTCCATGTTGTAATGGAATCCGGGGCAGTCAGGTCAATCGAGACCGCACCGGAGGCATCGGTTCTCATCTGTGGATTCCAGAGCCAGGTTTCCGGGAAGAACTGTCGGACACGCTGGACCTCGGCCAGATCGCCCTCGCCACCCGCATCAAACTCTTCCCCGCCAGCCGGTACAGGGAAATTCTTATCGTCACGGAACACACCGGGTCCCCACCAGAACCGCCAAGGATCAACCTCCTTCCCCTCCGGTAAGAAGAATCCTCTTGAGGTCACCATCTGAAGCCCAGCCCCCTTCAGGGTATCCGCGCTGCCCTCACTGCCGATTCGGGGGGTATCCCACTGGGTTCCCGAATGCTCCTCAACCTGAGGCTCCATAAAAATACGTTCGAGCTCGGCAAAAACCTGTTGAAGGTTCAGCCGTCCCGCCGCCAAGGCATAAACCGACTCATCCACAATTGAAAGGCCGATCATCGCCTCACCCGGTGTTTCAAGATGAAGCGCAACCGGCGCACCCGGCAGAACCTCTTCCGCCGAAAACGAGGCGATCAGAGAATCGGTCGTTGCCTGTTCCACTTCAAACGGAAGAACATCGGCGGAGACTTCTCCGTCCGGGTTGATGAGATAGGCTACGAGTTTCGATTCGGGACTCATCTCCGGAGTAACCGTAAACCGGATATCCCGACTCGCCACCGCACCGGAAAAGACCGTGCGCCCGGCGGCAAACACGTCATAGAAAACCGTCCCGGGATTCGTCGAAAACGCCCTGAATGCCGCCTCGTCTCCGATCTTGTAGGTCCCGGTCTCGGCCTGCCTCAGGTGCAGAAAACTGGAGGAGGGAGAATACGTGGAGTTCAGCGTAATGGTCTGGCTGGCCAGGTGATCCCCCACTTTCGATTCTGCGTGAAACTGCCCCATGACGGTCTTCTCCGGAACGGCGGCGATATCCACAAGTCGAAGACCGTTGGTGGTCGAGACATTCACCGTAGAATCCTCGATCACCTCCATGTTCTCATTCCAATAGGTCGTCTTCAGCGAGACATCACTGCTTATGGGAACACCATCCGGGGTTTCGGTGATTACCAGAACCTGGAGAGGAAGGCCCGGTTTCAGAGTCTGGGAATCGGCAATCAGGCGCACCTGGATCGGTGCATCGACAATGCGCAACAGGAGGTTCGTTCGTTCTTCATGTCCGCTTTCGTCCGTCACCACCACATCCAGTTGAAGCGTTCCAGCACCTTCTTCCGCCAGGGTTCCCGAAACATACCCAACCGACGGAAGGGAGAATTCAATCTTGCCGTCCTGAAGTTCCCCGGCAAACGTAGCGTACTGGTCCCATGCACCGATATACCGGGATGCCGCCAGATCCACCCTGCCCTGCACGGGCTTTCCGAAGAAATATTGTGCGTCAATCGACCCATTGATCCGTTCGTCGTAAAGAAACCATGTCTTCTCTGTTTTCAAATCGACGGCGAACTTCGGCAGGACATACCGATCGACCAGTACATCCAGCGTCGTCTCCGAACTACCGGATTTCGCGCGGATTGTCCACGTCCCCAGGTTCAATTCATTCGCCAGAGTCAGATTGAATGGAGCAACGCCGAACAAATCCGCTGTCACAGTCTCTTTGAAAATCTTGATTCCTTTCGCGTCCATGATGGAGACTTCGATTGTGCTCGGAAGCGGGGTCAGGTCGTTGCTGAGAGAAAGAACACGTCCCTGAATAGTCTGGCCGGGACGGTAGATAGGTTTATCGGTCTCCACAAACAGAACGGGACCGTCCTGGACGGTCACATCCGCGTTCAGGGGATCATTCCCTTCGATATCCAATGCGAATAGGTACGAACCGGAAGGCACACTGGGCACTGTAAACAAGATGTTCCGATGACCGCTTGAATCCGTCGATCCGCTGAAAAGCGGGATGGCCACCTCACCGGTGGACATGGTTAGACGAATAGGGGCCGGTACGGGCTCCAGTTCCTGGCCGGAAAGTGTGGTCACATTCACCGAAGCTTTCCCGCCCGCATAAATCTTCAACGGAGCAACCATGGTGGCGGCGACCTCCCCCGTCACATGCGTTTCGGGATCGAGATTGCCCGTGTGATGAAATACGATCAGATCGTCAAGAACGATCCGTTCGGATGCGCCGGGCAATGCAGGCGTGTGCTGTGCGGCCGCCATGAGGAACTGTGGCCCATATTTGAAAAACCCACCCGCCTGCAACGGCTCGCTCTCCAGCGGACCGGATGCGAATTCCGTCACTCCAAGCATCTCCTTTTCAGAAGTCAGAACAAGCGTCACAAGGTTCGTTCCGTTCTCCGCCGAGAGAACAGCGGCCTGTGTGAACAACCAGCCCGTCTGCTCGGTTGTGAGTTGTTCGGCGATCGCTCCCGCGTTGGCCGATCCGCCTTCGGGCGTTGTGGTCAATTCCAGTGCATGCCCGGATTCCACGGAGACAATTTGCTCTTGCCCCGGAACGCCGTTGATACCGGAAATCAGGGATTCCGCGTTGCTTTCAAAGTCGCCGGGGGGCAACAGGGGAATGATGTTGCCGGGTTTCGGGAAACGCGCGAGGAGGATTTCAAGATTGTCGAAAAGAATCTCCACCGGCCCCGGTGCATTCTCAGGCAAGGCAGCCTGAAAGGCCGGCACAATCACACCGGATGGCGCTCGATAAACAAAAGCCAGCGATTCCACATCTTCCGACGGAGCGCCGGCTGCGTTCCGGGCGACATAGGCCATTCGGCCATCCGCCACATCCTGTTCGCCGATGTTCAGTGCGCCAAGCGCCACAGTAGCCCCCGGTCCGGATACCCACACAACCGCCTGCATCAGCACCGGTTCCGACCCGACCGCATAAGGCGTGTTCCCGATAACCAACATGCCTTCGCCCGGTTTGAGCGAAATCAGGAGACCCTGTCCGTCGCTCAGATCCGACTTGACCGGTACGTGGCCGATGCTCACATCCCCCGCAGCCAGACCCAAGGGTGCACCGGCAGCAAACTTCTCCACGGAGAATTCCCTTTCGCTGAACCGATCAAGTGCCAACGGTTCGGCTGCGTAACACGGTGAATAAAGAAAACCAAAGACAACCGGGAGGAGAGCAATAACATAAGTTCTCGCAAATGAAGATCTTAGGCAATTTGGCATGGCGATCGGCCTCCAGGAGATTCCTTCGCAGACATTATGGATTCTACTCTAAATATATCGCTATTTCACGGATTTTCTTCCCACAAAGATCTTAATGGCTGCAGAACGATGCTCGCGATCCGGATTCCAGCCTTCGGCAGACGGTCGGACAGAAGGATGCCTAGCGTTAAATCCTGTGAATCTCTATCCTTAGAGTTTGGCGCACGTTGATGAAACGTGTCCCGAAATTCGCGAAAAAAGGTCGGCATACGAGGTAAAGCATGGCTCGTGGCGTAGCAGTTGGGCTCGGTTTCCTGATCATGGCCGTGTCGGTCGGATGGTCCCAGCGGACCGATATTGAAGTGGTGGTCGAGGGACAGACTCCCCCTCCCAACATTGCCATTCAGAAACCTCGGATTGACGGAACATTCCCGAACGCGGAGAAGATTGCCGGAGAAATATCCGCCGTTCTTCATCAGGACCTCCTTTGGACCCGCGCATTTGTCGTCATGGACGATGAGAAGGTAAATCAATTCGCGGAAGAGGACCGTCGAAGCGGCGCAGTGAACTATGCGGCCTGGAACAGTCTCCAGGCGCATTACCTGGTGGAGACAATCGTCCGGAGCCGCACACCCGATACCGTGGAACTGGACTTGATCCTCCACGACATCCGGGACCAGCAGGTTACCGAGGGCAAGCGAACGCCAAACTGCCGAGCCAACCAGATTCGCCAGGTCGTTCATCGGTACAGCGACGTGATCCTGAGACGGTGCACAGGGAAAATCGGGATCGCTCAAACCAAGTTCGCTTTCGTAAACTATAAGCCTTCTCAGCGAATTAAGGAAATCTTCACGATTGATTATGACGGGTATAACGAGAGTGTATCCCAGGTGACCCAGCACAACTCGACCACGCTGTTCCCGGCCTGGTCGTCGGACGGACAATGCCTGGCCTACACTTCCTATTTCAGCAATTGGGCGGATTCGTACATTCACTATGTATACAAGCGGGGAGGCACACGGGTCTTTCCGATTGCCGCCTTTCCAGGCAACAACATCACTCCCTCCTGGAATCCCACCGACCAGGATTGGCTGGCAATCTCGCTTTCCTACAAAGGAAATCCCGACATATTTCTGATTCGACGGGACGGTAAAAAAACCCGTCAGTTGACCACAACCAAGTCTATTGAAACCGCTCCCTGTTTTTCCCCGAACGGACAGGAGATCGCATTTACATCGGACCGAATCGGCTATCCGCAAATCTTCATTATGAGCTCGGATGGAACCAATGTCCGCCCGCTGGTGACCATGTACGGGTATGCATGCGATACCGCCCAATGGTCGCCGATTCCCGTTGGCGGACCTCTGGGGGACTATCGGATTGCCTTTCGCGCGTATGCCCTGGGCGCCGCCCGAGGCGACATTTTTGTGGTCAATCCGGACGGGTCCGGACTGGTGAACCTCACCCAGGATCAGGCCGACAATTCAAATCCATCCTGGTCGCCGGACGCGCAGTACATTGCATGCTCTTCCACCCGCGCGGGGGGGAAATCGGAAATCTGGGTCATGCAGGCCGATGGCGGCAATCCCCGGCGTGTAACCTACCTCGCAGGCGAGAATCTCTCCCCGGCCTGGTCGCCTGCCGTGGAACCGTGAGAAAGGCCAGCAATGTTTGAAAAAATTGGTTGCGGAGGACTCTGCAATGACCACTTTACTGGAACGTGCGTTTGCCGAAGCGGCCAAACTGACTCCCGCCGAACAGGATGTCCTTGCCTCGCGGCTGTTGGCAGAATTGGCGGATGAGGACGAATTTGATCGCTTAATCACGGAAACCTCGGACAAGTTGGCAATTCTCGCCAGAGAGGCGCTGGCCGAAGACCGCGCCGGACTAACCGAGGAATTAGATCCGGATCGGCTATGAATTCCCGGACGACACGCGAATTCCGGGAACTATTTGCCGCCCTTCCAGCGCACGTGAAGCGACAGGCTCGGCATGCCTATCGATTGTTCTATCGTAATCCGCATCACCCCGGCCTCCATTTTAAGCAGGTACGTACCGAACCTCGCCTGTTTTCGGCCCGCGTGGGGATGGGCTTTCGCGCTGTTTGTGTCCTCAATAGAGACAGGGCCATCTGGTTCTGGATTGGCTCTCACTCGGACTATAATCGGCTGCTCAAGAGACTGTAGTCCGCAACACGGCATGCTTACCGGAAGGGTAACGTTTGATTATTCATGCGCAGGGGGAGACATGTAAAAAAATGTAAACCGTGGTATCCTGATTTTTTGTGAATCTGATATGATACGAATTTGAAGGAGGATGAGACCGTCGGTTTCGCATGAAGCCGCACTCAACCGCTCCTGTGGAGAGGGGGAGATGTCTATGGCGCCGGAAGAAAGCGTCGGTTCCTTGTCCCTGGAAAACCTTCTGCCGAAAGACGGCGCGGCAGAGGTGTCTCTGGATGAACTCTACAAAGCGCTGGATCGACTGGTGAATACGGCCGCG
>Ga0116141_10002927_pt1 | contig 14486 bp, 12 predicted proteins | sample AD_UKC097_MetaG_FD_89744 | JGI IMG/M metagenome (GOLD analysis project Ga0116141, IMG submission 89744) | Active sludge microbial communities of municipal wastewater-treating anaerobic digesters from USA - AD_UKC097_MetaG | ecosystem: Engineered > Bioreactor > Anaerobic > Digestate | place: USA...
CAACCGCAACATGATCGGCGCCGTGGTCGGCGTGCAGCCTTTCGGCGGCGAGGGCCTGTCGGGCACCGGGCCCAAGGCCGGCGGGCCGCTGTACCTGCTGCGCCTGCTCGCACGCCGCCCCGAGGGCGCGGCGCTGGCCGCAGTGCGCGCCGCGGGCCGAACCCCTCGCGAGGACGCCACGGCAGCGGCGAACCGCGCGGCCATGCTCGCGCCCCTGCGCGCCCTGCAGGCCTGGGCGGCGGCGCAGGCCGGGGAGGACCCGGCGGCGCTCGCGGCGCTGTGTGACCGTATGGCTGACCTCAGCCCTTCAGGTCTCGAAGTCGAACTCGCCGGCCCCACGGGCGAGCGCAACCTCTACCGCACGCTGGGCCGCGCGCAGGTGCTGAGCCTGGCGCGCAGCGAGGCCGACCGCCTGGCCCAGCTCGCCGCCACGCTGGCCGTGGGCAGCCGCGCGGTGTGGCCGGCCGAGGCGGCCGCGTTGCGTGCGCGCCTGCCCGAGGCGGTGCAGGCCTGCATCACCTGCGTGCCCGGCTGGGCGGAACAGGACGCGTCCGGCGGGTTCACGCTGCCAATGGCGGCGGTGCCTTTCGATGCCGTGCTGCTGCATGCGCCGCCACCCGCGCAGGCGGCGGTGGCGCAGGCGCTGGCCATGCGCGAGGGCGCGCTGGTGCCGCTCGTGGCCCTTGCCTCCGGCGACACGGAGCTCCCGCTGGAGCGCCTGCTGCTCGAGCGCGCGCAAAGCCACAACACGGCCGCTGCGGGCGGCAATGCCAGCCTGATGATGCTGGTCTGAGCCCGTTTGGGAAGAAAAAGCGGACCAGCCCAGCGTCAATCGGCGGGATATTGCTACAAAAAAAGGATTCACCGAAGGCGGCCTGCGCGGCGTTTCCATGCCCTGCGACGGGCGAACCCGCACGACCCCTGCGGCGCCGGGCCTGGGCGCGAGGCGGCGCCGGCACGCCGCCGGCCTCATGCCCCGCAGCATCAGGCCGTAAGCTTGGCGCCTCGCCCGGACCGATCGATTCGAATGCCGCCACCCACCGCACCCGCTTTGCGCGGCGCCTTGCTTGCCCTGCTGGCCGCCGTGCTGTTCGGGCTGAGCACGCCGCTGGTGCAGCGCTTTGGCGCGGGGCTGGGGCCGTTCAGCACGGCGGCGCTGCTGTATGCCGGCGCGGCGGCGGTGGCACTGCTGCAGCGCCGGGGCGCGGGCCGCGAGGCGCCGCTGCGGCGCAGCGACCTGCCGCGTCTGCTGGCGATGGTGGCCGCGGGCGCGGTGATCGGCCCGGTGGCGCTGGCCTGGGGCTTGCAGCGCACCAGTGGCACGAGTGCGTCGCTGCTGCTTACGCTGGAGGCCGTGTTCACCGCCCTGCTGGCCTGGTGCTGGTATGGCGAGACGCTGGATGCGCGGGTCAAGACGGCGGTGGCCTTGCTGCTGGCCGGTGGCGCGCTGCTCGCGCTCGACCAGGGCCGCGCGGGCGAGGTGCAGCTGCTGGGCCTGCTCGCGGTGGCGCTGGCCACGCTGGCCTGGGGGTTGGACAACACGCTCTCGCGCGGCGTGGCCGAGCGCGACCCGGCGCAGGTGGTGCTGGCCAAGGCGGCACTGGGCGCGCTGGCCACCGGCGCGGTGGCGCTGCTGCGCGGCGAGCCCCGGCCCGCCGGTGGCGCCGCGCTGGCGCTGCTGGCCGTGGGGGCGAGCGGCTACGGGCTGAGTCTGCGGCTGTACCTGCTGGCGCAGCGGCAGTTCGGCGCGGCGCGCACGGGCTCGGTGTTTGCCTTCGCGCCCTTCATCGGGGCGCTGGGTGCGTTTGCGCTGGGCGAGCGCGGCGTGGGTGCGCTGACCCTGCTGGGCGGCGCGCTGATGGCCGCGGGCGTGGCGGTGCACCTGCTCGAGCGCCACGAGCACGCGCACACGCACGAGGCGCTCGAACACGAACACGCCCACACCCACGACGACGGCCACCACCTGCACCCGCACGACCCCATGCCCGTTGGCGCGCACAGCCACTGGCACCGCCATGAACCGCTGACGCACCGTCACCCGCATGTGCCCGACGCGCACCACACGCACGGGCACTGAGCGGGCTTGAGGCGAGGCGCGGCGCCTGATGCGGCGGGGGCCTGCACGCGCCACACGGCCGCGAGGCGGCGCGCGGGCGGCCTCCGAAGGGTTCGAATCAAAACACTCCAAACCCAGCGCAAAATGGTCAGGGTACGCTACAAACAAAAGAGCGGCCCGCGGGCCGCTCCTGTTCTGGCGTCAAGGCCTCAGAAGTTGTGAATGAATCGGGCGTGGCGGGTTCGTTCACCGCTTCTCAGTAGCCCATCTCGCGCAGGTAGGCGTCGCGCGCGGCGAGCGCCGTGTCGGTGAAGTCGGAGAACACGCCGTCCACGCCGAGGCGGTAGAACTGCAGGTACTCGGCCTGCGGGTTGCCGGCGTAGTCGAAGGCCAGGCGGCGCTTTTCGTTGCGGAAGGTGTAGGCGTGCACGAACAGGCCGGCCTTGTGCGCGTCGGCGATCAGGCTGGTGGGCGGCTGGGTGCGCGCGTCCTGCAGGTTGACCTTGCCGTCGCCGTTGAGGTCCTTCATCTTGCCGTTGGCGTCGAACTCGCCCTTGACCGGCACGATGTAGGGCTTCCATGGGCCAATGCCGTCGGCGTAGGTCTTGATCTCGGCCAGGCCTGCGGGCGTGACCATGTAGGAGAACAGCCGCTTGTCGCCGGCGAGCGTCCAGTCGTAGGGGCGGTCGTAGGGCGGGGCGAAGCTCAGGCCGCCGGTCTTGAAGTCGTAGTCGTCGGCGTCGATGAGCTGGATGAGCCGGGTCTGCAGGCCCTTGCCCTTCATGTACTTGAGGCTGCTGGGCTCGAAGCTCTGCACGAACACCGGCGCGTCCTTGCGGTTCCAGCCCGCGGCGGTGAGCTGGGCGATGAGCTTGTCCTCCAGCGGCAAGCCGAGCTGGCGGTGGTAGGTGGGGTTCTTGGTTTCGGGGTAGACCGAGATCACCCGCCCGCCGACCGAGCGCGACTTGGCCAGGTCGATGATTTCCTGGAAGGTCACGACCTTGAACTGGCCGTTGTACTGCTGCGCTCGCTCGGCGTCGGTCGAGATGGCGCCGAGCTTCTTGATTTCGGCGAGGGTGAAGTCATGCGCGAACCAGCCGGTCTGCAGCTCGCCGTCCACGTTCCAGTCCACGCGCTTGCGGTTGGCGAACTCGGGGCGGCTGGCCACGTCGGTGCTGTAGGCGAGGTTGGGGTCGTGGCGGGCAATGAGCACGCCGTCCTTGGTGGAGATCAGGTCCGGCTCAATGGAATCGGCGCCGAGGTCGATGGCCATGGCATAGGCTTCGATCGTTTCTTCGGGCAGGTAGCCCGAGGCGCCGCGGTGGGCGATGACGAGCGGCTTGGCGCCGTCGAGCGTGAGCAGCGGCTTGCCGCCGCCACCGCCGCAGCCGGCCAGGGCGGCCGCGCAGGCCAGGGCCAGGCCGGTGGCCTTGAGGGAAATGCGCATGGAGTCCTCCGGAAAGAATCGTTTGTTTGTTCGTTGCTGCTGGAGCGCCCCCGAGGGCGCGCTCCAGGGCCGGGATGCTGCCGCCGCGCCGTGTCGGTTTGATGACGGCCGCGCGAACGCCGTGCGCTGTCACGCGAAGGACGGCGACGGCCGCGCGGGCCCTCGCACAATGGCCGCATGGACGAACTCAGAAGCCCCTTGCAGGCGCGCATCATCGAGTGGCGGGTGGCGCCGGGCGACACGGTGCGTGCCGGCGACGCGGTGCTCATCGTCGAAGCGATGAAGATGGAGCACGAACTGCACGCCCACGCCGATGGCCGCGTGCGGAGCCTGCATGCCGCCGTGGGCGACCTGGTGCAGCCGGGCGACGTGCTCCTGAAAACAGAGCGCAACCTGACCGGTCCGCGCTGGGGACCGGCTGAAAATGCTGCAAACCCGGCCTCGGATGCCGCTGCCACCGCCCCCCAGGCACCGCCCGGCCCCGCCGCGCCCCCGCGCGCCGACCTGCAGCGCCTGCGCGAGCGCCTGGCCCTCACCGAGGACGCCGCGCGCCCCGAGGCCATGGCCCGCCGGCATGCGCTGGGCCTGCGCAGCGCACGCGAGAACATCGCCGACCTGTGCGACGACGGCAGCTTCATCGAATACGGCGCGCTGGCCATCGCCGCGCAGCGCCAGCGCCGCAGCCTCGAGGACCTGCGCGCCGCCACCCCGGCCGACGGGCTGGTCTGCGGCATCGGCAGCGTCAACGGCGCCATCCACGGCCCCGAGCGCAGTCGCACCGCCGTGCTCGCCTACGACGCCACCGTGCTCGCCGGCACCCAGGGCGCGCGCAACCATGCCAAGACCGACCGGCTGCTCGCGCTGGCCCACGCGCAGCGCCTGCCGGTGGTGCTGTTTGCCGAGGGTGGCGGTGGCCGGCCCGGCGACACCGACGTGCCCATCGTCGCCGGGCTGCACGTGCCCACCTTCGCCGCGCTGGCGCGCCTCTCGGGCCGCGTGCCGCTGGTGGGCATCGCCGCCGGGCGCTGCTTCGCCGGCAACGCCGCCCTGCTCGGCTGCTGCGACCTCATCATCGCCACGCGCGACAGCTCCATCGGCATGGGCGGGCCGGCCATGGTCGAAGGCGGCGGCCTGGGCGTGTTCCGCGCCGAAGAGATCGGCCCCGCCGCCACGCAGCAGGCCAACGGCGTGATCGACGTACTGGTCGCCGACGAGGCCGAGGCCACCGCCGTCGCGCGGCGCTACCTCTCGCTGCTCCAGGGCCGCCTGCGCGACTGGATCGCCCCCGACGCGCAGGCCCTGCGCGCCGTGGTGCCGGAGAACCGGCTGCGCGCCTACGACAGCCGCGCCGCCCTCACCGCGCTGGTGGACCAGGGCTCGCTGCTCGAACTGCGCAGCGGCTTCGGCCAGGCGGTGCACACCGCGCTCGGCCGCATCGAGGGCCGCAGCGTCGGCCTGGTGGCCAGCAACCCGCAGCACCTCGGCGGTGCCATCGACGACGCCGCGGCCGACAAGCTCGCGCGCTTCTACCAGCTCTGCGACGCGCACGGCCTGCCGCTGGTCAGCCTCATCGACACGCCCGGCTTCATGGTCGGGCCCGAGGCCGAGGCCCGCGCCCAGGTGCGCCACGCCAGCCGGCTGTTCGTGGTGGCCGCGGCGCTGCGGGTGCCTGTGTTCGCCGTGGTGCTGCGCAAGGCCTACGGCCTGGGCGCCATGGCGCTGGCCGCCGGCGGCTTTCATGAGACCGGTGCGACGATCGCCTGGCCCAGCGCCGAATTCGGTGCCATGGGCCTCGAGGGCGCGGTGCGCCTGGGCTGGCGCAAGGAACTGGCCGCCGAGCCCGAAGGCCCCGCGCGCGAGGCCTTGTTCCAGCGCCTGCTCGCCGCGCAGGTGGAAGCCGGCTCGGCCCTTCGCATGGGCGAGGCGCTGGAGATCGACGCCGTCATCGACCCCGCCGACACCCGCGCCTGGCTGGCCCGCGCGCTCGACGGCGCGCGCGTGGCCGAGGGCACCGCGCCGCGCTTCATCGACCCCTGGTGAGCCAACGGGTCGACAAGCCCGTCGCACGGATGCCCGGCATGCGTGCTAAGCTGGTTGCTTCGCCAGTCGGCGGCGCCGGAGATCGAGCGCGGCCGAAGCCTGAAGTTGAGGAGAACCCCATGCCCGGACTGCTGCCCGACGTCGACCGCGACGGACTGCTCGAATTCTCGGTGGTCTACACCGATCGCGCGCTCAACCACATGTCCAAGCGCTTCCAGGGCGTGATGCGCGACATCTCGCGCATCCTCAAGAGCGTCTACCACGCCCAGTCCGCCGTGCTCGTGCCCGGCAGCGGCACCTTCGGCATGGAGTCGGTGGCCCGCCAGTTCGCCACCGACCGCAAGGTGCTGGTGCTGCGCAACGGCTGGTTCAGCTACCGCTGGACGCAGATCTTCGACATGGGCCGCATCCCGTCCGCGCAGATCGTGCTCAAGGCCCGCCGCCTCGGCGGCGACAAGCACGCGCCCTGGGTGCCCGCGCCCATCGACGAGGTGGTGGCCACCATCCGCGCCGAGCGCCCGGCCGTGGTGTTCGCGCCGCATGTGGAAACCGCCGCCGGCATGATCCTGCCCGATGCCTACCTGCGCGCCGTGGCCGATGCCGCGCACGAGGTGGGCGCGCTGTTCGTGCTCGACTGCATCGCCTCCGGCGCCATGTGGGTGGACATGGAGGCCACCGGCGTGGACGTGCTCGTCTCCGCGCCGCAGAAGGGCTGGAGCGGCTCACCCGCCTGCGCGATGGTGATGCTCAGCCCGCGTGCGCGCGCTGCCATCGACGCCACCACCAGCACCAGCTTCGCCTGCGACCTCAAGAAGTGGCTGCAGATCATGGAAACCTACGAAGCCGGCGGCCATGCCTACCACGCCACCATGCCCACCGACGCGCTGGCGCGGCTGCGCGACGTGATGCTCGAAACCGAGGCCTACGGCTTCGAGCGGGTGCGCCAGGAGCAGATCGCGCTCGGCGCGGGCGTGCGCGCGCTGTTCGAGTCGCGCGGCATCCCCAGCGTCGCGGCCGAGGGTTTCAAGGCGCCCGGCGTGGTCGTGAGCTACACCGAAGACCCCGAGATCCACAACAGCAAGAAATTCCTCGCCCTGGGCCTGCAGACCGCCGCCGGTGTGCCGCTGCAGTGCGACGAGCCGGCGGACTTCATGACCTTCCGCGTCGGCCTGTTCGGGCTCGACAAGTGGCACCACGTCGCGCGCACCGTGGCGCAGCTCGAAGCCGCGCTCGACCAGCTCGGCATCGGCCGGCCCGCGGCCGCTCAGAACACCCGCGCGAGCAGCGGAATCAGCAGCGAGGCTGCCACCGCCTGAAGCCCCAGCGCCAGCGCCGCCCAGGCGCCGGCGTCCGGGTGCACCTGCAGCGCGCGCGCTGCGCCGATGCCGTGCGCGGCCGTGCCCAGCGCAAAGCCGCGCGCCATCCAGCCACGGGCGTCCGTGCCGATGCCCAGCGCATCGAACACATACTTGCCGCTGAGCGCGCCCACCAGCCCGGTCACCACCGCGAATACCGCCGCCAGCGCCGCAATGCCGCCGATCTGGTCGGCCACGCCCATGGCCACCGGCGCCGTGACCGACTTGGGCGCGAGCGAGCGCAGCACCTCCTCGGGCAGCCCCAGCGCCCAGCCCAGGCCCACCGCGCTCAGCGCCGCGGCCGCGCCGCCCACCAGCGCCGCCAGCACGAACACCAGCCCGCGCCGGCGCAAGGCCGCGCGCCGCTGCCACAGCGGCCAGGCCAGCGCCACCACCGCCGGCCCGAGCAGGAAGTGGATGAACTGCGCGCCCGAGAAATACGTGGGATAGGCCGTGCCCGTGAGGCCCAGGCCGAGCGCGAGCACCACCACCGACCACAGCACCGGGTTCGCCCACGGCGCCTGCGCCATGCGCGTGTAGAACGCATGCGCCAGCACGTACACGCCCAGCGTGGCCGTGAGGCCGAACAGCGGCGTGGACGAGAGGTACACCCACAGCTGCACGAAGTCGGCCATCAGCGCGCCTCCTTGCTCACAGGGTCCGCCTGCGCGTCTGTACCCTCGCCGCCGCCCGCGTCATCGCGCAGCAGCGCCCGCAGCACCGCCGCCGTCACCGCCAGCGCCACCCAGGTCGAGACGAGCAGCACCGCCAGCAGCCGCAGGCCGTGCTGCTGCAGCAGCTCCAGGTGCGTCATCACGCCCACGCCCACCGGCACGAACAGCAGCGACAGGTGCGCGAGCAGGAATTCCGCCACCGCGCCCACGCGGTGCTGCACCGCGCGCCAGCGCAGGGCCGGCAGCAGCAACAGCAGGCCCACCACGGGCCCCGGAAAGGGCAGGTGCAGCGCGCGCGAGAGCAGCTCGCCCGCCGACTGGAACAGCAGCAACAGGGCCAGACCTTCGAGCGCGCGCATGGCGGGGCCGCTGCGTGGGGCGCCTGGGCTGCGGCCGCGCCAGCCTAGAAACCGTAGTTGGATGCGCCCGACGGTGCCGTGATCGGGGTGTCAGGCCAGGCGCGACGACGCGGCGGGCTCGTGCCCGCAAGGAGGAGCAACGCCGCATGGCACCCTGAGCGCGGTGCCGACGGGTGCATAGCGTTCTCACCCGGACGGTGAGGGGTTTCGGAATCGGTGAACGCTGATTTCATGCGGGTTGTGGTGGAACAGGCAGCGGTCAACTGCGGTTTCTAGGGTCAGAAGCGCTCGAGCTCCGGGAAGGCCAGGCGCCCACCGCGCACCAGCATCTTGCCGTACTCGGCGCAGCGGTTGGCGGTGGGGATGACCTTGCCGGGGTTGAGCAGGCCCTTGGGGTCGAAGGCCCGCTTGAGCGCGAACATCTGCTCGCGCTCCTCGGGGCTGAACTGCACGCACATGCTGCTGAGCTTTTCCACGCCCACGCCGTGCTCGCCGGTGACGGTGCCGCCCATCTCCACGCTGGTTTCCAGAATGTCGGCGCCGAAGAGCTCGGCGCGGTGCATCTGGTCGGGGTCGTTGGCATCGAACAGGATCAGCGGGTGCAGATTGCCGTCGCCGGCGTGGAACACGTTGGCGCAGCGCAGGCCGTACTTGTGCTCCATCTGCGCGATGGCGAGCAGGATGTCGGCGAGGCGCTTGCGCGGGATGGTGGAGTCCATGCACATGTAGTCGGGGCTGATGCGGCCCGAAGCCGGAAAGGCGTTCTTGCGCCCGCTCCAGAACTTGAGCCGCTCGGCTTCGTCGCGGCTGACCGCAATGGCGGTGGCGCCCGCCGCGCGCAGCACCTGTGACATGCGCTCGATCTCCTCGGCCACTTCCTCGGGCGTGCCGTCGCTCTCGCACAGCAGGATGGCCTCGGCGCTGAGGTCGTAGCCGGCGTGCACGAAGTCTTCCACCGCCGCCGTCATGGGCTTGTCCATCATCTCCAGCCCGGCGGGGATGATGCCCGCGGCGATCACCGCGGCCACGGCGTCGCCGGCTTTGCGCACGTCGTCGAAGCTGGCCATGATGCAGCGCGCGAGCTGTGGCTTGGGGATGAGCCGCACCGTGACCTCGGTGGTGACGGCGAGCATGCCCTCGCTGCCGATGATGGCGGCCAGCAGGTCGTAGCCCGGCGCGTCCAGCGCCTCGCTGCCGAAGCGGACCGGCTCGCCTTCGACGGTGAAGCCGCGCACCTGCAGCACGTTGTGCACCGTCAGCCCGTACTTGAGGCAGTGCACGCCGCCGGAGTTCTCGGCCACGTTGCCGCCTATGGTGCAGGCGATCTGGCTGCTGGGGTCGGGCGCGTAGTACAGGCCGTGCGGCGCGGCGGCGTCCGAGATCGCCAGGTTGCGCACGCCCGACTGCACCACCGCCGTGCGGCTGCGCGGGTCGATGCGCAGAATCTTGTTGAACTTGGCCAGGCTGAGCGTCACGCCCAGGGGGTTGGGCAGCGCGCCGCCCGAGAGGCCCGTGCCCGCGCCGCGTGCGACCACCGGCACGTCCAGCGCATGGCAGGCGCGCAGCACGGCCTGCACCTGCGCCTCGGTCTCGGGCAGGGCCACGGCCAGCGGCCGCTCGCGGTAGGCGGTGAGGCCGTCGCATTCGTAGGGGATGGTGTCTTCGGGCGTGTAGAGCACGGCGTGCGCGGGCAGCACGGCCAGCAGCGCGGCGACGACTTCGCGCTGGCGCGCGGCGCGCTCCGACGTTGCGGGCGCTGCAGGGGCGGCGGCGGGGGCCGCGGCGCGGGCCTCGGCGTTGGGGCGGTCGATGACGGCGTTCATGCCATGCACTCTACGCCAGTGCGGGCGGCGGCGCACTGAAGGATTTTTCAGCCGGGCTTGAGCGCGCGCGGCGGTGCCGGGCGCGTGGGGGGCTGGCCGGCGTGGCCGGCTGGCGGGCTTCAGGACGCGCAGCTCTTGGCCAGCCACTCGGCAAAGGCGGCGCATTCCCAGCGGTCCATGGTGCCGGTGCGCCAGCACAGGTAGTGCGCATGCGGGCTGGGCACGTTGCGCGGGAAGATGCGCTCGAGCAGGCCGTTGTCCACCCAGGGCGCGCCGAGCTTGAGCCGCACCAGGCCCACGCCCAGGCCTTGCGCGGCGGCGTCGCACATGAGGCCGATGTCGTTGAAGGAGGAGCCCTCGGTCGGCTCGGGCCAGTCGAGCTCGTGCGCGGCGAACCAGGTGCGCCAGGGCTCGAGCGGGCTGCGCAGCAGGGCCACGCCGCGCAGGTCCTCCACGCTGTCGAAGGGGCCGTTCTCGCGGATCCAGGCCGGCGAGGCCAGCGGGGTGACTTCGTCCTTGAGCAGGCAGATGTGCTCCACGTCGGCATAGCGGCCGGTGCCGAAGCGGATGGTGAGGTCGGCGTCTTCGGCCACCACGTCGAGCAGCGGAATGCTCACCTGCAGCGTGAGGTCGATCTCGGGGTAGGCCTCGTAGAAGGAGCGCAGCCGCGGCATGAGGATGGAGCGCGCAAACGTGGGCGTGACGGCCAGGCGCAGCTTGCGTTTGCCCGAGGGCGCGGCCGCGGCGCCGGGGAATTTCTGCAGCGCGGCCAGCGCCTCGCGCACCTGGGCGAGGTACTCGATGCCCTCGGTGGTGAGCGAGAAGTCCGAGCGGCCGAAGAGCTTGACGCCCAGCAGCTGTTCGAGCTGGCGCACGCGGTGGCTCACCGCGCTGGGCGTGACGCAGAGCTCGTCGGCCGCCTGGGTGACGCTGCGCAGCCGCGCCAGCGCCTCGAAGGTCAGCAGGCACTGAATGGGCGGAATGCGCTGCACGCCCACGCTGGCATGGGCAGGGCGTTCGGCCGGGCGCGGGGTGGTCATGATGGCGCGCGAGGGTGGGGCCGGGGGCTTACCGGAAGATGACGGTCTTGTGGCCGTCGAGCAGCACGCGGTGCTCGCTGTGCCACTTCACGGCGCGGGCGAGCACCTGGCTTTCGGTGTCGCGCCCGGTGGCGGTGAGGTCTTCGACGGTGGCGGCATGGTCCACCCGGGCGACGTCCTGCTCGATGATGGGGCCCTCGTCCAGGTCGGCGGTGACGTAGTGCGCCGTGGCGCCGATGAGCTTCACGCCGCGCTCGTGCGCCTGGTAGTAGGGCCGCGCGCCCTTGAAGCTCGGCAGAAAGCTGTGGTGGATGTTGATGGCGCGGCCGGCGAGCGCGCGGCACATCTCGTCTGAGAGGATCTGCATGTAGCGCGCCAGCACCACCAGCTCGGCGCCCTCGGCCTCGATGATCTCGAGCTGCCGCGCCTCGGCCTGCGGCTTGGTGGCCGCGCTGACCGGGATGTGGTGGAAGGGCACGTTGTAGCTGGCCGCGAGCTGGTAGAAGTCGCGGTGGTTGCTGACGATGGCGCGGATGTCCAGCGGCAGCAGGCCGGACTTCCAGCGAAACAGCAAGTCGTTGAGGCAGTGGCCCTCACGGCTGACGAAGATCACCGTGCGCATGGGCTCGGCGGCGCGGTGCATCCCGAAGCGCATCGCAAAGCCCTCGGCCAGCGGCGCGAACTGCTCGCGCAAGGCCTCGAAGCCCAGCGCCGCGCAGGCGAAGCGCACGCGCATGAAGAACAGGCCGGTGTCGGGGTCGTTGTACTGCGCGGCTTCTTCGATGTTGCCGCCGCGCTCGAGCAGAAAACCCGAGACGGCATGCACGATGCCCGCGCGGTCGGGGCAGGAGAGGGTGAGGATGTAGGCGGGATGCGGCATGCCCGCCATTTTCGCAGCAGCGCGCCAGGGGGCCGCCGCGGGGGAGCCGGCGAGGGGCGAGCGGGGATGGCCGTTTGGCTTCAGCGGGCGCTGCCGCCGCGCGCGCCCCACTGCTCGCGCAGCTCGGCGCAGTAGTCCTTGGCCGGTGCGGCGTCGGTGAGCCAGGTGGCCTGGGCCTGTACGCCGCCGTCGGTCGCCTGGGTGCGGCTGGCGCCGTCGCCGCTGCCGGCGGTTTCGGTGGCGGCGGCGAGCACGATGCTGCGCGCGGCCACGCCCGGCGGCAGGTGGGTGGGCACGCCCAGGGCGGCGTCCACATGGCCGGAGCCAGCCACGAGCAGCACGACCTGTCCGCTCTTGCGCGCGGCCAGCACGCTGCGCGCCATGGTGGCGTCGCGCGCGGTCTGCACGCGCGCCATCGGCGGCACCTGCGCGGCGCCCAGCAGCCCGCAATGCCCATCGATGATGGCTTTGTACTGTTTTTGCCGCAGCTCCAGCGCCAAATGGTCGTCCAGCGCTGTATTTTTCATAGCATCCTGGAGTTCGGCCGAGGGCAGGTTGGCGCCGATCACCGGCACGCCGGCGGCCACCGCGGCGCGCACCACCGGGCCGTAGGCGCGCCAGGGCCAGCCGCGGTCGTTCCAGGCCAGGGCGGCGCGGATCTGCGCGTCGTCGGCGTCGCGCGGCAGGCCCGCGGTGCTGCGGCCGGCCTCGGCCATTTCCATCGCCAGCGCCGCGAGCCGCCCTTGCTGCGCCAGCACCTGCACCACGGCGCGTTCGATGGCCTGGTGGCTGGGCGCGTCGTGCAGTTCGCCCAGCAGCAGCACCTCGGCCGGGCCGAGCTCGGCCAGCGCGCGCGCGGCGGCGGCCTGCAGGCTGGCTTCGTCGGCGCCGCGCAGGTCGGCGCGGACGGGGCTTGCCCGTCCAGCGGGCTCGGTGGCGGCGGCCTGGGCCGATGCGGGGGCGGATGCCGAGCCCGGCGCGGCAGTACTGCAGGCCGTCAGCGCCGCGGCCAGGGCCAGCGGCACGAGGCGGCGCCACGGCGCACGCGCAGCGCCGCCCGGCGCCGCGCGGGGCTTTCGGCGCTGGGAGGCGAGGGGCGTCAAGACGGGCGTTCCGGCAGGTTGCGGGCCGCGGGGTGGCGGGCGGGTGGTTTCAGTGCACGACCACCGGCTGCTGCGCCAGCGCGGCGTAGCCTTCGAGGGTGTCCTCGACCTCTTCCTGCGTGGGGGTGTTGGCCTGCCAGGCCGAGATCTGCTGCTGGAACATCTCGGCCCAGGAGCCGTCGAGGTAAATCTCTTTGCCGTGGCGCTTGTCCACGATTTCAAAGCCGTGACGCACGAGCACCGGCTGGCCCGGCGCGGCGGCGTCGGCACCCTCGGGCTGGGCCAGAAGGTGCATGACGGCGAAGCTGTCGGAGTCGTAGAGCAGGTTCATCAGGGCATTCTCCTTCATCGCGGGGCGCCGGGGCACCGCTTCGGTGCGGTGGGCGCTCCGTATGGACTGAATATTGCAACGATCGTGCCCGATTCAAGGCGCACAGGGTTATTCCGGGTGGGCGGTTGGCCGGTCCGGCGCGGGAGGCGGGCGCTCGAGGGCGGGCCGCCGGCCGCGGCTCAGAAGCTGTGAATGAATCGGGCGCGTCCGAGCAGGCCGCCCAAAAGCGCCCAATCAAGGCGCAAAGCGCAGTCGTAGCGCGGGCTACGGCGAGCATTTGCAACGCCGAGTGGACGCTTTTGGGCGGGATGAGCGGCCGTGGCGGGTTCGTTCACAGCTTCTCACTCGGCGCGGGAGCCGTCTGCGGGCGGGGCGCCGGCGGCGAGCGGCTCGGCTGCGCGCAGGTTCTGCTCCACGCGGTCGCCGTTGGACTGGGTGAGGCGGATGCGCACCGGCAGGCCGTCGAGCGAGGGTGCAAGCCAGAAGTCCAGCCGCAGGTCGTGCTCGCGCCGCGGCTCGCGGGTGAAGCGGCGCGCGGGGGTGGCGCCGATGGGCAGGTCCAGCACCTCGTCGGGGCCAATGTCGAAGCGCCAGGGCTCGGCGTCGCGCGGGCCGACGATCTGCAGCGTCAGGCTGCGCCCCGGGGCGAAGCGGTCGGGGGCGGCGACGAACATCGCGCCGATCTGGAAGAACAGGCTCAGCCGGTCCTGCGCCAGCGGCAGCAGCACGGCGTCGGGCGTGTTGGCGCTGAAGCGCACGCGCTGCGCCTCGGGCTCGAAATGCGCGGCCAGCTCGCTGCGCACCTTGTCGGAAAAACGCTGTGGCGCCAGGCCTTGCGCGGTGATGCGCCCGGTGCTGGACTGCACCCGCGCGCCCAGGAACAGCGCGCTGATCTCGCCGCGCAGCGCGTAGCGCGTGGCGTCGTGCTGCCAGCGCAGCTCGCCGCTGGCGCGGTAGGGCAGGCCCTTGATGCGGCCCTCCACCTCGTAGGCCAGCCGCATGGGCGGCGGCAGCCGCACCGCCACCGCAAGGCTGCCCGCCAGCGGCGCCTGTGCGGCGCCGGGCTCGCCGGGCAGGATGGGCGCTGCGGGGGCCGCGGGCGGCGCGGGTTCGGCCTTCTGCGCAGCAGGCGGGCTGGCCTGGGCCAGCGCCGAGGCGGCGGACGCCGGTGCGACGGTGGCCGTGGCCTGCGCCACGGTCTCGGCCGGGGTGGGTTCGGGTGCGTTGCCCCCCTCGGTGGATGTGCCGGTTGCTTCGGTTTCCATAGCGTCACCCGGCCGGTTGGCGCTGGAGTTCGGGGTGATTTCTTCTGCAACAGGGGTTTGGGCAGCCGTGGCGCGGCTGCGCGGGCGGGCTGGGCGCGGTGGGGGCGGCGGGG
>Ga0116141_10002931_pt1 | contig 14470 bp, 11 predicted proteins | sample AD_UKC097_MetaG_FD_89744 | JGI IMG/M metagenome (GOLD analysis project Ga0116141, IMG submission 89744) | Active sludge microbial communities of municipal wastewater-treating anaerobic digesters from USA - AD_UKC097_MetaG | ecosystem: Engineered > Bioreactor > Anaerobic > Digestate | place: USA...
CCGGCAAGTCTCAATCGCGCCGTTCGGCGTCCAGAACTCGCCCATCGGCTCATCCGACCGGCCGCCGTAGGCAATCGCATCGCACGGTCCGCCGTAAGCCTCCACGGTGAATCGCATACCGGCAGCCTTCGCCAGTTGACGCATGTGGCCGGCGTAGTTCTCGATGACCAGTTCGGAGATCGTTCGGCGCAGGTCCCACAGGAACCGCTCCGAGGTCTCCAGGCTGCCGACGACGCGCCCCGTCATCACAGGTAAGAATGACAGCAGGTCGTAGCCGCGCCGCTGCCTGAATTCCTCACGCATCTTCGCAGTCCAGTTCTGGGAGCCATTCTCCCAACTATCGATGTGCGTAGCGACCAGGCCCGGCTTGGACTGCCCCGGCCGGATGCCCGTATCCGCGACGAGCTTGGCCATCATGCCCGCGAAGTTCGCTTCGATGCCCTCCTTGCTGAGCTTGTCACATTCCAGACCGCGACCGGTCTTTGGGGCCGGTGCATTCTCGACGCCGGTGCTCGTGTGGCCGAAACGAACAACAGTCCATCGCCCGGCCGGCACATCCCATGTGAACTTGCCCGAGGGGTCCATTCGCTCCGTCAGGTCGGTGATTGTTTCGCGTCGGAGAATCATATCCGGACTGAGATCCACGGTGGCGGCTTTGCCGGCGCCCCGTCGCTGAAACGCCGCCTTCGATTCGATGCCCGGAATCCGGTAGTCGCCGACGGCGGGAAACGCCAGCACGGAGATGTCGCGGTAGAAACCTGCCGTACTCTCGGGCTGCGACAGCTCCCCTTCAAACCGCCGTGGGCCGGTGACTTCCGTCTCGGTCCAGACGACCTCCTGCATGGATTGCTCCGGTTTGATCCACGGACCACCGCTGCCGTTCCAACCGGCGTCGTTGTTCATGTTCACTTCCAGGCCGAGCCGCCTGGCTTCCGTGTGCACATGCCGGAAGAGCTCTCGCCACTGGTTCCCCATGAAATCCACGGGACCCACCGGTGCGCCTTGATCCACTTCCATGATGAGCACCCCGCCTACGCCCACGCGTTTCATCGCTTCGAGGTCGGCTGTGATGCCTTCGCGGGTGATGTTGCCGTTCAGCCAGAACCAATACACCCAGGGACGAGCCTCCGGCGGTGGTTCCCGAAAGCCTCGGTCCAGGACGCCGGCGCACACTTCGGACGATAGGAAGCTTGGGCACGACAGGAGAACAGTCAGAGCGATCAGAAGCGACTTCATGGTCAGCGAACCTCAACCGTACGATACTCTACCAGGCTGATACCCACCAGAAGAGAATCAGCGGAAACCAAATGATCCCGCGGGCCGCAACAACGCAGGGTTACGGCGCGACATACGCAATCTTCTTGAATGGTATTTCACCGCTGACGACATCGCAGAAGGGCTTGCCATCCCTGACCCCGACGTGGCCGTAACCGGTGGCGGTGGACAGGAAGGCCTTGAAGTCCCCCTTGACGGGCGGCTGGACGCGCAGAACACGCTCCACGGCGTCGTATCGGGCGCCGCTGTAGGCGCCGAGCAGGGCATAGCTGGACATGGCCCGTGCGTACCAGTGGCCGCATTCGTATTCGTCGAACGGATTACGGGCCCGTCCATCGTATCTGTCGCGCGCTACACGAACGATGTCGAGGCCCTCATCGACCATGCCGCGAAGGATCAGATGCGACGCCACCTGGTACTCGATGCCGGTCCAGACCTCGTTGCTGTAGACGAACGGCAGCGATGGCATTCCGCCCTTCGGCCAGGTACACAACAACAGGCCGCCGTCGTCGCCCATGGCGTATCCGGGACGCTGTGGATTCGCGTGCTCGGAAACATCCCTCTTGAGATTGTACTTGTGGATGCTCTTGAGATGGCTGTCCACCTTGGCCTGATCCAGCACCTCGGGGAGCCCGGAGACGGCCGCCAGCCAGCAGCCCAACACCCCGTCGGAGAGACAACCCGTCCCGTATTGGTACTTGGGGCCTTCCGCCTTCAGCAGTTCCAGGGCCTCAGGCGAGTAGTTCCTGTTGAAGCTCTGAACCTCGACGGGACTGCCGGCGCGAAGCCCCTGGGTCTGGATCTGCTGATAGAAATACTCGCCGTCGAAGAGCTTCTCATTGACGAACCTCCGGCCCTTGGCAAGAAGCTCCTCGTAATACGACACGTCGTCATCACTGACTTCCCGCCCCATGGCCGCCGCCGCTTCCAGAGCACCGAGGTAGAAGCTCGTGCACATCCCATCGGGCCCCCAGAACTCGATATCGTACGTATTGTGATGCGGCTCGCGGAGAATGCCTTCGGCCTCCGGGTCCCAGGTCTCGATGCAGTAGTTCAAGCTCCGCCGCACCTGCGGCCAGAGCCCCTTCATCCAGGCCGTGTCGCCACTGATCCGCCAGTCACGATACACCTTCATGATGCCGCCGAGTTGCCCGTCGCTGGCCGCGTGGAAATCGTGTGTCGGCTCGCGGATCGGTAGTGATGCGCGGAAATTCTGGTGCCCCTGCTCGTTCTGGCAGACGCAGAATTCGGTCTCCCGCAGCGTCCGCTCCAGAGTGGGAAACAGATGCGCCATCGCCTGGGCGTAGTTCCAGACGTGCGTGCACGAGCCGTGGCAGCAGCCCGCCGCCTCGTGACATCCCTCGAACCCCCAGAACCGGCCGTCGATCTGTCGGAGCACGGTGGGCGACTTCAGGATCGTTAGATTCGCCGCCGCGGCCTCGACCACCTCGGCCGGCAGCGTGGTCTCGTAGAAGCAATCGCTGAATTGCCTGCTCATACCCCGCAGCTCGTCATAGGCGCCGCGCCAGTACTCAACCGCTTTGTCGATGCTCTCAAACCGCCCTGCGTACCAGGGCCGATACGTCTCCTCCTGGCCCGCGGCAGTGGCGCCACCGCCGCGTTGCAGATCACTGTAGGGCATATACCAGCACAGCTTCAGCGAGATCGTCTTCGCCTGCCCGGGAGCCAGTTCGAAAGGCACAAACAGCGTAGCCCCCGGGCTCGGTCCGTTCGCCTGCGGGAAGTCCTTGCTGTAGCACTTGCCTTCCTGGATATCCTTCCAGACCATCGTCAGCGGGTCGAACCAGCCACCCCGGAACCAGGCGGCGTTGACTTCCGCGGCCGGTTCATCCACGAAGGCGGCGAAGTACCCCTCGTCGTGCTTCTTCAACGTGCCGCCCGGCGACTGCGCAAGAATGAACCCGCCCTGGATCGTCCGGATCGACGGGGGATTCCCCTGTGCCGCGATGAAGTTCTCGGCGTTGAACGAGTACACCGCCTCGATCCTGTTGCCGGAGGCGTTGCGGAATCGGTACTCGAGCCCGACCATCGGCAGCGACGCCGTGTCGGCGTCGGGCGGCGCAAACGGGCTCCAGCCGGTGATCTCGACCTTCAAAGGCAGCTTGGGGTCCGTCAATGTCACCGTCGCGAAGGGGAAACGCGCCGCAAAGCTTGCCTCGCGAAAACGAGGGAGCCCGTAGGTGGTCGTGCCGAGGCCGTTGCCGGGTCCGTCGTACTGTCCGGCGCCGGGGTGAATCGCAAAGACTTTCCACTTCGGGACTGGGCCTTCCAGCACGCGTGCGACGTTCTCATCGCCTTTGACGCACACCGCAGAGAAGACCTTCTCCTCACGGAAGATGTCGGGGCGATTGTTCAGCGAGAAGTGGCTCAGCATCCCCGCCCCTTCCAGACAGATCATGCCCGCGCCGATACCGCCCATGGGGAACGCCACGTGGTCCAGATTCGCCCCGGTGTACGGGCCGGAGTACGCGTGCGAACCCGAAGCGACCCCGCCGAAGACCCCGAGAACGATACCCCACGAAATGAGCCACGACATTCTGCTGGATTTCATCTCTGCGCTCCTTAGTTCGAATGCCCTGTTTGACCTCGACAGCCTGCCGCACCGCTCAGTTGGACGCCTGAGCACCCAACCCGAGAGTATCTCATGCATGACGGGCGAATTCAAGTCTCCAGTCCGCCGGTCCGTGCCTTTTCCGCTGAGGCATGCGCAGCCTCATGACAAGTCCTTCTCTTCGCCGCCGTATGGAGAGACCACAACGGAATGGATTCCCGGAGGGAGGCCGGGTATACTCCTGGGAAGATGTGTTCTATCAGGGCACTCTCGGCTGCGGGCCGTGAGAGCGCGCCTATTGGACGCTTTGCACAAATCGGAGCTGACCATGAACATTGCGGAATGGACCCCTATCCTGGCCACGATCGTGTGTGTCCCCTCCTCGCTTGCGGTTGCGGCGGGCGTCGCCCGCGACACCGTGAGTGTCGTTCCTCAACCGATGTCCATCGAACGTCGCGAAGGCTCGTTTGTCATCACCCCCTCAACACAGGTGATTGCGGAGGGTCAAGCTGCTGGCGGAGCGCCGAAACTCATCGATGCGTTGCGCCCGGCGATGGGATATCGGCTCAGCCGTGTCGAGTCTCCCACTTCGGCGACAAGCACCATACGAATGAAGATCGACCCATCATTGCGGGACCGAATCGGCGACGAAGGATACGAATTGGATGTGGGCCCTCAGTCCATCAACATTCTCGCGTGCGAGCCTGCCGGCCTGTTCTACGCCGTGCAGACACTCCGGCAACTGCTGCCGCCCGAGATCTTCAGTCGCCAGGAAGTGAAGGGGATCGAGTGGTCGCTGCCCTGTGTTCATGTCACGGACCGCCCCCGCCTCAGATGGCGGGGTCTGCTCATCGACCCGGCCCGGCATTTCATTCCCGTGGCGGACATTGAGCGATTCATCGACACGATGGCCCTGCACAAGTTCAATCGCTTGCAGATCCATCTGACCGACGACCAGGGCTGGCGCATCGAGATCAAAAGGTACCCGCAGTTGACCGAGACCGGGGCCTGGATGGATTTCACGGCGCTCTCTCGCGGCGGCCAAAGCGCCGACGGCCCGCGTCCGGGCGGATTCTACACGCAGGACGATATCCGCCGATTGGCGCGCTACGCCGCAGACCGTCACGTCACCATCGTGCCGGAGATCGAGATGCCCGCCCATACCGGTGCGGCCATCGTATCCTACCCGCACCTCGGCCTGCACCCCGAGAACCTGAACAAGCTCCCCATCGGCGAACGCTGGACCGCCAACGAAAGGGTCCTGGCCCCACGGCCGCAGACCGTGACGTTCATGCAGAACGTGCTCGCGGAGGTGATCGGACTGTTTCCGAGCAGGCACATTCATATCGGAGGGGATGAGGCGAACATCGCCCACTGGAAACAGAGCGACGAGATGCAGGCGATGATGCACGAGCTGCACCTGAAGGACGAGACCGAACTGCACAGTTGGTTCATCAAACAGATGGACACATTCCTGACGAGCCAGGGGCGTCAACTCGTCGGTTGGGATGAGATCCTCCAGGGCGGCCTGGCGTCGGGAGCGGTCGTGATGAGCTGGAGGGGCCAGGAGGGAGGAATCAAAACCGCCCAAGCCGGACACGATGTCGTCATGGCGCCGACCTCGCACACGTATTTCGACTATTACCAGGGGCCGGCCCAGACGGAACCGAAGGCAATCGGCGGTTTCATCCCCCTGGAGAAGGTGTACGGATTCGAGCCCGTTCCGGAGGTGCTCGACGCCGAGCAGGCCAAACACGTGCTGGGAGGGCAGGGACAGCTCTGGGGCGAGTACATCGCCGACCAAAAGCACCGCGAGTACATGGCCTATCCTCGTGCGGCGGCCCTCGCAGAAGTGTTGTGGTCCCCGCAAGAGAGTCGCGGCTACGAACAGTTCCGGCTCCGCCTGACGAACCACCTCAAACGTCTCGCGGTGTTGGGGACGAATTACCGTCCTCTGGATCGATGACGGAGGTCCCGGTCTCTTGCCATAACGCCTTGCGGCCGCGATCGCGATTCACAAGGAGTTGTATGCAGCCTACTCTACTGGTTCTGGCGGCGGGTATGGGTACCCGCTACGGGGGACTCAAGCAGATCGACCCGGTGGGCCCGTATAACCAGACTCTCATCGACTACTCCATCTACGGCGCGATCGCAGCCGGATTCGGCAGGGTCGTCTTTGTCATTCGCCACTACTTCGAGGATGCATTCAGAGAGATCGTCACGCGGAAATTCGATCAGTCCGTCGAGACGCACTATGTGTACCAGGAATTGGATATCGGCCTGGGAGACTTCGCCCTGCCGGCGGACCGCGAAAAGCCCTGGGGCACCGGTCATGCGATCCTCGTGAGCCGGGATGCCGTTCACGAGCCATTCGCCGTGGTGAACGCCGACGACTACTACGGTATCGACTCGCTCAAGGCAATCGCCGCTTTCCTGACGCAAGACGTGGCGCCCGACCGCTACGCCATGATCGGGTATATCCTCAGGAACACCCTGAGTGAATACGGGGCCGTGGCACGGGGAATCACGGAGTGCGACGAACGCATGCTTCTCACGAAGATCGTGGAGCGCAAACGGATCACGAAGACCGGCAGTCATATCCAATACCTCGATCCCACGGGGACCGCCCACGCACTGACCGGCGACGAGATCGTCTCGATCAATCTCTGGGGATTCCACCCGTCTCTCTTCGCGCACAGCGAACCCCTCTTCATGCGGTTTCTCCAAGAGCACGGCCGGGAAAAGGCCTCGGAGCTGTACATCCCCTCTGTCATCGATGCCCTCGTAGCAAGCGGGCAGATCCAGGTCGAGGTCCGCAAGACACATGACGAGTGGTTCGGCGTTACGTATCGGGCCGATGCGCCTTCTGCCAGGCGGTGTATTGAACGACTAACCGCCGAGGGCGCATATCCGGAGAGACTCTGGGGATAGACAATGGAACACGACGTCGTCGCCATAGCGAGGTGCTTCGCTCTCCGTGGGCAACCTATCGCCTTCGAGCCGATCACAGCCGGCCACATCAACGACACGTACGTCCTGACCACAGCAGACGATGAGAAGACTTGCCGGTACGTACTCCAGAGGATCAACCGCCACGTGTTCAAGGACCCACCGCAGGTCATGGCGAACATCGTCTGCGTCACCGAGCACGTCCGCGCCAAACTGTTGGCGGTCGATCCAGCACTCGCCCAGCGGCAACTGACCGTGATCCCAACCAGGGACGGCCTGGCTTATCATCGAGATCCGGATGGGAACTTCTGGCGAGTGTATGCCTATGTTGAGAACGCCGTCACCTATGACACGGTCTCCTCGGTCGCGTTGGCCCGTGAGGCGGCGCGCATGTTCGGCCTGTTCCAGAAGCTGCTACGCGACCTTCCCGGGCCCGCTTTGTACGAGACCATTCCGGGTTTTCACGACACGCCCCGGCGCTTGGACTACTTTCAGCAGATCCTCGCGAAGGATTGCGCCAACCGCGCACGGGGAGCCGCTATTGAGATCGACTTTGTTCTGAAGAATGGTGGGATCTGCGGCGTGCTGCCGGACCTCGTGGCCAAGGGCGAGCTGCCCATTCGCATCGCGCATAATGATGCGAAGATCAACAACGTCATGCTGGATGAGACTACGGGCGCAGGGGTTTGCCTGATCGATCTCGACACGGTGATGCCCGGTCTGTCCGTCTACGACTTCGGGGACCTCGTCCGGACCGCCGGCTGTCTGGCTGCGGAGGACGAACCGGATCTTTCAAAGGTCGTCTTGGATATCTCCTTGTTCGGCGCCCTGGCGCAGGGCTTCGCCGAGGAGACAGGACAGTTCCTCGCTCAGAGCGAGAGGGGCCACCTCGTCTTCGGCGGGAAGCTGATTACGTTCGAGCAAATGATCCGATTCCTGACGGACCACCTCGCGGGCGACGTCTACTACAAAGTCCACCACGAGGGGCACAATCTCGACCGTGCTCGCACGCAGATGCAACTGGTGCAGTCGATCACCGAGCAGGAGGAATCGCTGAACCAACTTGTAGAGCGAGCGTTTCAAAACAGTCCCGGAGAGACGAATTGAAGGGAATTGCCCATGACAGGAAAATGCCGGAAACGAACCCTCGTCTGCTGGACGGTCCTGGTCGGCTTTTGGGGAGTGAACACCGTGAAGTCACAGAGTCCCGTTGAGTACCCGGGCCCAGCGCCGGGAGAGGCGAAAGCCGTCGCGCAGAATGGAGAGATCCTCCTGCACAATGATGTTGTGGAATGCAAATGGATGATCGAGGACGGGCATCTGGTCCCCGTATCAGTCTGGAATCGATCACTGCCGGCGTTGGGGGTGCAAGGGAGTGAGTGTTTTGAGTTGCGTCTGGGAGGCGGGCGTATCTTGAAGGCATCCGATTTCAAGATCGTACGCGACCCCTGGATCGACAGCCTGCGGCCGAAGCCAAATGCCCGGCGCCTGGCGGAGAGAGAAAGCGGCAAGCAGGTCCACATCGTCATGGCCGCACCGGACGACAGCCTCACGATCGACTGGCGCGTGGAGCTGCGTGACGGCTCAAACTACGTGCGACAATACGTGTCCTGCTCTCCGAGGAAAGCCGATCTGGATATCCGCGAGGTGATCCTCGTACAACTGCAAGGGCAGAACGCGAAGGTGGCAGGCACGGTGGACGGCTCTCCCGTCACAGTCGCCGATAGATACTTTTTCGCGTTCGAGCATCCGCTTTCCAGGGTCCGGACGCTCAATTCGCAGGTTCAGTGTGTCCTGGCTCGAAGCACGCCGTTGAAGTCCGGCATCGAGCAGACGTACAGCTCGGTGATGGGCGTCGTTCCGCGAGGGCAGCTTCGCCGGGGCTTTCTGTGCTACGTCGAACGAGAGCGGGCCCAGCCCTACAGGCCGTTCCTCCATTACAACAGTTGGTACGATATCGGGTACGGACCGGAGAAGATCCTGGAGCCCGAGGCATTGAAAGTAATCGGGTCGTTCGGCAGAGAATTGATCGAGAACCGCGGTGTCCGGATAGACTCATTCGTGTGGGACGACGGCTGGGACGACCCTGCGTCTCTTTGGCGGTTCCATGAGGGCTTCCCAGATGGGTTCACTTCTCTGTCCCGGCTGGCAAGACGGTACAAGTCGGGTATTGGAGCGTGGCTTTCCCCCTGGGGCGGCTACGGCCAACCCAAAGAGGAAAGGATGAAGTACGGGCGACAGGAAGGTTTCGAGACGAATGCGCGGGGCTTCTCCATGGCCGGACCGAAGTACTACGCACGGTTCCGAGACGCCTGCATGAGAATGATCCATGACTACGATCTGAACTACTTCAAGTTTGACGGCATCAGCTCCGGCGGCGCTCCTGTCGGCGCCCAAGCCGAATTCGCGGCGGACGTGGAAGCCCTGCTGCAACTGACCGACGATCTCCACAAGGCCAGACCCGGCCTGTTCATCAACGTCACGACGGGCACCTGGTCGTCGCCCTACTGGCTCTGGCACGCGGACTCCACGTGGCGCTCCGGCAACGACTGGGGCACGTGCGGATGGGGCTCGAAACGACAGCAGCAGATCACCTACAGAGACGCCCAGACCTGGCAGAACGTCGTATGCCGTGGGCCCCTGTACCCGCTGAACTCGTTGATGACTCAGGGCATCATGTTCGCCCATCATGGGCTCCCCGACGAAGCCGACGGCATGGTGGAAGACATTCGCGACTTCTTCGCCAGCGGCACGAATTGCCAGGAACTGTACATCACGCCTTCCCTGCTGGACGCCCGGATCTGGGATGTCTTGGCGGAGGCCGCGACGTGGGCGAGGGAGAATGCCGACGTGTTCGTGGACACGCATTGGATCGGCGGCGACCCGGCCAAAGGCGAGGTCTACGGCTGGGCTTCGTGGTCGAGGCGCAAAGGCATTCTGGCTCTGCGCAACCCTGCGGACGAACCGCGATCGATTGCCATCGATGTGGGCACGGCCTTCGAGCTGCCGGAAGGAACTGCCGGGAGATTCTCGCTCAAGAGCCCCTGGAAAGACGATGCCCCGGCACGGGAGATCGCGGTTTCTGCGGGAGAAGAACACACGTTCGAGCTGAGGCCCTTTGAAGTTCTCGTCTTCGACGCAATCCCACAGTGATCGCGACGCGATTCACAACCGCCAGCTCTCGGCGAGTTCCACCATGGTCTCGTAGTTCTGTATCGTTCTCGACGTGATCGCGCGGCCATTCGGGGCGGAGGACGGCATCAGGACGAACCCCCTGCCTCGTCCCTGCGTTCCCTCGGCCAGCGCTCGCTCCACAACTCGCCTGAACGCGGCCGGTTCCATCGACTCGATATCGGAGATTTCGATGTTCCCAAACAGGACGAGTTGGTCTCCATAGGCACGCCGGACATCGCCGAGCTGGACGTCTCCCTGTGGCGGCGGCTCGACCGGGTCCGTTGCATCGGCGTCCATCTCACAGATCTGGTCGAGAATGGCGCCGATCCGGCCGTGGCAGTGAATGCGCGCGAAACCACCGTGCTCCTTGATCATCTTCACGAGCGGCCCCGTGTAGCACGTCACGTATTCCCGAAAGAGCCTCGGCGGCAGGAAGGGCTCCGCCGCATATTCGGGACCATAGACCCGCCAGAGGTGGCCCGGGAACGACGCCGAAACCCGTTCCGTCCTGGCATAGAGAGGTCGGGCGAGCTTCTCCAGCAGGCGGTGCAGCAATGTCGGCTCGGTCAACGCGATCGTGAGGAAGGTCGCCATATCAAACAGCGAAGCGGCCGCACAGATCGGGTCCTCCGTATCGACCATCACAATGCCGCGGTCGCCGAGATCCTCGTCTTCGGCGACGAGACGGCGCACATCGATCTGTTCTGCAAACACATCGTCGGGCAATTGCAGGTACGCTTCCACATCACTCGTATTCTTGAGCAGATGCTCCGTCGTCCACACGGTATCGACAGCAGGGTCACGCCGCGTCGTGGAAGACAACACGTGTCCACCGGCGCGCACCGTCAGGCGTGTGCAAAGACACTGCCCGTCACGATACTCCTGCATCCGCACGGCATCCTGGAAGTCGGGTGTCGCCTGTGGGTCCCACGAGCGGGCTCTTACCGCACTTCGCATCCGGATCAGATCGCTCCGTTCTTCGGCCAGTTGCAGGAGCGGCCGCCACGAGGGGTCGCTGTAGACGTTGAACTCACTTGGGTCGGACGGGTCGGTCTCGAACCCGCCGAGCTCGTAGAAATTGACTGGCGGTCGATCCACCCGATCGCCTCGCAACGTGGCCATCAGCCGTTCGCGACGGGTCATCATCGCCGGCGATCCCGCAGGCTCCTCAGCAGTGTGCGGATGTTGAAGAAGCCGCCAATCCAGACGGTGACACTCATGCCCGCGAACAGTGCCAGACTCAAGAAAAAGAACCAGGTCCAGAGATCGATCCAGAACTGCATCGCCTTCTACCTTTCCCCTGCCCGGTCGCCTGTCGCTTCTCGGTCGGGAAACAACAGTGAGCCGCCAACCATAAGCACCATGGTCACCAATACGACGCTCAGACCCACCACGGCGCTGGACACGTCCAGCCCTACGGCCTCCTGTACGGGATCCAATCCGAGGAGGGCGCCGAAGCCCGCAATCAAGGCCAGATAGGCTCCGACTTTGCTCGCCCGTTTCCAGTACAATCCGCAGACCAGAAGGGCAAATGCGCCCGTGAAGTAGACGGCCCCGGAGATCGCCATGTAGTCCCAGAGGTCCTGCCCCAGCGGGTACCACAATCCCCAGACGAGGATGAACAGACCAATGGACAGAATGAAGATGCGAGTCAAGAGGAGCCGTGCCTTCTCGGAGAGTCCGTTCCTGAAGCACGGCGCCACCACGTCCTGGGTCAGCACGCTGCTCCAGCACAACAGATAGCTGTCGTGCGTGGACATGAAGGCTGCGAGCATGCCGGCCGTAATGATCCCGATCAGACCGGCCGGCAGGACCTGACTGAGAAAGACCGGCATCGCCAGGAGGGTCGTCTGAGGATCGGCCGGTCCACCCTCGGGCAGGAAGATCGCCCGTAGGGACTCGTGCTGGCTCATGTACACGAAGGCCGATATGCCAAACGAATACGGCAGCAGAAAGCGAATCAGGAACCCGACCGAGGCCCAGGTATAGAGCCTCTTGACCGTGCGCACGCTGTCGGCGGCGCAGGCACGGATCACCGCCGTCTGCCAGACGGCGCAACTGACCAACCCGAGGAAGAACATCCACAGCACGTACGAGAACCCGAATCCCGTATCGTCAAACGGGTTGAAGCCTGCCTCTCCTTTCAGCCGCACGACGGTCTCGATGATGTTGTTCCATCCAAGGAATCGGATCGACAATATGGCTCCCGTGAGCAGCCCGAACGACAGCACGACGAACTGGATATAGTCCAGGACGACCACCGACACCATCCCGCCGAGCGTCGTGTACAACAGCACGAGCAACAACAGAACCGACATGATGATCTTCAGATGGATGTCCTGCGTTAGGCCCGTGATGCCCATCACGAACAGCGAGCCGGCCTTGAGGAACATGCCCATATTGAGAATGCCGGACAGGGCCAGAATGACACCGCCGAGGATGCGGACGCCGCGACCGAAGCGCTTCTCATAAAACTCCGGGATGGTCATCACCTGCAGCCGCCGAAGAGGCACGACGATGAAGCCCGTCAGGCCGACGGCCAACGTGGTGATTGCCGCCGCCAGGGCGATGTGAAAAGCGGCAAATCCCCCCGTGAATCCCTTCTGAGCCGAGTACATGATCGTCACGAGACCCAGCTCCGTCCCGATCATGGTGGCGACGCCCAGAAACGTCCGCAAACCACGATCTGCGACCATGAAATCCGCAACGCTGCTGATGTATCGGCGGATGTAGACTCCGACAACAACGACCGCCGTGACGTAGACGACGACAATACACCAATCCAGCGTGCCGAAGTTCGTCTGAATGCCGATGCTTGTCAGATCCATGGCGGACATTGTAGCATGAGTCCGCCAGGGCACAATGACCAACTTCTTCCGCTCATCGGATTTGCGGCCTTGTCCTCCGGGTCACACTCTGTCCCTCGGAAGCCCCCCTGGTCTGTCCGTCCAGCAGGATATCGAGAGGGGGCCGGTGTCGAACGTCGTGAAGGTGCTCCGAGGCCAGGGACATGAACCCTGCGTGGGATCTCTCGTCCTCCGACAGTCCACGGAGAAAGGCACAGAATGCCGGATCCTCGGAACAGACCTGGGCCGCTCTCGCGTACAGCACTCCGACCCGCTCTTCGGTCCGCCGGAGCCATTCGACGATATCTCGGACATCTACAAGCGCCAGGGCAGCCATCTGCGCACCTCCAGCAGAAAATGTCGTACCGGCACCTATCCAAGAGACTGTACGCTGTAGGCCGATCCGAATCGCTGTCAATTGGGGAAATGCCCACTGGTGGCCGCGGCGTGGGCTCCAAGGTCGGCGCGGACGCCGACGAAGAGCCAGAGCGGCGTCTCGGACGAAATACAGACAGAGAATCGGCCTCGCGTTCAAGGGAATCCCGGGGCCGGCCGCCCGAGAGAATGCATGCTGGATCAGGATGAATGTCCGTATTCTCCAGATCCAGAGAAGCTGTGCGTCGCTTCCGCCATCATTCGCTTTTGATCAGTTCAACCACCTCGTGCACGTTTGCCGCATTGACGATCGCCTGACAAAACCCCTTCGAACGCGCCAGCCTCGCCACGTCGGCCAGGGCTTGCACGTGGGGACCGGCCTGATCGGGCGAGCCGACCAGAAGAAAGAAGAGTCTCGTCGGCTTGCCGTCCAATGAATTGAAATCGACCCCTTGAGGGGCGATACCGATGGCGAGTTGCAGGCTGGAAACCGCGGCCGTCTTGCCATGCGGGACCGCGATGCCTTCCTCCAATCCGGTGCTCTGCTTGAACTCTCGGTCCTGCACGGCCTTGAGCACTGCGTCGTAGTCCTGAATCCTGCCCGCGTCCTCCAGCACCTTCACGAGTTCCCGCAGGACGCCGGGTTTGTCCTTCGATTCCAACGGCAGTTGTATGATCTCAGGCACCACCAAATCGATCAACGACATGACACGCTTCTCCTGGTACTTCACGTGTAAATACGACTTAACTGATCTTGTGTTCGCGCTATCCGAGCGATTCGTACATCTCGTAGACGCGGTCTTCGTCCTTCACAATCAGCACGGAACAAGAGACCGCGCGCATCGCCCGCTCGGCCTCATCGTAAAACTCATCTCTTCTGCTGCGGATTCGGGACAGCTCGCCGATGACCAGAAGGTCTACGCCGCACTCTTTGACGGCCTCGACGATCTCCTTGTGCACGCTTCCCTTGCCGCTCTTTCTGGTGACGGCCACGCCTTTGCGGGCCGCCAGCTCGCCCACGTAATTGAGATACCGTTCGGCATCCGTTTCCATATCATGCTCGTATTCGACCTGCTCGTCCTGAAGAAAGATCCGGGCCCGAAACAGCTCTTCGACCGCCGTCGTATTGACGATGTAGCAGGCGATGAGTTCCGCGCCGGAGGATGAGGCCAGACAGATCGCATACTGGGCGGCGGTGATGGATTGCTCACTTCCATCGATATAGACCATGATTCGTCGGATGGGCTTACTCACGATCGGCCTCCCTGGCTTTCATTCG
>Ga0116141_10002934_pt1 | contig 14465 bp, 8 predicted proteins | sample AD_UKC097_MetaG_FD_89744 | JGI IMG/M metagenome (GOLD analysis project Ga0116141, IMG submission 89744) | Active sludge microbial communities of municipal wastewater-treating anaerobic digesters from USA - AD_UKC097_MetaG | ecosystem: Engineered > Bioreactor > Anaerobic > Digestate | place: USA...
CCGAATACGCGTTGCCGCCCGAGCCGGCCTGGCCACCAGGGCCACCGGGTCCTCCCGGTCCTCCCTCTCCGCCGTCGCCTCGGAGTCCTTCGAAGGACCGGAGGCTGATCCCCGAGATTGTGCCCGGCGCACCGCCCAGTCCGCCGTTGCCGCCGGGACCTCCGATGCCGCCACCACCCCCAAGGCCGCCACTGCCGCCATTGCCCCCGAAATTCTCTGTATCGACTCCGTCACCGCCATTGCCGCCCTTGCGACCGGGGCCGCCCATACCACCATCGCCACCATCGCCTCCCTGGCCGCCATCGAGCAACTCCTGGTAGTAGAAACCGGCTGTAGCCACATCCGCGGTGCAAATCAGTTGGCCGGCCGTTCCCCCCATCCCGCCGTCTCCACCTCTGCCCCCGTCGCCGCCGCTGCCGCCGTTGCCGCCATTGCCCCCACCGGGTTGGGTCGTCGATCCGTCGGTTCCGTTCTCACCGTATCCCCCGTAACCGCCCCTGCCGCCTTCTCCACCGGTCCCGCCTTGTCCGCCGTAGATCATCGGATTCGTGAGCTGAATTGTATCGGCTTGGAGCACGATCCGGCCGCCGTGGCCGCCATCGCCACCCTCCAGAGCATCCTCTGCCCGGCCGCCATGCCCGCCATCGCGTCCGTCACAGCCTGGGGTGAACTCGAACGAATCGGGTGATTCCCCCGCCTCACCCGAAGGCCCACGACTTCCTCTGCCCCCCTCACCTCCGTAGACACCCAGATGGATGGCACTGATCAAGGACGATATCCCCTGTGTCTCCGCCTTCATGTAGATCGTCCCACCGTCGCCTCCTGCCCCCGCCGGAAGGACCACATCGGCGCTCGCATCGCTGTTGCCACCATCTCCTCCGAGCGCACCGCACCCTCCCAAAGCGACGATATCGCCGCCAATCGTATGGATGACGATCGTGCCGCCGTGCCCCCCGTCGTAGCCGGGAGCCCCCTCTCCTCCACTGGCACTGACGAGGAGACTGATCGTGTTTTGCGACGTCGTATAGAATTGAAAGGTCCCCGCCTCGATACCACCGTAGGATTCCGGCACGCTGAGATCGAATGCAATCACATGCGGAACGGTGATCGAAAGCGGATAGCTCCCCAGCGTCGAGTCGGCCTCCCCCACATACACCTCCACGCGTGGACGGCCGTAGCTGTAGTCCGCAACGATCTGTGCCATCATCGAGTGCTGACAACGGATCTTGACGTGCCCGCGCACGGTAATCGTCACCGCTCCAAAATCGGCCGCGAGAATCTGATTGAAGGCGTAGTCCCCGGCGTCCAGCACCGTATCCACGGACAGATCCCCGAGTCCACCATCTCCCGTATCGATGGTCCTGCCGGAGTAGATCTCGACCCGACCACCGTCGCCCCCGTAGGGATAGAGGTCCGGACTACCGTCCGCACCGTCGGCCAGCCCGGAGATCACGATCACACCGGTGCCGTCTATCCCCGAAATTTGGCACATGCACACGGGGCAGACAACCAGGCAGATCACACATGCAAGATACGCTACACAGGTCTTCATCAGCCACACCCTCGACACTCGACGCCTTAGCCGGTTCGTCGTATCGCCATTTTGTCTCTCCATGAGCCCCACTATACCATCCAGGGGCGTTCTCGACAACCTGCCGCGTGAGAACAAACGCCGCAAGGACACGACGACACACCGGAGACGGCTCGCGTCCACACCGTGCGGATTCCCGCCGAGGCAACAACCGGCTCGGTCGTCATAACGCAACGTCTATGGGCAATCCAGGCAGGCGACGGTGGTTGCCGGTCAGGTGGCCCTGGCCCTCAACGGCAGCCCCCAAAACACCGAGTCTGTTAGAACGCGTGAGAGGGCAGGCTCCGTTCAAAATGAGGGCCAAGAAGACCCTTCCGGATAGCCCCACAGGCATGCCCCCAAGGCCTGCAAAAAATTTGCACAAAGGCTATTGCTTTTCGTATCACCGAGCATACGATGATCCCGGCATTTATGGACGGGCTCGGCGTGGGCCCGTGGGATCGGAGAATCCATTCGGAAATATCTTTTGAGGTGGTAAGCGAATGTGTGATTCATGTGGATGCACCCCCTGTAACACGTGCGGCGCGCCCGTAGAGGATGGTGTGTGCTCGAGTTGTGGCGAGAATCCCACCAACTGCACGTGCGAGCCACTCGAGGAAGTGTTGGATTACGAAGAAGAGGAGGAACTCGAGGACGAAGACGAAGACGAGGATTTTGAGGACGACGACGAAGAAGACGAGGAAGAAGAGGAGTACGAGGACGAGGATGAGGACGACGACTTCGACGACGATGACGGCAAGGATTGGTGATGAATCGCCTCGGATGTCTCCCCTGCAACGGGCGTGATGCTTGCGCATCCTGGCCGCAGACGACAGGCGGCAGCTTTTGTACCCGCAAGGACGGATTCGGCATACAGGCGGGCGAAGCCGTCGTGGCGGTCGGCTCTCGGGAGGGACGGGGCAGGCGGTGATTTCTGCCGCGTCCCACCGGGTGAAGACCGCCTCGCGTTGGAGGATATGGGTTGATCGAATAGCAAGGCCCCGTCGAGAGAACAGACGGGGCCTTTCACTTGACAGTCCTTATGTCGCCGGTCAGCAGGGCTGTACGTTCGTCGCCTCCTGGCCCTTGCGTCCGGGGGCCGGCGTGTACTCGACAGCCTGCCCATCCTGAAGGGTCTTGAAACCGCTCCCCTGGATCTGCGAGTGATGAACGAACAGATCCTCGCCGCCGTCATCGGGCGTGATGAAGCCAAAACCCTTCTTCTCATTGAACCATTTTACCGTACCTCTTGCCACGTTGTCTTCTCCTTGGACCGTCGCCGGGTCCACACAGCAAACCGGAGCCCCCAGCAAAGCGAGTCGCATGGGGACCCTTTCCCTCAACGGATTATCAGGGGTATGCTTCGAGGGAGAAAAGTATACGCCTTGACACAGCCTCTCAAAGGATACCCATATGTCACGATTGCGTCAATCCCATTCCATCAGGTCCGAAAGGGAAAACGCCGCCGTGACCACGTCACTCCGCGCGCTGCGGAGTTCGGCGACCCCATGCGCCCGGAATCGGATCCCAGAGAATTACGAAATCGGCGCACCAAGGGCACAGTCCCCGATCACGCCGTGGTCTTGAAACAGTCGGTTCTCCAACAACACTGCATCCAGGGGCAATTTCCGTGGGAGCGGCCGTAGCAGGGCGTACACCCCTCCGCCACCTGGATCGCGTGAATCAGCTCGGCCTTCTTCTTCTTGCCGGGTTCGATACCCAGGGCCTTCGCCTTGGCCTTGATCTCAGTCATTGTCATACTCTTTTGTGCCACGCTTATTGGACTCATCCATGTTCTCCTTCTGTATCTCAATGTACCGAAAGAGCCTTCCGACCTTCCATAGACAATTCCGCAATTGGACGCACTTCTCGACGCCCCGTGCAGTTCGTTCACCCTCGCGCCACCACCCTACCGGCCGGGCAACTCGAAGAATCCCGACACGGCCGGCGGCTTCAACTCAGTGCAATATTGTGCGCGCATTCGCCGTCTGGGCAAGGGGATTTCCCTGACTTTCCCAGATTTTTTCGGGCCATGCCGGCGGGCATCTCGACCCCGCGTCCGGCCGCCCGCGAGCCCATAACCGTGCTTGTTTTTGTATTGCCGCGAGCCACCCGATCTGATATGAATGCCTCAGGCCATTCTGTCGGAGATCAGCAATGAGAAACTACGTCCCGTCACCGTTCAACTCTGATGTAACAACAGGTGTGGCAAGGGTTTCCCGCATGTTGCCCCCGCGAGGCTATCGCGATGGAAGTGCCACTTGTCCTGGGCTGCACCGTCACACGGTAGGTCTGTCGGCACTCGCAGCGATATGCGCAACCTGCGCGCTTGTCTCCTCGGCTTTGGGTCAGGAGTTCGTGCCCTTTGTCATCCCGTCACAGTTCGATCCGAGCCAGACGATCTGGATAGCCGACTGCGAACCGATCGCCGTCGATTCGGATCGACTCGTCGCCCGCCGCGGGCACTTCCACCGGGACCGACAGGTCCGAATCTGGGGCGTCAACTTGTGCTTCGGCGCCAACTTTCCCGCGCACGAGGATGCCCCGGCGGTCGCAGCCCGTTTGGCGGCGGCTGGAGTCAACTCCATCCGTTGCCACCACATGGACAGCGCACGCTGGCCGAGGGGTATCTGGAACGCCCAGGACGGCCGGACCATTGAGCCCCAGGCACTCGACCGACTCGACTACTTCATCAATGAGCTGGCCAAACGCGGCATCTTCACCAACATCAACCTGCACGTCGGCTACAAGCACAGCGAGGCCCTGGGCCTGCCGACGACAAACCGCGAATTCGACAAGATCTACGGGATCTTCACCCCCGCCCTCATCGAGGCCCAGAAGGAATACGCCAAGGACCTCCTGACGCACGTAAACCCCTATAGGAAAGTGCGTTACGCCGATGATCCCGCCGTGGCGTTCGTCGAGATCACCAACGAGGACAGCTTCTTCATGTGGGGCGCCGAGGAAACCCTCCGAACACTCCCCCCCTACTACGCCGCGATCCTTCGCGGTCAGTTCAACTCGTGGCTGAGTCGGCGATACGGCTCCGATGACGCGCTGGCCGCCGCATGGGGCAAGGGCACCGAGCCCCTCGGCAAGAGCCTCGTGGAGAACGGCGGCTTCGCCGACTGGGACGCCGGCCGAACCACACCCAAGCACTGGAACCTGGAACAGCACGAGCAGTGCAGGGCCACGCTGTCGCGTCCTCGGGATACGGCCCCAGGCGCCGTTCAGGTCGACGTGAGCAAGGCGGATGCGACGCAGTGGCACCTGCAGCTCACACAAGGGGGACTCAAGGTAACCGAGGGCCGATACTACACGCTCTCTTTCGAGGCGACGGGGGCAGCCGCGAGACAGATCGGCTGCGTCGTGAGCCAGGCGCATGAGCCCTGGAACAACCTGGGCCTCTCCAGGAGCGTGGACATGGACACACAGCGGCGGGAGTTCACGTTCGGTTTCGTCGCCACGGCAGACGACGACAATGCCAGGGTCAGCTTCGCCTTCAGCGGCGATTCGACGCCGTTCACGCTCGCCCGCGTCGAGCTGAGACCTGGCGGGCAGGTCGGGCTTGGCCAGGGAGAATCCTTGAAGAGCGAGAGCATTGAGCTGTTCCGAGACTGCGAAAGCACGCCCCGCATCCTGGACCGCATGATCTTCCTGGCCGAGACCGAGAAAGCCTACTTCGACGGTATGCGATCCTTCATCAAGGACGACCTCGGCTGCGGCGCCCTGGTGACCGGGACGATCGTCTTCGGGCCCCTCGGCCAGTACGCCCAGAGCGATATGGACTTCATCGACAGCCACGCCTACTGGCAACATCCGACGTTCCCCGGCCGCGCGTGGGACGGCAACAACTGGCTCATCCAGCAGAGGCCCATGACCGACTACCCGGAGCAGGCCACGCTCTTTCGCATCGCGGCCGAGCGACTCGCCGGCAAGCCCTTTACGCTCAGCGAGTACAACCACCCCGCCCCACTCGATGCCCAGGCCGAGTGCGTCCCGATGGTCGCCTCGTTCGCCGCCGCACAGGATTGGGACGGGATCTGGCTGTTCACCTACTCGCACGCCACGGACGATTGGGGCCGCGAGACCATGAGCGGCTTCTTCGATATGGACACGAATCCCGGCAAGTGGGGGTTCATGCGGGCCGGCACCGCAATCTTCCGGGACCGGTGCATCACCCCGCTGAACGGCATCACGTACTCGACGCTGACGGACAACAAGGACGTGGCCGCCGGCATAGCCGCCCTGCACCTCAAATACAACGGCAACATGCTGGCGGCGACAGGTTTCTCCCGAGAAGACCTGTTGAACAGGCCGCACATCGCCGTGTTGACCGGCCGGTACAGGAACGTGGACACGCGAGGTTCGACCACGAAGATCGATTGGACCGTCGAGGATGGCAAGGGACTCTACGCCGTGCAGAGCTGGAGCGGATCGGTCTATACGGGACATGCAGCCCGGTTCCAGGACGCAACCGACGGGAAGATCCGAATCGATGGCCCTGAGCTTGTCACCCTGACGATGACCGCCCTTGGCGGCGAGGAGCACATCCCCATAGCGAAACGCGACCACGTTCTCGTGGCGGCCTGTGGGCGGTGCGAGAACGTCGGGATGCAGTTCTCGCCGGATCGCCGGACGGTCGGGCGCAACTGGGGTACGGCCCCCGTCCGGATCGAGGCAGTACGCGGCGCCGTGGCCCTGCCGGACGGACAGTGGACGTGCCAGGCCCTGGCCCCGGACGGTACACCCAAACAACCAGTGCCCATCACGTATGATGGCGGGCGGGGCGTGCTCGCCCTGTCCCCCGAGTACGCGACCATGTGGTATCTGCTCGAACGGCAGAGGAGGTGAGCGACGCCGATGAATAAGTCTTTCACGGGCTCTCCGACACGCCCGGCGCGGATACCGATCGTGCCGGCTCTCATCATTCTCTGGGCAGTGCATCCTGCGGCCGCGTTCGATGGGCACTCGGTCACCGAAGGACCGCTCGTTCTCTCCATCGCCGAGCCGGCCGACGTGACGCAGATCAATCAGCCCGTCGAGGTCGCAGTAACGCTGGAGAACACCGGCTCCGCACCTCTCGAAGTGAACGTTCGCATCGCCGATCTCGTGGACGAATGGCGCGCGATCGGCGAAGCAAGCCGGCACGTGCGTATCGACGCCAGGGCCAGGGCGCAGATGATGTTCCAGATCGCGGCCTCGCCCGGTGCGTTGTCGGCGTTGTACCCGATCCATGTCTATGCGTCGTTCCGCTCCGGCAGGCAGGACCGGGTGGCCCACGCGGTGCGCATCTTCGAGTCGGATTTCGAGAAGCCCGTCGTCTCCAGCCCCAGGGCGCCGGACCTGCCGGTCAATATCCTCTCCGCCCATGGCGCGCTGCCGCTGTGGTCGCTGCGAACCTACCGCGTGGCCTGGCAATTCTTCGACAAGCCACTCGCCTATATGCCGGTGGGTTGGCAGGGCTCATCGTCAGAGTCTTCAGCCTTCCTGGGGATCAGCCCGGTCGCACGCGGCACAACAAAACAGGCGATTACGACGCACCCCCCCTGGAAACCTACCGGCGGTACGGTCTTCATCGAGTACCGGGTCCAGTTGCCGGACACGACGCCCTTGACGCTCGCCTTCGCAAACGCCATCCGGGACAACACGGCGGCAGAACCCCCCAGCGACGGCGTGACGTTCCGCGTCTGGGTGGGCGATCAGAAGCTCTTCGAGCGACACACGGACAGCAAGCAATGGCTCGAAGGCACGGCGGACCTCTCGGCCTATCACGGCCGGACGGTGCTCCTGCGACTGGAGAGCCACCCCGGACCCAGCCGCAACACGACGTGCGATTCCTCTCACTGGGGAGAGCCGGTCCTCGTCGCGGGCAAGCTGCCCACGCCGGCGTCCGAAGCCGAGAAGCAAGAGAGGCGCAACGCCGCTCGTTCGCTCGTGCGAACCGGCGAGGGCGAGGGGACGCTCTTCTCGCTCGAAGACGGCTATCGCGTCGCCGTCCTGCCGGGCGACGCCGGGCTCTTCGACGGAGCCGTCGCGATCGGAAACGCAGACGCCTGCGTAGTCTTTGACGGCCTGCGGGTCTCTGTGCTCGGACACGCCGTCGGGTCGGGTCCATCGGCCGTGAGCATGGAGGGCCGCACGAATTGGACGGATGACGGGCGCGGCCTGACCGTTACCCAGCCCCTGCAACTCGCGGGCGAACTGTTCAACCTCACCACACGGATCTGGCCGGAGGGAAGCGGCCTGCGAATCAAGGTCGATTGTCCGAAGCGGATCACAGATTTCGCCCTCGGGCCAGCCGACCAGAAAGCCCCCCGCGTCTATTACGGGCACGGCTATTGCATCGTCGAGCCGCAGGCGTTCCAGGCGGGCTTCGGCGGGCACAACCTTTCGACCAGCCACGTCGGCTTCGACTTCGACGAGGGTCTTTCGCTGCTCGTCGCCTGCGACCATCCGCCCGACTTCTTGGAGGTGAGCCCGGAGAACCGCGTGTACGCCCTGCACACGCATCTCGACGCAACGATGACGCTGGTGCCGAGCACGGCGGGCGCATTCGAGTGCGCGAAGAAGTACCGCCCGCTATACGACAAGAAGGCCTCGCCCGGCTTCGTCCGCAAGGCGGGCCGGTTCGTCTTCGACATCTGGGGCGGGCGCTACGCCGACATCGCCGGGACGATGGGGCAGATGATCGACTACGGCCTGACCGATTCGCTGTTGACGGCGCACGTGTGGCAGCGATGGGGCTACGACTACCGCCTGCCGGACATCTATCCGCCGTTGCCTTCGCTCGGGACTGTCGAGGACATGCAGGAGATCGCCAGGGTCTGTTCCGAACATGACATTCCGTGGGGCCTGCACGACAACTACATCGACTTCTATCCCGACGCCCAGGGCTACAGCTACGACGACATCTGCTTCACCGAGGACGGCAAGCCCATTCGCGCCTGGTTCAATGAGGGACGCGATGCGCAAAGCTATCGGTGGCGACCCGACTGCTTCTTGCCGTGGCTCCAACGCAACCTGTCGCTCATCGGGCCCAATCTCAAGCCGACGCACTACTTCATCGACGTCTTCACCTCGATCGATTGCTTCGACTACTTCGACCGGGCCGGGCAGTACCACTCGATGCTCGAGACCCGCAAGTGCTGGGGCGAGGCCTTCGCCTGGATTCGCGACACGCTTGGCGGCAACGCCCCGATGACCTCCGAGGCCGGCGACGACCAGTTGATCGGCTACCTGGACGGCGCCGACTGCCAGCATCTCCAGCTCTCGCCCGAGAGCAAGTCGTTCTGCAACAGGCTGCCGTGCCGGGACTGGGAACGCGTGCCATGGTACGACGCCGTCCTGCACGACAAGTTCAGCCTGCACGGGGTCGGCTACTCCGGGCGCTACCAGGGCGACCGCAGCCGGCAGGAGCACGGGATCGAGAGCGACGACTACCTCAGCGCCGAGATCCTCGAAGGCCACGCGATGATGATCGACGCCGAGGGGTTCGGGCGAGGGGCCGTGCGAAAGTACTGGCTGGCACAGGATTTCGTTCGGAGCATCGCGCTGGACAAAATCACAAGCGTGCAATTTGTCGAGGGCGATATCCACAGGCAGATCATCACGTGGAAATCCGGCGCTACGGTCTACGTGAATCGAGGCGACAGCGATTGGCAAGTAACCGGCAAGGTGCTGCCACAATACGGGTACTGTGCGATCAACGGCCCAATCGAATCCGGCATCGAGAGAATCGGCGACATTACTGTCGAGCAATCGCGAGGTCCGGGCCGGTGGTACTTCAGCGCCCGGGGCTTCGGGCCCGAAGGCCAACTGGCGATTCGCCCGCAGGCGGTGAGCGTTGAGCACCTCGGGGACCGGCGATTCAAGCTCATCACGAACTGGCAGGCACAGGAGCCGGCCCCGAAGGACCTGCACGTCTTCATCCACTTCACCAGCGACCAGTCGAATCGCTCGGACGGCATCGCCTTCCAGAGCGGCGGAGCACCCTCGCCCGGCACGAGCGAGTGGATGGGCACGATCCGCCTGGGGGACAACTGGATCGCCCAGGTCCCATCGCAATACGGCCCGGGCGAATACGGGATACTGGTCGGCCTGTGGGACCCGGCTACGGGAAGACGCTACGGCCTGCTGGGCAGCGACGACGGCACCACGCGGTACCGCCTCGGGACACTCGTCGTCGAGGGGACGGCCGACCGGATCGACAGCATCCGGCTCGTCGCGCTGAACACAGCGGATTCGCGGCCCGCGCCGTGGAACCTCGACCGAGTACCCGTCGATTTCGGTCCGGCGATCACAACCGGGGCGATTCGCTGCGAGCGGACGGAGGATGTCCTGGTGGTCACCCCCCTGCCGCAGCTTGGTCCATTCTCCGTGGCCCTGCGGCCCGAGAGGTTCGGAGTACCAGGGACAGCCGCCGTGCAATCGATGAGTGCCCTGAATGCCGACGGCACCGAAATCCGGCGCGTCGATTTCGAGCGGACGCGTGAGCTGCTCCAGTTCACGACCCGCCCCGATGAGTTCGCATACCGAATCAGGTTCGAGCCGTGAGAACATTTCCCTGGCTCGTTTTGAGGAGCAGACCATGAGAAATGACAGGAGGATTCTTCGTCTTGCGATCTCGTGTATCGTGGCGGCCGCATGGCCGGCATCGGCCGAGCGGGGCAGCCCGTCCGTGACTGGGTTCGATTTCGGGTCCGGCTTCGACGCCAGCGCGGTAGCGACGAACGACGCCAAGGCAACGGTGACCTCCGAGGGGGCGCTGCGCATCGAACTCGGGCACGACGCGCCCTGGCCGGGAGTGACTCTGAAGGCCCCGCAGGGCAAGTGGGACCTCTCGCCCTATGAGTACGTCTCGCTCGACGTCGCGAATCGCAGCGACCGGCCGCTGACCGTCTACTGTCGCGTGGACAACCCCGGCGCCGACGGCACGAATCACTGCGTCACGGACCAGGTCTCCGTGGAGCCGGGGGCCTCGCAGACGCTGACCGTGCGGATCTTCCCGGTCCCCTGGAAGCTCGACAAGCCGTTGCATCTCATCGGCATGCGGGGCAATCCCGTCCACGCGGGCAAGATCGACACGGCCAATGTGACGCAACTGGTGATCTTCCTGACCCGCCCGATGGAGGACCACGTCATCGAGATCGGCAACATCCGCGCCGGCGGACAGATCCAGGTCCTCGACACGAACACCTTCCTGCCATTCATCGATGAGTACGGCCAATACATCCATCGTCAATGGCCCGGCAAAGTCCACTCCGTCTCAGCGATGATCCTGCACAACCAGGAAGAGCTGGAGGACCTCCGAGCCTGCACCAGACCCAAGGACTGGAACAAATACGGCGGCTGGGCGGATGGTCCCAGGCTCAAGGCCACGGGGTACTTCCAGGTCCAGAAGTACCGACGCAAATGGTGGCTCGTGGACCCGACGGGCCGGTTGTTCTGGTCGCATGGCATCGACTGCGTCCACAGCGCGGACGCGACGCCGATCACCGATCGCGAATCGTACTTCCGCGACCTGCCCGCGCCGGACTCGCCATTGGCGCAGTTCTACGGCCGGGGCTCCTGGGCCCCCCACGGCTACTACAGCGAGCACTCCCCATACAAGACATACGACTTCAGCCGGGCCAATCTCCTGAGGCGGTACGGCGAGGATTTCGAGACGACGTTCGCCGACATCACCCATCGCCGGCTCGAAAGCTGGGGAGTCAATACGATCGCCAACTGGTCCGACCCAGGGGTGTATCTGTTGCGGCTGACCCCGTACGTGGGAACGATCCACTTCGAGGCCCGGACGCTCGAGGGCTCGCAGGGCTACTGGGGCAAGTTCTATGACGTGTTCGACGTGAGCTTTCAGGACAACCTGCGAAAGCGGCTCGAAGCCGAACGGGGCAAGACCGCCGACGATCCGTGGTGCATCGGTTATTTCGTCCACAACGAGCTGTCGTGGGGCGACGACACATCGCTGGCGGTGGCCGCCTTGGCCTCCCCGGCCGATCAGCCGGCGAAGATCGTCTTTGTCAACGACCTCGAAGCCAAATACGGAACCATTGGGAATCTCAACGAGGCGTGGGGAACCCATCACGAATCGTGGACGGCGCTGTTGGAGAGCCGCGAGCCGCCGGATCGGAAGCGCAGCGACCCTCCGGGTCGAACGAAGGCCCGCGAAGACCTCCAGGAGTTCTGCACGAAGACCGCAGAGACCTACTTTGGCACGATTCGCAAAGAACTGAAAAGGGTGGCCCCCAAACAGCTCTATCTGGGTTGCCGGTTCGCCTGGGTGAACGACCTCGCCGCGCGGGCCGCCACGAAGTTCTGCGACGTGGTCAGCTACAACCGATATGAGTACAGCGTCGCAAGTCTGAAGCTGCCCGACGAGGTGGATATGCCGATCATCATCGGCGAGTTTCACTTCGGCGCCCTGGATCGCGGCATGTTCCATACGGGCCTTCGCCGCACAGAAAACCAGCAGGACCGCGCCGACAAGTACCGCAGCTACCTGGAAAGCGCGATGCGGAACCCCTACATCGTTGGAACGCACTGGTTCCAGTACAAGGACCAGCCCACGACCGGCCGGGGCGACGGCGAGAACTACCAGATCGGATTCGTCGATATCTGCGACACGCCGTATCCCGAGATCGTCAAGGCCGCCCGCGATGTCGGCTACACGATGTACGAGCGACGCTTCGAAGAGTATTGACACGGCGAGCGAATCAGTCCGGATTCGCCTTGATGGCCGCGCGGTACTTGGCGACGAAGCCGTTGGGCTTGTAGCTTTCCTTCGCCTGTCGCAAGCCGGAATCGCCCAGGTCCTGCTCCCGGTTGATCTGCTCGTATCTCTCCGGCAGGACCGCCGCGAATGCCTGGGTCACGTACTGATAGACTCCCTTGTGCGGCTCCTCGCGGACGGCCTTCTCGAAGTGGATCACGAACACCCGACCTCGGGCCAGTTCTTCGCCCAGCGTGTACGCGATAGGCTCCTCGTCGATGTAGAAGATGCCGCCGCAGAGTTGCAGGTACTCCATGTTCTCCAGGGCCTCCCTGGCCGCCGCGTAGTCGCCCGGCGCCTCCTGCTGCTGTCGCCACCGCTCCAGGACCTGCAGCGCATCCCCTGCGTACTCTTCCAGCAATGGCTTGGCGACGCACGAATTGTTGCGGAGGAACAGGTTGACGAGGTTCTTTTTCTTGTGGAGCTGGCGGCCGGAGAGATCGGCCATCCTGTCCCGAGGATAGAGGTAATCGAAGTTATCCCGGTCCTCCCAGACCTCATAGCCCATCCGCGAGAGCTGCTCGGCCTGCGCCGACGTGACTGCCTTCATCGCCTTGTGCCGCTCGAAGAGCCCGCTCAGAACATCGGCCGACGGCAGGCCAAAGGGCAACATGAAAAAAGGTTCGGCGCCCTTCCCCGCGATCACGTAGGGTCCCTCTGCCAGCCGGCATATCCGATACTGATGCACATCTCGGAACAGGTAGATGCCCGCGAAGGTCAGTTCGGACAGGCCCTCGGGCAATTGTTGAAAACGCGGATGAAGCTCCGGCCTCTGGTCCAGAGCAAGCGGCGAAAACTCCGGGTACTGGGCGATCATGGGCACACGACTCCTATCATCGACAAGCGTCCATCGTGCCACATTCAGCGCCGGGCTTCAAGAGACTCCCTCGCCATCGCCCGAGCGTTCGCGTTGACCGTGAGGCCGGCCGGTCTTATAATGCGGACATTCTTTTCAAGGAGTCGCAAGATGGGTTTAGAAAACAACGACTATCTGCAGCCCGGTGTTCCTCGCGATACGGGACAAGGAAGCCCGACGCCCGGCGGCAGCGAGCCCCCGCGGAGCGTGCCGACCTACTCGCCGTATCCGCCCGCGCCGGAACGTCGCCGCAGGTTCAGCGGCTGGCGGGTCCTCTGGGGCGTCCTGTTCGGCTTGTCCGTTCTGGCAAACGTCGGACTGTTCCTCCTCTTGCTCGGGATGGTCATCGTCTTTACCGGTGCCGGCAGCGGCGGGTATGGGACGAATGTCCTCCGAGAAGGCCACCGGGCCACTCGGATCGCCGTCGTCAACATCGACGGTATCATCGATGAGTCGCAGGCTGACGAGGTTCACCGCCAGCTCAAAGCCGCGAAGGAGGACTCGGCGGTCAAAGGCATCATTGTCCGCGTGAACTCGCCCGGCGGCACGATCTCGGCAAGCGATCGCATCTACCGCGAGATCGTGGACTTCCGGACGAAGGAGGGCCGGCCGGCCGTGGCCTTCATGCGGGGTATGGCAGCCTCCGGCGGGTATTACGCCTCCGTAGCATGCGAGCAGATCATCGCCGAGCCGACGGCCATCACCGGTTCCATCGGCGTCGTCATGAGCCATTTCGTCCTCCGTGATCTGCTGGAGAACAAGCTGGGCGTCCAGCCGGTGTTTCTGACGAAGGGAACGCGGAAGGACTGGCCCAGTTCCTTCCGCAAGCCCACCGACGAAGAACTTGCCTACATCGACGAGCGTCTCCTCGAGCCGGCGTATCAGAGGTTTGTCAGCGTTGTGCAGGAAGGCCGCCGCCAGGTCCTCTCCGGCGAAGACGTCCTGAAGCTGGCCGATGGGAGTATCTACGTCGCCGAGGAGGCCAAGGCAGTCTCGCTGATCGACAAGACCGGGTACCTGGACGACGCGATCGCGATGGTCAAGGACCGAGCGGGCATCACCGAGGCGCAGGTCATCGAGTATCGCAAGCCGTTGTCGTTCATGGACTTTCTGACGGCCCAGGGCAAGAAGACGAGTCTCTTGCAGCTCGACCGCACGAAACTGTTCGAGCTTTGCACGCCGCAGGTGTTGTATCTATGGAACGCCTACTGACATTTCGTCTGAGACGGACGGGGATTCAGAGGACCAGACGCCCTCGAACCCCG